>Ga0070695_100000181_pt1 | contig 30093 bp, 32 predicted proteins | sample KBSK1252metaG_FD_65471 | JGI IMG/M metagenome (GOLD analysis project Ga0070695, IMG submission 65471) | Corn, switchgrass and miscanthus rhizosphere microbial communities from Kellogg Biological Station, Michigan, USA - KBS K1-25-2 metaG | ecosystem: Host-associated > Plants > Roots >...
GAACACGATCAACTGGGGGACCGACCTGCCGCTAGCCCAGGGCGTCAAGTTCGACGTCTGACCCTGGTCTTCGTCCCGCCGGGAGCGCCCATCCGCTCGCGGATGACGGAGAGGAGGTCCACCGGCTCCGACATCTCCGGGCCGGCCTCCTCCGTGCGCGCCACGTCCTTCTTCTGCCGCAGCTTCTTCTGCACCAGCTGCTGCATGGCCGCCTCCCGCGGGTCCTCCAGCAGGTCCTTGGGAAGCGCCGTGCCCTTTCCGGTGGCCACCGCCTTCTCCGCCGCCTTGGCCGTGGTAGGGGGGATCGTCTTGGGCCGGGCCGGCAGCCCCACCTCCCGGGGGGAGCGGACCTCGTCCGGGAAGCGCAACGTCTCCGCGCGCAGGATGCCGTGCTCCGCCAGGATGGCCACCACGTGCTCGCGCTCCCGGAGCACGAAGGTGGCGATCCCGGCGCGCCCCGATTCCTCCATGGCCGCGGCGAGGAGCTTGTAGGCCTTCGTCGAGCGCCCCCCCGGCGTGAGCACGTAGCCGGTCTCGAAGTAGGCGGGAGGGAGATCCTGGCGAGGCACGAAGCGCTGCAGGGAGATGTCCCGGGTCTTCTCCGGCTCCAGGCCCTCCAGCTCCGCGTCCGTCACCGTCACCCACTTGCCGTCGCTCACCTCGACGCCGCGGACGATCTCGTCCGCGTCGAGCGGCCGCTCCTCCTTGGGGCACCAGTACTGCCGCCGCAGAGGCGTCCCCTCCTCGTCAAGCGTGCGCAGGGAGCTGCGCTCCTCGCGGGCGGCGGGGTAGAGGTCCACGGGCACGCTCACCAGGCCGAACGTGATCGTCCCCGACCAGAAGCTGCGTGGCCGCGCCGCCTCCAGGATCTGGGCGGCCTCCTGGTCGTCAACCTGCCTTTTGCTTCTTGGCGGCATGCTTCAGGCTCGCTTGCAGGAGCCGGGAGAGGTCCTGTCCTGCGGGTTTCTTGGGTTTGAACTTGCGCACGGTGGTGCGCCGGCCCCGTGCCTTGGCCTCGACCAGCTCCTCCACGCGGGCGCGGTAGGTGTCCTTGAAGGCGGAGGGGTCGAACGGTCCTTCCAGCGCGGCCACCAGCTGCTTCGCCATGGTGCGCTCGCGCGCGTCCACGCTCTCGCCGCCCGGGGCCTCGAGGTCCTCGGTGCGGATCAGCGTCGCTCCCAGGCGCAGCGTGGAGAGGACGAGGTAGCCGTCCTCGGCGCGGAGCACGCCGCGGTACTGGCGCTTCCGCATGACCCAGGAGGCGATCCCCTCGCGCGTGCCCTTGTCCAGAGCGTCGGCGAGCGCGAAGTAGCGGGCATGCTCCGCCTCACCGTGGGGGCCCAGCCAGTAGGGCCGGTCGATCGCCGCCGCCGGCACCGTGCCGGCGGGGACGAAGCGCTCGATGCGCAGGTCGCGCGAGGCGGGCGGAGCCAGGGCCTCCACCTCCTCCGGCTCCACGAAGACGAAGACGCCGGGGTCCACCTCCACGCCGCGGCGGATCCGCTCCTTGGGGACGGGCTCCCCCGTCTCCGGGTGCACCATCCGCTGCTGCACCTGGGTCTTGTCCTTGGCGTGGAGAAGGTGGAACTGGACGCCCTTGTCCTTGGCGGCCGAGAAGACCTGGACCGGGAGGGTCAGGTTCCCGGCGCGCAGCGTGCCGTTCCAGATCGCGCGCGCAGCCATGGGGAAGCACCTCGGAAGGGACCGTGTGCTTCCATCCTACCGGGGGCGGGCCGGACCGGCTACGGGCAGGCGGCGTGGGTGCGCGGGGACCCGTCCGTGGCGGCGCCGTAGCCGCCCGCACCGCAGGCGTTCCGGGCCTGGACCAGGTAGACGTACCCGCCGGCCGGCCCGGGGTCGGAGGGATCGCTGAAGGCCGTCGCCACGATCCCCGTCGCCACACAGGAGGCCGAGGCCACGGGGACGCCCGAGCGCAGGCCGGCGAGGTCCCCCCGCAGCAGGTCGTAGACGGTCCCGGAGCCGGCGGCCGCGTTCCAGGAACTCCACGAGAGCAGGCCGGCGCTGGCGAAGCCGACCCCGGACACCTCGCCCGGGACGTCGTAGGCCGCGCCGTTCCCCGGAGCGCAGTCGCAGGCGTCGGTGATGCCGTCGGCGTCCGCGTCCGCCAAGGGGTGGATGGCCCGGTACGCGTCCACCAGGCCCCAGCCGAAGAGGTTGTTGGGGATGTCCAGGCGGGTGGTGCCGCCGCAGGCCTGCGCGGTCTGGATCGCCGTCGTGTTGGCCGTGCGCTCGAGCTGGCAGACCGTGAGGTCCACGTTCCTCCGGAGCGCCGGCTTCGCCGACAAGAGCAGTGCTGCCGACCCCACCACGTGCGGGCTGGCCATGCTGGTCCCGTTGAAGGTCACGTAGGTGTTGGTGGGGAAGGAGGAGCGGACGCTCACCCCGGGGGCGGCGATCTCCGGCTTCAGGAGGTTGCTGCCGTCGATCGTGACCGGTCCCCGGGACGAGAAGCTGGCCAGGTTGTTGTTGATGTCGATGGCGCCGGCCGAGAAGGCGTCGGCGTGGATGGCCGGCGGGTCGGACACCGTGGAGCAGGAGGAGCCGCTGTTCCCGGCCGCGGCGACGAAGAGGATCCCTGCCGCCTTGGTGGCGGCCAGGCCGTCCAGCAGCGAGCTGACGTCGCATCCCTCCGAAGGCGGGCATCCCCAGGAGTTGTTCACGACGAGGGGCGCCCTGGTGGGATCGCCGTCCATCTCCGGATCTCCGCCGTGGGGATAGGGGGCGAGGAACCACTGCATGCAGTCGAGGTAGCTGACAGGCGTGCCGTTCCCCATGTTCATGTTCCGGCAGCCGATCCACTTCGCCGCCGGCGCCACGCCGATCTGGTTGCTCCCGTCCTCTCCCACCATCGTGCCCACGGTGTGCGTGCCGTGGCCGTGGTCGTCCAGGGGCACGGCCAGGTCGGCAATGGCATCGTGCCAGTTGTAGTCGTGGGACGCGGTGACCCCGTTCCAGCCGCGGTACTTTCCCTTCAGCGCGGGGTGGTCCCACTGCACGCCGGTGTCCGCGGAGGCGATGACCACGCCGCCGCCGCGCACGGCATCCCCCAGCCACACGTCGTCGGCGTTCACGCGGGCCACGCCCCACTCCAGGGCCTCGGGGGTCTGGGGGGCGGGTGCCGGAGCTTCTTCCACCTCCTCGATCCCACGCACCACCGGGTTCCCCACCAGCGCCGTCACCTCGGGCCGCTCGGCCAGCGCGCGCGCCAGCGCCAGGTCCCCCTCGACCACCAGACCGTTCACGATCCAGAGCGGCTTCCAGGCGATGCCCCGGGCGTCGAGCATGGCCCGCACCGACGCCTGCGTGTTCCGCGCGCGGGCGCGTAGCGTGTCGTAGACCTCGCGGCCTCCGCGCTTGCCGGCCAGGGCGGCCGCCGACGTGGTGGCGTCGTCGAAGCGCACGATGAAGGTGTCGGTCCCCACCTGGTGGAGCCGCCCCTCCAGCCAGAGGTCGACCTTGAGACGGGGATCTCGGGTGAAGTCCTCCCCGGAGGCGGGGAGGGCGGCGGCCAGGCAGAGGAGGAGGGGGAGGATGCGGCGCATGGGGTCCCCTGTACCGCGAGGGCGCGGTAGCGTCAACGGCGAACCACGGAGGAGCCCTCGAGGATGTTGAAGTCCGCGGGCTCGAGCTGGAGGGTGGCGTGCTCGATGGAGAAGCGGTCGTGCAGGGCGCGCAGGGCGCCCCGCAGCACCTGCGCCGGCGGCAGGGTGTGGTCGAGGACCAGATGCGCGGTGAGCAGCGGCGTGTGCCCGCCCAGGGTCCAGACGTGCAGGTCGTGCACACCGGAGACCCCGGCGGTCTCGCGCAGGCAGCGGGCGACCTCGGTGAGGTCGAGGTGCGGGGGCGTTCCCTCCATGAGGACGTGCGCGGAGTCGAGCACCAGGCGCACGGAGGAGACGGCCAGGATGACGGCGATGAGCACGCCCGCCACCGGATCGGCCCAGCTCCAGCCGAAGGCGGCCAGCGCCCCCGCGGCCAGGAGCGCTCCCACCGAGCCCAGGAGATCGCCCAGCACGTGCAGGTAGGCGGCGCGCATGTTGAGCCGCCCCCGTCCCCGGTGCAGGAGGACGGAGCCGGCCAGGTTCACCACCAGGCCTCCCGCCGCCACGCCCGCCATGAGCGGCACGTCCACCGCCACCGGGCTGCGCAGGCGCTCCACGGCCTCGATGAGCAGGAAGGTGCAGAGCACGGCGAGGGCGGCTCCGTTGGTGAGTGCGGCCAGGATCTCCGCGCGCTGGTATCCGTACGTGCGCCCGGGATCGGGAGGGCGGGTGGCCCAGCGCGCGGCGGCCAGGGCCAGGCCCAGGGCCAGCACGTCGGTGAGCATGTGCCCGGCGTCGGCGAGGAGGGCCAGGCTGTGGGAGAGCAGGCCTCCCACCAGCTCGGCCACCATGTAGGCGGCGGTGAGGGCGAGCACCCAGGCCAGGCGCACGCTGGCGGCCCGCGAGTCCTCCGGGTGCACGTGGCCGTGCGCCATGCCGGGATCAGGCGGGCTCGGTCATCTTGATGGCGTCCAGCGCCTCGTCGAGCTGCTCGCGCGTGAGCCCGGTGGTGGCGGCCGCGACCTCGCGCACGGTGCGTCCGGTCTTCGCCGCCTCCTTCGCCACCGCGGCCGCCTTGTCGTACCCCACGTAGGGAACGAGGCCGGTGCAGATGGCGAGGCCCTGTTCCACCATCTCCGGGCCGCGCTCGGTGGCGGCCGTCCCCCGCACGCACCGCTCGGCGAAGCCGCGGGTGGCCTCCCCCAGCACCTCCACCGCCTGCACGAAGTTGTGCGCCGCCACCGGCATCATGGTGTTCAGCTCGAAGAAGCCCCACTGTCCGGACTGCAGCACCGCCTGGTCGGCGGCGATCGTCTGGGCCACGGCCATGATCAGCGCCTCGGCGATCACCGGGTTCACCTTCCCGGGCATGATCGAGCTGCCGGGCTGGACTTCCGGGATCCTGAGCTCGCCCAGACCGCACCGCGGGCCGGAGGCGAGGAGGCGCACGTCGTTCGCGATCTTGAGCAGGCTCACCGCCACCGTGCGCACCGAGCCCATGGCTTCCACCACCGCGTCCAGGGTGGCCTGGGCCTGGAAGTGGTTGTCCGTCTCCCGGATGGTCACCCCCGCCGCCGCCGACACCTTCTCGCACACCTGCCGTGCGAACTCCGGGTGGGTGTTGACCCCGGTGCCCACCGCGGTGCCGCCCAGGGGCACGGACTGGAGCTCTTCCCGCGCGTGCGCCAGGCGCCGCTTGGCCCGCTCCATCTGCCCGGCGTAGCCGAGGAAGACCTGTCCCAGGCGGATGGGGGTGGCGTCCTGCAGGTGCGTGCGCCCGGTCTTGACCACGCCCCAGAACTCCTTCGACTTGGCCTCGAGGTCGCGGCGCAGGGTCTCCACCGCAGGCTCCAGCACCTCGTGGATGGCGAGCAGCCCCGCCAGGTGGAGGGCGGTGGGGATGACGTCGTTGCTGGACTGCCCGAGGTTCACGTGATCGTTGGGATGGACCACGCCCCGGGCGCCCCGCGCGCTCCCCAGGAGCTCGGCGGCACGATTGCCGATGACCTCGTTGGCGTTCATGTTGGTGGAGGTCCCGGATCCCGTCTGGAAGACGTCCACCACGAACTGGGCGTCCAGCTTCCCCTCCGCCACCTCGCCGGCGGCGTCCGCGATGGCCGCGGCGAGGTCCTGGGGGAGCTTCCCCAGCTCCCGGTTGACCTGGGCCGCCGCCCGCTTGATCAGCCCCAGCGCGCGCACGAAGCGGCGCGGCATGCGCAGCCCGCTGATGGGGAAGTTGAGCACGGCGCGCTGGGTGGAGGCGCCGTAGTACGCATCCGCCGGCACCTGCATCTCCCCCATGGTGTCGCGCTCCGTCCGTGTGGTCGTGGTCTCCGGCATGGCAAGGCCTCCGAGCGCGCAGTGTAGCAGCGGAATTAGTCTGCTATCGTCGGCCAAAAAAGCCGAAGGAGACCTCCATGTCCCAGTCGCAGGCCACCCGTCTCCCCGCCTTCAAGGCCTACGACATCCGGGGGCGGATCCCGGACGAGCTGAACGAGGAGATGGTGGACAAGGTGGCGCGCGCCTTCGCGGCCTTCCTGCGTCCGCGGCGGGTGGCGGTGGGGTACGACGTGCGGCTGACGAGCCCCCACTTCGCGGAGGTGGTGGTGGAGGGGCTGCGCGGGGCCGGCGTGGACGTGGTGGACATCGGACGCTGCGGCACCGAGATGGTGTACTTCGCCACCTTCCACCTCGGGCTCGACGGCGGGATCATGGTGACGGCCAGCCACAACCCCGCCGACTACAACGGGCTCAAGCTCGTGCGCGAGGAAGGGAAGCCCATCAGCGCCGACACCGGTCTCAAGGAGATCGAGCGCATGGTGCTGGGGGGAAGCTTCCCCGCCGCCGCCCAACGGGGCGGCGTGGAGCGACAGGACGTCTCCGGCGCGTACGTGCAGCACCTGCTCGGCTACGTGGACCCGGCGCGTCTGAAGCCCTTCCGGGTGGTGAGCAACCCCGGGAACGGCGGGGCGGGGCCCATCGTGGACCTCCTGGAGCGCCACCTGCCCCTGCGCTTCACCAAGGTGGACCACGAGCCCGACGGCCGCTTCCCCAACGGCATCCCCAACCCCCTCCTCCCCGACAAGCGCGCCGCCACCGCGGAGGCCGTGCTGTCGGGGAAAGCGGACCTGGGCATCGCCTGGGACGGGGATTTCGACCGCTGCTTCTTCTTCGACGAGCAGGGCGGGTTCGTGGAGGGCTACTACATCGTGGGCCTCCTGGCGGAGCGGGTGCTGGAGCGGCACCCGGGCGCCAGGATCGTGCACGACCCCCGCCTGATCTGGAACTCCATCGAGCAGATCACGGAGGGGGGGGGCGTGCCCGTGCAGAGCAAGAGCGGCCACGCCTTCATGAAGGAGACGATGCGCCGCGTGGACGCCCTCTACGGAGGCGAGCTGTCCGCCCACCACTTTTTCCGCGAGTTCGCCTACTGCGACAGCGGCATGATCCCCTGGCTCCTGGTGGTAGACCGCATGAGCACCACGGGCAAGCCCCTCTCCGAGCTGGTGGGCGAGCGCATGCGCCGCTTCCCCGCCAGCGGCGAGATCAACCGCCGGGTGGACGACCAGGCGGCCGCCATCCGCCGCGTGCTCGACCGCTACCGCGAAGAGGCCCTGCGGCTGGACGAAACGGACGGGATCGGCATCGAGTTCGCTCGCTGGCGCTTCAATTTACGCGCCTCGAACACCGAGCCGCTGATCCGCCTCAACGTGGAGTCGCGCGGCGACGCGGCGCTCATGCGCGAGAAGACCCAGGAGGTGCTGGACCTCCTCGGGGGCGCGTGAGCAGCTCCGGCAGCTCGCGCACGAACGCGGAGCGCGCCAGCACGCGATGGTAACCCGCGCTCCGGGCGCGCTCCTGCGCGCCCAGGTCCACGTGCGAGGCGAAGGCGACCAGCTCCGGTCCGTCCGGCGTAGCACTCCACGCCGCGGGGAGCGCGAAGGGATCGAGGCTGGTGGCCTGCAGGTCCACCAGCACCCGTCGCACGTCCGGGGGGGCGGGGGAGCCGGCGCGGACGCGCACCACCGACACGCCGGCGGCGCGGGCCGCGCCCTGGATCCTCGACCAGAACAGGAGGTCGTCGCAGAGGACGAGCACGGCCTCGCTCATGCGCCGATCGTAGCCTGCTCGCCTTGACTTTGCCGGTCCGTGCTGCGACCCTTCGCGGGTGGATTTGACCGAACGCCAGCCGATTTTCATCGGCTGCAAGCTCGACGGGCCGATGCGCCGCCAGCTCGAGATGCTCTCCGGGCCGGACCGCAAGTACGTCTCCAGCGAGGATTCGACCTTCCTGCGCGTCTGCCGCCTGGGGGAGCAGGACTTCATCGGCAAGGTGATCCACGAGCGGTTCACCACCGAGCGCGTGGACGACGTCCGGCGGAACGTGCTCAGCATCCTGCAGCGACTGTTCCCGGAGACACGGCTTCCCGCGAACCTGGACATCCTGGTCTGCCGGGAGGAGTCGGGCCCTCAGGCGGTTTGAGGGGGGATTGGTAGCGCTACGGGGATTCGAACCCCGGTTTGATGGCTGAGAACCATCCGTCCTAACCCCTAGACGATAGCGCCGTTGCGCATTATAGGGGCGCTCCCTGGGGTGTCAACTTCAGCCCCCCCTTGCGCTTGCCCCTTTCCCGGCCCGGACCCTACATTTCGCCCCGCTCGGCACGCCTCGAGGGGGAGATGTCCGGCTACGAATCGCTCGGCTCGCGCGAGCTGAAGAGCCTGCTCAAGATCACCGAGGCCGTCACGGGCACGCTCGACGTCCGCGAGGTCATGCAGCGCGTGGTGCGCGAAGTGGGCGCGCACGTGGGGGCCGACCGCTGCTCCATCCTGCTCGTGGACGAGGGGAGCGACCGATGCTTCGTCCTCGCCGCCAACGACAACCCCGCCCTGGGCCTCCTCTCCATCGACCTCGCCAAGTACCCCGAGATCCTGAGGGCGCTGCGCACCCGGGAGACGGTGATCGTGGAGGACGTGGGGAAGGACCCGGTGGTGGCGCCCGTCCGGCAGGAGCTGACGCGCCTGGGGTACCGCTCTCTCCTGGTGGTGCCCCTCCTCTTCGGGCGCGAGGTCCTGGGGACGATGTTCCTGCGCGCCAACCGCAAGGTGGAGCCCTTCAGCCGCGAGGATGTCCGGTTCTGCCGGGTGGCGGCGGGGACCTCCGCCAACGCGCTCAAGAACGCGCTCCTGTACGGGGACGTGACCGCCGAGGCCGAGCGTCACCGGGTGACGGGGGAGACGCTGCGCCGGGTGCTGGACGGGACGCCGGACCTCATCGTGGCCACCGACTCCCGGGGACGGGTCACCGAGTTCAACCACGGCGCGCAGCTGCTCACCGGACGCACCCCCGAGCAGGCGCGAGGCAAGCACCTCGATGAGGTGCTGGGGGACGCCCTCCGTCGGGCCGGGGTCTCCCCGGGAAGCCTGCGGGACGGTGTCATCGAGCGCCGGGGGATCGTGCTGCGCCTCCCGGAGCGGCCGGAGGTGATCCTCGACCTCCTGGTGTCGAGCGTACGGATCGGGGCGGGCGGCGGGCACGTCTGGATCGGGCGCGACGTCACCCAGCTCCGCCGCGCCGAGCGCAGCCTGGTCCAGGCCGAGCGGCTGTCCGCGGTGGGCGAGGTGGTGGCGGGCGTTGCCCACGAGCTGAACAACCCCCTCTCCGCCGTGCTGGGCTACGCCCAGCTCCTCCTTGCCGAGGCCAAGAACCCGCAGGCGCGCGACCTCGACCGGATCGTGGACGCCGCCCGGCGCTGCCAGCGCATCGTGTGGAACCTCCTGTCCTTCGCGCGCCGCCATCCTCCCGAGCGCCACGCCCAGGACCTCACCGCCTGCGTGAAGCAGGTGCTCGAGCTGCGCGCCTACCATCTGCACTCCTCCCGCCTGGAGGTCGAGCTGGACCTGGCGGAGGAGCTTCCCCTGGTGCTGTTCGACTTCCACCAGATGGAGCAGGTCGTCCTCAACCTGCTCAACAACGCCGAGCAGGCGCTGGTGGCGCGGGGGGGGCCGGGCCGGATCGCGCTGCGCACGCGGGCGGAGGGCGCCTTCGTGGTCCTGGAGGTCGAGGACGACGGTCCCGGCGTCCCGGAGGGGATCCGCGAGCAGGTGTTCGATCCCTTCTTCACCACCAAGGAGCCCGGGACGGGAACGGGACTCGGCCTTTCCGTCTCCTCGGGCCTGGTGCAGGAGCACGGGGGACGGATGGAGCTGCTGCCGCCGGGCCGGCTGGGCGGAGCCCGCTTCGCGGTCGTGCTCCCCCGTGTGGAGGGTCCCGCCCTGGAGGCTCCGCTCTCCCCGGAGGCGCCGGCGCAGGCGCGTGTGCTCGCCGGGCGCCGGGTGCTGGTGGCCGAGGACGAGCCGGCGATCCTGGACATGCTGGAGCGCTTCCTGGCGGAGGAGGGGGCGGCGGTCACCGGGGTCCGGGACGGTCAGGAGGCGTGGGAGCAGCTGGCGAAGGGGAACTTCGACCTCGTCCTCGCGGACCTGCGCATGCCGCGCCTCGACGGGCGGGGCCTGTACGACCGGATCGCCAGGCACCGGCCGGAGCTCCTTCCCCGCGTCGTGTTCGCCACCGGGGACGTGCTGCGCCAGGAGACCCTGCGTTTCCTGGAGGACGTGCCGAACCTGATCCTGCTCAAGCCCCTCGACCTCGGGAACATGCGCCGCGCTCTCTCCGAGGTTCTGGCCAGCAAAGGCTAGCTCCCGCCGGCGGCGAGGGCGGCGATCGCCTCCCGGATCCGCTGCGTGAAGGGCCCCGGCGCCAGCCCCTCCTCCGGCGGAAGCGGCTCCCCCACGCGCACCCGGATGCACGCCCGTCGGGGCCGCAGCGCTCCCGGGGGGAGCGCTTCCCGCGTTCCCAGGATCGCCACCGGGAGGACGGAGGTCCGCGCGCGCATGGCGATCAGGGCGGCGCCGCGGCGGAACGGGCCCAGGCTCCCGTCCTGCGAGATGCCCCCTTCCGGGAACACGCCCACCACCTCCCCCGCGTCCAGGCGCGCCGCCGCCTCCGCCAGGGCCTTGAAGTTGCCGGATCCGAGGGTGACCGGGACGGTGTCGAAGAGCCGGAAGAGCCACTGCCAGCGCCGGTCCCGGTAGAGCCGGGCGGTCATCAGGTAGTGGATGGGGCGGGGAATGGCCGCCTGGAGGACGGCGGGGTCCAGGAAGGAGAGGTGGTTCGCAGCCAGGAGCGCGGGGCCCGCCTGGGGGACCCGCTCCGCGCCCTCGACGTGCAGGTCGAAGGCCGTCCGGAGGAGGGGGAGGGCCACGCCCCGGCCGATGCGGACCACGATCCGGTGCGAGGGGCGGGTCACGAGGGTTGGACGGGTGGGGGACGGCCGTGGGCCGCCCCCCGGAGGATGGCGTGCCTACTCTTCCTCGCCGTCATGCATGAACGGCAGGTCGCGCTCGAGCCGCATGGGCATGGGGCTGTCGGGGCGGATGGGCGCGCTCGTCCCCATGGGCATCGGCATGGACGGTGCCGGGCGCAGCGCCGGGGTCATGCGCTCGGCGCGCATCGCGCTCTCCGACGTCACGGACATGCCGGATGCGGGGCGGGAGGAGACGGCGGGCTTGCGGGCCGTGGCCTTGGGGGCCGCCTTCTTGGGAGCGGCCTTGGGACGGGGCGCGGCCTTGCGTGTGCTCTTCTTGGCCGACCTGCTCTGGACCTTCTTGGTGGTCTTTTTCGCGGCCTTCTTGGCGGTCCTCTTGGCGGCCTTGCCGGGGGCCTTCTTCGCGGTGGACTTCTTGGCCGCCCTGGCCGCGGTCTTCTTGCGCTTCGGCGCCGCCTTCTTCTTCTTCTTCACTTTGGCCATCACGCCCTCCTCCCGTCGTCGGGGGCGTGGATTGTATCGCAGAAGCGCCAGCGCGAATCAGCGATCGGCGCCTTGCAGCGCGGGCAATAGGTACTGATCGAGCGCCTCGGCTAGGCCGTGCTGCGGCGCGAACCCCCAGTCCAGCCGGGCGCGAGCGTCCTCCACGTCGCCGGGCCAGGTGTCCACCAGGGCCTGGCGGACGGGATCGGGCGCGAAGCGCACGGCAAAGCGCGGGAAGCGGGCCTGCAGGGCGTGCTGGAGCTCCCCAGCGCTCGGGCTGAAGGCCTTCACGTTGTAGACGCGGGCGGTCAGGCGACTCTTGGGCGCTTCCGCCAGGGCCAGGAAGGCGCCCACCGCGTCCGGCATGGTCATGAAGGGGAGCCGGGTGTCCTCCCGCACGAAGCAGACGTACTCGCGGCCCGCCGCGGCGGCGTGGACCATCTCCGGCGCGTAGTCGCTGGTGCCGCCTGTGGGAACGGTCTGGGCGCTGATCAGCCCGGGGAAGCGGAGGGAGCGGAAGTCGAGCCCAGGGACTCCCGCCCGCTCGTCCCGCGTGGTCCAGTACGCCCCCACCATCTCGCAGTACAGCTTGTTGCAGCCGTACATGCCCGAGGGAAGGGTCCACTCGTGCTCGCGCACCGCGCCCGCCTTGGCCTTCTTCCGCAGTCCGGGGAGGCCGTACACGGCGATGGAGCTGGGGAATAGGACGCGCACGTCGGCACCCCGGCGGGCGGCTTCGGCCCGGGCCAGCCGGTAGAGGAGCAGCGTCGCCTCCACGTTGACGGCGTGGGCCCGCTCGGGGTCCTGCTCCGCCTGGCGGGAGAGGAGGGCCGCAAGGTGATAGACGACCTGGGGCGGGTACTGAGCGAACAGCTCCCCCATGCGCGCGGCGTCGGTGATCGACGCCTGGACCGTCTCCGCGCAGCGACCGGCGAGGGTGGGTGGCAGGGGGGCGAGGTCGACGGCGACGATGACGTACCCGCGGGCGGCGAGAGCGGGGAGGAGCAGGTGGCCCATCTCCCCGCCGGCGCCGGTGACGAGTGCGATGGGCCGCGGCTCCAGCATGGCGGGAACTCTATCAGAGGGCGAGGTCGAGCACGGCCGTACCCGAGACGCGGTCGTCGCGGAGGGCGCGCAGCGCTTCGTTGGCCTCGCGCAGGGGGAACCGGGTCACCTCGGGCACGAAGCCGGCGGCGGCGGCCGCGGCCAGCAGCTCCCTCCCGTCCTCGCGCGTGTTGGCCTCCACGCTGCGGAGCTGGCGCTCGTGGAAGAGGCAGGCCTCGTAGTCGAGCGGCGGGAGCGGCGTCATCGTGATCCCCGCCGTCACCACCGTGCCGCCCGGCCCCACCGCACGCAGCGCCGCCTCCACCACCTCCCCCGCGGGAGCGAAGACGATGGCGGCCTCCAGGGGCACGGGTGGACGGCCGGCCGCCTCGGTGGCGGAAGCCGCGCCCAGGCGGAGGGCCAGGGCACGATGCCGCGCCTCCCGGCTCACCACGTGGGTTTCGTGTCCCAGGTGACGGGCGAGCGCCAGCACCACGTGGGCGGAGGACCCGAAACCGTAGAGGCCCAGGCGGCCGCCGCGCGTCAGCTCCGCACGCTTGAGCGCGCGCCAGCCGATGATCCCCGCGCACAGGAGCGGCGCCACCGCCGCGTCCTCCTGCGGGCCGGGGAGAGGGTAGGCGTAGCTCTCGGGCACGATGGCCTCCTCCGCGTACCCTCCGTCCTCGTCCCATCCCGTGTAGCGGGAGAAGGGGCAGAGGTTCTCGCGCCCCGTGAGGCAGTAGACGCAGGAGCCGCAGGTGTGGCGGAGCCAGGCGATCCCCACGCGATCTCCCGGGCGCAGCAGAGTGCAGCCCGGCCCCAGCACCTCCACCCGGCCCACCGCCTGGTGCCCCGGGATCAGCGGCAGCCGGTGGGGCGGCAGCTCGCCGTCCACCACGTGCAGGTCGGTGCGGCAGACGGCGCAGGCGCCCACCCGCACCCGCACCTCACCGGGGCCGGGCGCGGGCGAGGCCACCTCGCGGCGCGCGAGCGGCGTCCGCTGCCGCTCCAGCACCATGGCGATCATGGCGCGGCGGGCGGCGCTCCATCGGTGGTGGCCTCGCGCAGCTTCTTGATGACCTCGTCGTAGTAGGGGCGGTCCTTGAGCGAGGCGTACTCCCCGGGGAAGCAGACCGTGGTGAGGTCGGCGCCGAAGTCGGAGAAGTTCGAGAGCGTGACCGCGCAGCGCACGCCGTTGGCCAGCCGGGTGTTGTCGATCATGGGGAAATCGAAGAAGCCGACGTCGAAGCTGGCCCGGGTGTCGGGGAGCTCGGGACGTCCTTCCGGCGCCTTCACGGTGAGGCGCACGTTGAGCTGCTGGTTCTCCTGAGAGGCGCCCAGGATCCGGAGGTTGATCTCGCAGCTCTCGCCGTTGACGGCGACCGGCTCGGGATCGAGGGCGATCCCCGCCTTCCCGGCCGCCGTCAGCGCCTCCATGTCCACCGAGCGGCGGAAGCTCTTGCCGTGCCCTTCCAGGGAGAAGAGCTGCTTGGCCGTGATCTCGCGCGCAACGCTGACCAGGCGCCCACGCAGCTCCGCCTTGTCGGGATCATGGGAGCGGCGGATGCGGCGCTGCAGATCCAGGAACAGCGGCCGCAGGTCCAGCGAGTCGTGGAAGTTGTAGGCGAGGAGCTCGAGGTTCAGGACCTTGGCATCGAGATCACTGGAGCCGGGCGTGAGGAAGGAGGTGATGATCGAGGTCAGCATGTCCTTGCGCAGGCTCGATTCCGCCTCCTCCCGGCGGCTCATCAGCTCGGAGTAGAGGCGGGCGTTGGTGTCGAGCGACTGCCGCCGCTCCAGGACCGCCGACCCCTTCATGCCCACGTAGGCCACGGACAGCGCCGTGAGCAGGCCGCCCAGGGGGTGGAAGAAGACGCCGACCTTGTCCCAGACGTCCTTCTTCCGCCTCTCCCCCGGGACCTCGGCCATCTACTTCCGCCGGGCGCTCAGCTTGCCGTCCTTGCTCTCCAGCACCAGGTCGGCCTGAGCGGCATCGTCGTAGGAGGCCACGTCGATCGTCGCCGTCTGCCCCTTGTAGCCGACGGTGAGCGTGCACTTCCCCGTCTCGGCCAGGACGAGATGATACGAGCCGGACTTGTCCGTCTTCACGGCGGGGTAGTCCTTGCCGCCGCACTTGGCGGCGACGGTGGCCGCGTCGGCGACGGAGGCACCGCCAGCGGTGATCTTCCCCAGCACCTCGCCCGCGGAGGCGAGGCTGGGGGTGGCGGCCATCAGGATCGCGCAAGCGTACAGCCTTCTCATGGTGTTCCTCCGCCTCCCCTCGAGGCCCGCGAGAGCGTACTACGCGCTACTCTAGGTTGCACACGCGAGGGCATCCATGGAGATCAGGAAGAGTGGCAGCCAGGCCTCCCGGCCCGGTCCCCCCGAGTACTTCACGGGCGCGGTCCGCATCGAGCCTCTGTTCGAGGCGGCCGAGCCCGCCCGCGCCGCCGGCGCCAGCGTCACCTTCGAGGCGGGCGCGCGCACGGCCTGGCACACGCACCCCCTGGGGCAGACGCTGATCGTGACCGCGGGCTCCGGCCGCGCCCAGCGCTGGGGCGGCCCCATCGAGAAGATCCGGGCCGGCGACGTGGTGTGGTTCCCGCCCGGCGAGAAGCACTGGCACGGGGCCTCTCCCGCCACCGCCATGACCCACGTGGCCATCCACGAGCGGCTGGACGGAAAGACGGTGGAGTGGCTGGAGCCCGTGACGGACGAGGAGTACGAAGCGGGACGATGAAAGCGACTACCGCGCGATGGACGAGCGTCGCGCCATCAAGACGCTGCTGCGACCCCAGGAGACTCTCATGCGGATACGAAGACTGGGAACGAGCAATCTCGAGGTTTCGGCCCTCGGTTTCGGCTGCATGGGGATCAGCTTCGGCTACGGCCCAGGCATCGGCCGGGGGGAGGGGATCCCCCTGCTCCGGGCGGCGGTGGACGGGGGCATCACGTTCTTCGACACCGCCGAGGCCTACGGTCCGTATGCGAACGAGGAGCTGGTGGGGGAGGCACTGGCGCCCGTGCGCGACCGGGTGGTGATCGCCACCAAGTTCGGGTTCAAGTTCGAGAACGGCAAGTCCGTCGGGCTGGACAGCCGGCCCGCGCACGTGCGCCAGGTCGCCGAGGCTTCGCTGAGGCGGCTCAAGACCGACCGCATCGATCTCCTCTACCAGCACCGGGTGGATCCGGAGGTTCCCATCGAGGAGGTGGCGGGCGCCGTGCGGGACCTGATCCGCGAGGGCAAGGTGCGGCACTTCGGTCTCTCCGAGGCGGGCGCGCAGACGATCCGCCGCGCCCACGCCGTGCAGCCGGTGGCCGCGCTGCAGAGCGAGTACTCCCTGTGGTGGCGGGAGCCGGAGAGGGAGGTGCTCCCCGTGCTGGAGGAGCTGGGCATCGGCCTGGTTCCCTTCAGCCCCCTCGGCCGGGGCTTCCTCACGGGCAAGATCGACGAGAAGGCATCCTTCGATCCCACCGACTTCCGCAACACGCTCCCGCGCTTCACGCCGGAGAACCGGAAGGCGAACCTCGCCTTCGTGGACTGGCTGAAGGCGTTTTCCGCAGGAAAGGGCGCCACTCCCGCGCAGATCGCCCTCGCCTGGCTGCTGGCGCAGAAGCCCTGGATCGTTCCCATCCCGGGGACGACGAAGCGCACCCGTCTGGAGGAGAACCTGGGCGCCGTGGCCATCCAGCTGACGCCGGAGGACCTCCGTGAGATCGACCGCGCGGCCTCGGAGATCGTCGTGCAGGGTGCCCGGTACCCGGAGAGCATGCAGAAGATGGTGGGGCGCTGATGCGCGTCGGGATCCTGGGGTCGGGCTTGATGGGCGGGAAGCTCGGCACCCTCTTCGCGCGGGCCGGCCACCACGTCGTCTTCTCCTACGCGCGCAGCGAGCGGAAGCTGAAGCGGCTTGCGCGCGAGGCGGGGGATCGGGCAGCCGCGGGAACGCCCGCGGAGGCGGTGGAGGCAGCCGACGCCGTGCTGCTGGCCGTCCACTGGTCGCGCCTCGACGACGTGCTGGGCCAGGCCGGCAAGCTCTCCGGGAAGGTCGTCGTCACCTGCTCCCTGCCCATGAACGACGGCGACACCCGTCTCGTCCGCGGACACACCACCTCGGGAGCGGAGGCGCTGGCCAGGAAACTGCGGGGCGCGCACGTGGTCTCCGCCTTCGGCACCGTCCCCAGCGAGGTCCTGTTCGGAGTGTACGAGGCGCGCCGCCGCGCGCGCCGGCCCAGTCTCGTGTACTGCGGCAACCACGCGGGCGCGAAGAAGCGGACGGCGGCGTTGATCCGTGACCTGGGGTTCGACCCCCTGGACGTGGGACCGCTGCGCATGGCCCGCTACCTGGAGCCCTTCGCTCTCCTCGTGGCGCAAGTCGCCTATGAAGTGGAGGATGGTCCGGAGGTCGCCTACCGCTTCGAGCGGCTCGCGTAGATCCAGAACGTTGCACTCAAAGGAGCACAGGACATGACGCCCAAGAACACGATCTGCCTCTGGTTCGACAAGGACGCGCAGGAGGCGGCGCGCTTCTACGCCGCCACATTTCCGGACAGTCGAGTGACCGCGGTGCACAAGGCGCCCAGTGACTACCCGGGCGGCAAGAAGGGCGACGTCCTGACCGTGGAGTTCACCGTTTGCGGCATTCCCTGTCTCGGTCTCAACGGCGGCCCCACGTTCAAGCACAGCGAGGCCTTCTCCTTCCAGATCGCCACGGACGATCAGGCAGAGACGGACCGCTACTGGAACGCGATCGTCGGCAACGGCGGCCAGGAGAGCCAGTGCGGCTGGTGCAAGGACCGGTGGGGCCTCTCCTGGCAGATCACTCCGCGCGTGCTCAGCGAAGCGCTCGCCGCGGGGGGCGAGGAAGCCAAGCGTGCCTTCGAAGCGATGATGCCGATGCAGAAGATCTACGTCGCGACCATCGAGGCGGCGCGCCAGGGCGTACGAAGCAGCCGCTAACCGGCGTCAACGCTCGCGAGGGACTGGCTGGGGAGCAGGGATTCGAACCCCGATTCTACGGTCCAGAGCCGCATGTCCTACCATTGGACGACTCCCCAGTGCGGCGTGCGCGAACGATAGCACGGCCCTTCCCGAGCGTCAGCGTCGCTAGGAGGTTTGGGACGCCTGCAGCAGGTGCTCCTGCAGCCTGTCCAGGCGCGCCAGCGTGCGCTCGCGCCCCAGCAGCTCCAGCACCTCGAAAAGGCCGGGGGAGGCGCCCTGTCCGGTGACGGCCAGGCGCGTGGGGTGGATGAGCTTCCCCCAGGGCATGGCGAAGCGCTCCGCCGTCTCGCGAAGCGCCCCCTCGAGGCCGGTCGCCTCCCACGCCGGCTCCGAGGCGAAACGGGCGCGCAGCGCGGCCATCGCCTCCGCGAGCTGCTCGCCCTTCAGGTGCTTGGCCGCCGCCTGCGGGTCGTAGGGGAGAACGTCGCCCGCGTCGAAGAACGGGCGCCCCTGGGTCACCACGTCCTGCAGGGTCTTCGCGCGGGGCTGCAGCAGGGCCAGCACCCTGGCGAACCACGCGGGATCCCACCCCGCGTCCCACAGCCCTGCGGCCTGAAGGCGCGGCTCCACCAGGTCCGCGAACTCCGCCACCGACAGGCGTGCGAGGAGCTGCCCGTTCAGCCAGTCGAGCTTCTTGAGGTCGAAGATCGCCCCCGAGCGCCCGACGCCGGAGAGGTCGAAGGCCTCCGCCAGCTCCTGGCGCGAGAGCATCTCCCGGTCGTCGCCCGGCGACCATCCGAGCATGGCCAGGAACGTGAACATCGCCTCCGGGAGGTAGCCGCGGTCCCGATACTCGAGGACGGACACTGCCCCGTGCCGCTTGGAGAGGCGCTTCTTGTCCTCGCCCAGGATGAGAGGCAGGTGCGCGAAGGAGGGGGGCTCCTTCCCCAGGGCGCGGTAGAGCAGGATCTGCTTGGGCGTGTTCGAGAGGTGATCGTCGCCGCGGATCACGTCCGTGATCTCCATGGCCACGTCGTCGGAGACCACCGACATCATGTAGGTCGGCGAGCCGTCCGAGCGCAGCAGCACGAAGTCCTCGAGCGTCTTCCCCTCGAACTCGGTCCGGCCGTGGACGCGGTCCTCCCAGCCGATCGTCCCCTCGGGGACGCGGAAGCGCACCGCGAAGGGCTCGCCGGCGGCGGCGCGCTGCAGCGCCTCCTGCGGTGGGAGGTGCCGGCAATTGCACGGCTCCCCGGGCGGGCAGAAGCAGCGGTACGCGGCACCGCGCGCGAGCAGCGCATGGGCGTCCGCCACGTGCCGCTCCCGGGCCTGGGACTGAAAGAATGGACCCTCGTCCGCCTCCATCCCCAGCCAGGCCATGCCGTCGAGGATGGCGCGCACCATCGGCTCCGAGGAGCGGGCGGCGTCCGTGTCCTCGACCCGGAGCACGAAGACGCCCCCCAGGCGGCGGGCGTACAGCCAGTTGAAGATGGCGGTGCGCGCCCCGCCCACGTGGAGGTACCCGGTGGGGCTGGGGGCGAATCGGACGCGGACCGGCGGCATCGGGACCTCCGGAGCGGCACCGATGCTTGGCGGAGAGGGAGGGATTCGAACCCTCGGACCAGTGTTACCCGGTCAACGCTTTAGCAAAGCGTCCCGTTCGGCCACTCCGGCACCTCTCCTGGACGGTCCGCGCGGGAAGAAGCGTCATCATGGCGATGCCATCCCGCGGCGTCAAGCGCAGGTGGGCCGAAGGGCGCTCTCAGATCTCCAGCGGCTCGGCGACGGGGATGCGCAGCCGCTTGCGGTGCTCGAGACAGCGCGCGCGGTAGCGGGCCTCCGCGTCCCGGTAGGCCAGGGCCAGCGCGTCGCACTCCTCCTGGGAGCCCTCGCCGCGATGGAGCCGCAGGCGCGCCAGATCCACCAGCGACCAGCAGGCCTCGGTCGCCTCCCGGAGGTCCTTGAGCTCGTCGAGTTCCGAAGGATGCATCGCGGTCAGCCTCGGGTGGCGGAGGGGGCGGGATTCGAACCCGCGGAGCCCTTGCGGGCCCGGACGCTTTCAAGGCGTCTGCAATCGACCGCTCTGCCACCCCTCCGGGCCGCAGTCTCGCTCATGGCCTCGGGCGAATCCACTGGAGCGCCACGTGCGCGAGCAGCCGCGGGTCCCGGCCCTTGCGGGTGACCTGGTAGGTGAGCGGTCCGAGGAGCTGGAGGAATCCGTCGAGCTCCAGCCGCTTGGCGGCCGTGAAGCGCGCTTCCTCGGATCCCTGGAGCCTGTCCAGCTCCAGCACGCCCCCCGGGGCCAGCACGGCCTCGAGGAGCAGGTAGGTCTCGATGCGGTTGAGGTGGACGACCACAGACGGTGTGGAGACGTAGGGAGCACCGAAAGAGAGGTTCTCGTAGCTCAACGGCCAGCCTCCTCGAACGGCAGGTTGTTGCCGCGAGTCTACCAGACTCAGGGGCGGGGAAGGATCCGATCCTGCCCCTGCAGGTAGGGGCGCAGCGCTTCCGGGACGACCACGGTGCCGTCCTCCTGCTGGTAGTTCTCGAGCACCGCAACCAGCGTGCGGCCGACGGCGAGTCCCGAGCCGTTGAGCGTGTGCAGGGGCTCTGGCTTGGCTCCCGGCCCCGAGCGCCAGCGGATGCCGGCGCGGCGGGCCTGGTAGTCGGTGAAGTTCGAGCAGGAGGAGATCTCCCGGTATTTCCCTTGGCCGGGGAGCCAGACCTCGAGGTCATAGGTCTTGGCGGAGGCGTTTCCCAGGTCCGCGGTGCACAGCGCCATCACGCGATAGGGGAGGGCGAGCCGGCGCAGCACCTCCTCGGCATGACCCGTCAGCAGCTCCAGCTCCTCCCAGGAGGTCTGCGGGGAGGCGAAGCGGACCAGCTCCACCTTGTCGAACTGGTGCTGGCGGATGAGACCGCGCACGTCCTTGCCGTAGCTTCCCGCCTCGCTCCGGAAGCATGGGGTGTAGGCGCAGTAGGCGACCGGGAGGTCGGCCGCCTCCAGGATCTCCTCGGCATGGATGTTCGTGACCGGGACCTCGGCGGTGGGGATCAGGTAGAAATCCCCCGGCTGCACCTTGAAGAGGTCCTCCTCGAACTTGGGGAGCTGTCCGGTGCCGAACAGCGCCTTCCCGTTCACGAGGAGGGGCGGCTCCACCTCCACGTACCCATGCTCGCGTCCATGGAGGTCGAGCATGAACTGGATGAGCGCGCGCTCCAGACGGGCGCCGTCCCCCAGCAGGAGGGCGAAGCGCGCGCCCGCCATGCGCGCGGCGCGCTCGAAATCGAGGATCCGGAGGGCGGGGCCCAGGTCCCAGTGCGCCTTGGCCTCGAAGGAAAAGGAGGGAGGCTCTCCCCAGGTGCGCACCAGCACGTTGTCCTGCTCGCCGGTGCCCAGGGGCACGGAGGCGTGCGGCAGGTTGGGGAGCCGCTCCACCGCGTGCTGGAGGTCGGCCTGCACGGCGGCCAGCTCGCCCTCGATCTGCGCGATGCGCTCGCCCATGCGGCGCACCGCCTCGCGCGCGGCCGCGGCGTCCCCCCCGGCGCGCACCACCTCGCCGATCTTCTTCGAGCTGTCGTTCCTCGCCTTCTTCAGGCCTTCGACTTCGACCAGCAGCGCGCGGCGGCGCGCGTCCAGGTCGCGCACAGGTAGGAGGGCGTCCGCCTGGCCGCGCTTCCCCAGGCCTTCCGCCACCAGGTCGTACTGCTCGCGCACCAGATTGAGATCGAGCATCGCGGCGGCGGATTGTAGCAGTGCTAGGATCTCGGCCCCGTGGACAAGCTGAGGATCGAGGGAGGCCACCGCCTGCGCGGGACCGTGCAGGTCGGCGGCGCCAAGAACGCCGCCCTGCCGGCGCTCGCCGCCTGCCTGCTCACGGGCGAGGAGGTGGAGCTCCGCAACCTCCCCCGGGTGCGCGACGTGCGCACGATGCTGCGCGTCCTGGAGCAGCTGGGGGCCGCGGTCACGCCCGACGAGAGCGCGGTGCGGGTGCGGACGGAGCGCTTCGGCTCCTTCGAGGCGCCCTACGACCTGGTGAAGACGATGCGCGCCTCGGTCCTGGTGCTGGGACCGCTGCTGGCCCGCCATGGGCGGGCACGCGTCTCCCTCCCCGGCGGCTGCGCCATCGGCGAGCGCCCCATCGACTTCCACCTGGCGGGCCTGCGCCGGATGGGGGCGGAGGTCGCCGTCGAGCACGGATACGTCGAGGCCACCGCCAAGCACCTGCGGGGGGCCCGCATCGCCTTCCCCGTCCCCTCCGTGACCGCCACCGAGAACCTGATGATGGCGGCGGCCCTGGCCGAGGGCACGACCGTGCTCGAGAATTGCGCGCGCGAGCCGGAGGTGGTGGACCTGGGGGCCCTCCTGTCCGCCATGGGGGGCTCTCTTCAGGGGGTGGGGACGGAGCGGATCGAGATCGAGGGGCGGCCGTCCCTGCACGGGGCCGCGCACACCGTGATCCCCGACCGCATCGAGGCCGGCACCTACGTGGTGGCCGCCGTCGCGGCGGGCGAGGACGTCACCGTCTCCGGCTGCCGTCCGGGGCACCTCACGGCCCTCCTCCAGCACCTGGAGGACGCGGGGGCGGACCTCACCTTCGGAGAGGACTGGATCCGGGTGCGGCGCGACGCCGAGCTGCGCGCGGCGAGCGTGGAGACCGAGCCCTATCCCGGGTTCCCCACCGACATGCAGGCCCAGTGCATGGCCCTGGCCACGCAGGCCCGGGGGGACTCCGTCCTCACGGAGACGATCTTCGAGAAGCGCTTCATGCACGTGGGCGAGCTGCGGCGCATGGGGGCCCAGGTGCACATCGACGGCCGCAAGGCCACCGTGACCGGTCCCACGCGCCTGACCGGGGCGCAGACCATGGCCACGGACCTGCGCGCCTCCGCCTGTCTGGTGGTGGCGGCGCTCGTGGCCGACGGCGTCACGGTGGTGGACCGCGTCTACCACCTCGACCGGGGCTACGAATCCATGGAGACGAAGCTCCAGGCCCTGGGCGCGGCGGTGGAGCGGATCCGCTAGACTTTCGCGCATGGCGGGCTCGGACATCTGCATCTTCTGCAAGATCGCCGCGGGCGAGATCCCGGCGACGCTCCTGCACGAGGATCCCCACCTCGTCGCGTTCCAGGACATCCACCCCCAGGCCCCCACCCACCTCCTGGTCGTGCCGCGCAAGCACATCCCCTCCCTGAACGCGCTCACGCCGGCGGACGCGGAGCTGGTGGGACGGCTGATGGTGGAGGGGGCTCGCCTGGCCGCGGAGCAGAACCTCGCGGAAACGGGCTACCGGCTGGTCGTGAACTGCGGGGAGTGGGCGGGGCAGACGGTGGACCACCTCCACCTCCACGTCCTGGGCGGTCGCCGGCTCGGCTGGCCGCCGGGCTGAGCCCGGGTCTACAATCCTCGGCCCTTCGGAGGCAGACATGGAACAGGTCTTCCTGGTCAGCGCGGTTCGTACGCCCATCGGCCGCTTCCTCGGGGCTCTCGCCCCCCTATCCGCCACCCAGCTGGGGGCGATCGCCGTGCGCGAGGCCGTGAAGCGCGCGGGCGTCGAGCCCTCCCAGGTGGAGGAGGTGGTGATGGGGAACGTGGTGCAGGCGGGCCTGGGCCAGAACCCGGCGCGCCAGGCGGCGATCTTCGCCGGCCTCCCCGACACCATCCCCGCCGCCACCGTGAACAAGGTGTGCGGCAGCGGCCTCAAGGCGGTGATGATGGCGGCCCAGGCCATCCGCGCCGGCGACGCCCACGTCATCGTGGCGGGCGGGATGGAGTCCATGTCGAACGCCCCCTACCTGGTGCGCAACGCCCGCACCGGGTTCCGCATGGGGCATCAGACGATGGAAGACTCGATGATCCACGACGGCCTGTGGGACGTCTACAACGACTACCACATGGGGAACACGGGCGAGATCGTGGCCGAGCGCTACCACGTCTCGCGCCAGCAGCAGGACGAGTACGCCTTCCAGTCCCATCAGAAGGCCCTGGCCGCCATGGACGCGGGGAAGTTCAAGGACGAGATCGTGCCCGTGGAGGTGCCGGGGAAGAAGGAGGCGGTCCGGGTCACGATGGACGAGAGCCCGCGGCGCGAGACGTCCATGGAGGCGCTGGCCAAGCTGAAGCCGGCCTTCAAGAAGGAGGGCACGGTGACGGCGGGGAACGCCCCTCCCGTCAACGACGCGGCCTCCGCCGTGGTGGTGGTCTCGGAGACGGCCTTGAAGCGCCTGGGCCTGAAGCCGATCGCGCGCGTGGTCGCCTATTCCGCCAGCGGGCTCGCCCCGGAGCTCGTGATGATGGCCCCCGAGCCGGCCATCCGGAAGCTCTGGGAGAAGACGGGGTGGAAGAACGGCGAGGTGGACCTCTACGAGATCAACGAGGCGTTCTCGGTGCAGCAGGTGGCGATGCGCAAGGTGCTCGATCTCGACCCCGCGAAGCACAACGTGCACGGCGGTGCGGTGGCCCTGGGGCACCCCATCGGGTGCTCGGGCACGCGGGTGCTCACCACCCTCGTGCACGCACTCCACGACCGGAAGGAGAAGCGCGGGATCGCCGCCCTCTGCCTGGGGGGCGGGAACGCGGTGGCCATGGCGGTGGAAGCGGTTTAGGGGACAGGCACCAAAAAGCTTTAGCGTCTTTCGGCCCTGGCGCCGAAAGCGTTCAGTTCTTATTGGTGCCTGTCCCCAAGGAGACGGCGATGCAGATCCGCACGATCGGGGTGGTGGGCGCGGGACAGATGGGGGGCGGGATCGCCCAGGTGGCGGCGGAGGCCGGGCACGACGTCGTCCTCCATGACATCGAGGAGCCCTTCCTGTCCAAGGGGCTGGGAGCCATCCGCAAGAACCTCGACCGCGCGGTGGAGAAGGGGAAGGCCACGGCGGAGCACCGGGACGCGGCCCTCGCCCGCATCAAGGGCACGACCTCGCTCCAGGACTTCGCCTCCTGCGACCTGGTGGTGGAGGCGGTGGTGGAGCAGCTGGCGGTCAAGGAAGCGCTCTTCCGCGAGCTGGACCGGATCTGCGGGAAGAGCGCCATCCTGGCCACGAACACGTCCTCGATCTCGGTGACGAAGATCGCCGCCGCCACCTCCCGCCCCGAGCAGGTCATCGGCATGCACTTCATGAACCCGGTGCCCGTGATGAAGCTCGTGGAGGTGATCCGCGGCCTGGCCACCTCGGACGCCACGACCAAGGCCACGGTGGAGCTGGCGGACAAGCTGGGCAAAACACCGGTCGAGGTGCGCGACTTCCCCGGCTTCGTGAGCAACCGGGTGCTCCTGCCCATGCTCAACGAGGCGATCTACTGCGTGTACGAGGGGGTGGCCACCCCGGAGGCCATCGACACCGTGATGAAGCTGGGGATGAACCACCCCATGGGCCCCCTCACCCTGGCCGACTTCATCGGACTCGACACCTGCCTCGCCATCATGGAGGTCCTCCACGAGGGCCTGGGCGACGACAAGTACCGCCCCTGCCCGCTCCTCCGGAAGTACGTGGAGGCGGGACGCCTGGGGAAGAAGTCCGGCCGCGGCTTCTACGACTACACGCAGGTGGGGGCAGGCGCCGCGCGGTAGCTCAGAGGCACTGCAGGACGGGCGGAATGGGAGAGAACGGGGCGACGCCCATCGGGCTCACCATCTGGTCGATGGTGGCCGCCTGCCCTCCGCGGTAGACCTCGAACGTGGGCTGGTTCCCCGTCCAGGAGAGGGCCACCTCCTGCGGGGCAGCGCCCCGGCCCACCTGGAGCTGGATGCCGTCGCCGGCCCAGGTCGGGGGCCAGGCGGCGCCGAGGAGGAGGAGGAGGAGGGCCAGCCTGCGTCGTCTGGGGGGCATTCCCTAGGCGTGCGGGCGGGCCGGCCGAAACGTCACGCAGGTTTCTTCTATCACATTTGTGATTCCATATCGGGACATCGTGGTAGGATCCGCGCACGCACGGGGGGGGCAACATGAGACAGGTAATCCGGATCGCCCTCGGTGTCCTGGTGGGGCTGCCGCTGGTGTCGTTGCTCTTCTTCTTCCCGTCGGGGGCGGGAGCCCGGGCGCAAGCTCCGGTGAAGAAGAACTGGGAGGGTCCGCCGCCGGTCTGAGGGCATGCTGGCGCCGCATGCGCCTGCGCACCGCGGAGATCGCCGACGTCCCCGCCCTCCAGGAGCTGATCGCGCGGTCGGCGCGGGAGCTGAGCGCGGGGTACTACACGGCGGAGCAGGCAGGAGCGGCGATCCGCCACGTCTTCGGCGTGGACAGCCAGCTCCTGGCCGATCGCACCTACTTCCTCATCGAAGAGAACGGCGAGATCGTCGCCTGCGGCGGATGGAGCCGGCGGCGCACCCTGTTCGGAGGGGACCAGGCGAAGTCCGGCCCCGATCCGCTCCTCGATCCCGCAGCGGAGCCTGCCCGCATCCGCGCCTTCTTCGTGGACCCTCGGAGGGCGCGCCGGGGCTTGGGGCGGCGGCTGCTGCAGGCGTGCATGGAGGCGGCCGAGGCTGCGGGCTTCGGCGCCCTGGAGCTCGTGTCCACGCTCCCCGGGGAGCCCCTCTACCTGGCCTCGGGCTTCACCGAGGTGGAGCGCTTCGCGCTCGATCTGCCTGGAGGCATCCGGGTGCCCGTGGTCCGCATGCGCCGATCGCTCAACGCTCGAGGAGACGGCTCCAGTTGAGCAGGATCGTGGTGGGCGGGTTGCTCTGGTCGGCCTCGGGCACGAGGGCGAGGAAACGCTTTCCATCGGGGGCGACCCGGTAGCGGTTGCGAAGCGGAAGCGGGGAGATCGGCATGGCGAACATCGGCTCCGGAACCCCGGCGTCGAAGGTGGCGCCGGTGGCGACGGGCACGCGCACCAGCTTCTGCTCCGGCGAGAGGTAGAAGAGCTCCTTGCCGTCCGGTCCCCAGTGCGGCTCCTCGCCGCCTCGCGCGGACACCTGCCAGCGTCCGTGCGCCTCGCCCACGCCGACGACGTAGATCTCCGAGGCTCCCGACTCGTTCGATTCGAAGGCCAGCCAGCGTCCATCGGGGGAGAGGTCCGGGCGCGTGTTCTGGAACTCGGAGGCGACCAGGGGTTTGGCCTGCGCGGGCGAGCCGAGCGGCACCAGCCAGATCGCCCAGGGTTTGTCGGGGTCGCGGACCTGGGCGACCATCGCGGAGCCGTCGGGCAGCATCGCCGATGGGATCAGCCTTCCCTCCCGCTCGAGCACCGTCCGATCCTCGCCGGTGCGGTCGAGGGCGCGCTCCATGAGACGCGCCGGCTTACCGGCGCGGAGGCTCTGGTAATACACGGCGCGGCCGTCGCGGGAGAGCAGGGCGGCCCCCTCGCCATCCTTGTCGAACGTGAAGCGGGAGGACACGCCGCGCTTCAGATCGCGCGTCCACAGGTCGCCCGCATTGTTGGTACCCACCTGGTAGGCGAGCCAGCGGCCGTCCTGGGAGAGGTCGAACGCGCCGTATTCTCCGGACTCCATCTCGGCGTTGCCGCGGCTGCCGGTGCGGTCGAACCACTGGTACTGCGTCTGGCCGGCGCGCCCCGCCCGGTAGGCCAGCACGCCCGTGCGCGAGGCGGAGAAATCCGCGAGCCCCACGTTGTCGGTGCCCAGGTCCTCGGCCACCGGGATGGGCTCTCCCTCGAGCTTTCCCGAACCGGCGTCGAAGCGCTGCGCCACCAGCGTGGTGTCGCGCACGAAGAGGAGATAGCCGGGGGGCGCGTACTCCACGCGGGAAAGGCCGCCCACGACCTCGCGGATCTTCTTCCCATCGAGGCCGGCCAGCTGGATGGCCTGCTTGCCGTCGCTCAGGTCCACGTACAGGAACCGCTTGCCCCCCGGGAGGAACTGGGGCCAGCCCACCTGGGCCTGCTTGCCGTCGATCAAGGGGGTGGCCACCCCTCCGCCCGCGGATACCTTCCAGATGGGATCGTTGGTGTTCCCGTCGAAGAGGATCGTGCCGTCCTCCCCCCAGCTCCCATCGGCACCGCTCGCCGCATCGCAGACCGTCTGCGGCGGCCCGCCCGTGACCGCCACCTTCTTCAGCTTGCCCCCGGCGATGAAGCCGAGGAAGCGGCTGTCGGGCGACCAGAAGGGACGGGTCGATCCCTCCGTGCCCGGCAGAGGCTGCGCCTCCAGCGCGTCCATGGGACGGACCCAGACGCGGGTCACGCCCGCGTCGTCCGTGGCGTTGAAGGCGAGATAGCGCCCGTCGGGGGAGAGCTTGGGGGAGCCCACCACGGGAAGCTTCGCCGGCTGCGGCACCTGGAAGCGCACGAGCTCGGGCATGGCGGGCGCCCGTCGGACGTATCCCACTCCCAGCACGGCGGCCACGATCGCCGCCGCGGCCGCCATCCCCCAGGCCAGACGCTCGCGGTTCTTGCGGCGGTGCGCGATCGGTACCGGGACGCCCGCCTGTGAGCCGCCCTCCGCGATCCAGGCCAGCTGCAGGCGCACGTCGTGGGCGGTGTGCCAGCGCTGCTTGGGATCCTTGGCCAGGCAGGTGGAGATGACCCGGTCCAGCGCGGGCGGGGTCAAGGTCGCCACCGAGGAGACCGGGGGGGGCGCCGAGTGCATGATGGCCCCGATCAGGCTCGCCTGGCTGTTCCCGGCGAACGCCTTCTTCCCCGTGGCCATCTCGTAGAGCACGCAGCCCAGGGCGAAGAGGTCGCTCCGGGAGTCCGACTCCTTCCCCTCCAGCTGCTCGGGCGACATGTACTGGAAGGTGCCCAGGATCATTCCCGCCGAGGTGAGCGGCGCGGAGAGCTGCTCGGTGGGGAGCTGCCCCATCTGGCTGCGGCTGGAGCTGGGCGCCGCCGCGTGCAGCTTGGCCAGGCCGAAGTCCAGGAGCTTCACACCCCGCTCGGTGAGGAACACGTTTCCCGGCTTCAGGTCGCGGTGGACGATCCCCGAGGCGTGCGCCGTCTCCAGGGCGTCCGCGATCTGGATCCCGTAGCGCAGGACCTCGTCGGTGGGGAGGGGCCCGCGCTGGATGCGGTCGGCGAGCGATTCGCCGTCCAGCAGCTCCATCACGAGGAAATCGGTCTCCCCCTCCCGGCCCACGTCGTGAAGGGTGCAGATGTGCGGGTGCTGCAGCGAGGAGATCGCTCGTGCCTCGCGCTCGAACCGGGAGCGCAGGTCCTCCGAGCCCGTGAGGTGCTCGGGAAGGACCTTGAGCGCCACCTCACGATCCAGGCGGGTGTCCTTGGCGCGGTAGACCTCGCCCATGCCTCCCGCGCCGATGGGGGTGACGACCTCGTAGGGACCCAGGCGCGTGCCGGTGGCGAGGCTCATGAATGTCGCGGGAACATACCTCAAGTCTCGTGCGCGGCGCCGGGAAACCCCGCGGGCTGCCACCCCGGTCTCCGGCTCGAGGCCGACTCCGCGCAGCCCCTCACCCGCGCCCGCGGCGACAGCTCCGCGACCTCCTCACCTCGGTGCGCACCGGCGGCTAGCGCGCGCCTCCGGACACGTCCCGTCCGGATTCGGACGGACGGCCGCGGACGGATGTCCGTTCTCGCGGGAATGGCGGCGGTTCTGGGGGATCTCGCCCTGGCACGACCCCTGCTGTAGGGCACGGCATGACGCAACACGCTCAAGCACAGCGCGAGCTTCGAGAGGCGCGAGAGATCCAGAGGCGCCTGCTCCCCGCGGAGCGGACCCTGGCCCCCGGGGTGGAGATCGCCCTCAACTGGAAGCCCGCCCGGGAGCTGGGTGGGGACTACTTCGACGTCCTCCGCTTCGCTGACGGCTCCATCGGTCTCTGCATCGCCGATGTGGAGGGGAAGGGGTTGCCGGCAGCGCTCGTCATGTCGAGCTTGCAGGCGGCCGTGCGGGCGCTCGCCTCTCCCGCATTGGGGCCGGGGGCGCTGTGCGCGCGCCTGAACGCCATCTTCTCCGAGGAACTGCCGGCGGAGCGCTCCATTTCCCTCTTCTACGCGCGCCTGGAGCCGGACGGACACCGCCTCACCTTCGCCAACGCCGGGCACCTTCCGCCCGTCGTGCGCCGCCGCGCCGGCACCGCCGAGCGCCTGTCCATCGGTGGCGTCGTGCTGGGCCGGCTTCCCCATCGCACCTATGCCGAAGGCCAGGTCGTGCTCGGGCCGGGCGACGCGCTCGTCCTCTTCACCGACGGGGTGACGGAGGCGATGAACGGAGCCGAAGAAGAGTTCGGTGAGGCGCGCATCGCCGCCTGCATCTGCGCCGCGGGCGAGGCCGGGCCAGCCGAGCTGCAGCGGCGGATCCTTTCCGAGGTGGCGGCGCACTGTGGTAGCCACTTCGGGGACGACGCCACCCTGGCCGTGCTGGAGGTTGCCTAGCCGGCGGACGCGACCCACCCTGAGCGCGCCCCTGGCGCGGCGCGCATTCCCGCCAGCCGGCAAAGAGCGCGCGGCGAAGAACTACGCGACGGCGAAGCGGTGCGCTTGGGCTGCATGGAGAATTCCCTGGGCAAGGAGTTTGCGACCGCGTCGCGCAACCCCTACTGCGGCCATCTCCGGCCGCAGTCTTCTCACCCCCAAAGAGGAGTGGTCCCATGCAACACGACGAGAATCGCCAGGATAAGCCCGGCGGTGGCAGCGGCGGCAGCGGCGGCAGCGGCGGCAGCCACCAGCCCGGCGGCGGAAGCCGTCAGGGCAGCGGTGGTGGCAGCCAACAGCCCGGCGGCGGCGGGAGCCGCCCCGGTGGCGGCGGTGGGGGCGGCAACCGTCCGGGCGGCGGCGGCGATCGCTGACTCGAGCGTTCCGCGGGGCCCCGCCGACGTCGGT
>Ga0070695_100000183_pt1 | contig 29995 bp, 89 predicted proteins | sample KBSK1252metaG_FD_65471 | JGI IMG/M metagenome (GOLD analysis project Ga0070695, IMG submission 65471) | Corn, switchgrass and miscanthus rhizosphere microbial communities from Kellogg Biological Station, Michigan, USA - KBS K1-25-2 metaG | ecosystem: Host-associated > Plants > Roots >...
CTTAAAGGGTGTTAGACCATCCCCAACACCCGCCTTGTTTCTACAATCTAATACTAATGGGGAAATAATGTTTTATGATTGCGAGTGTGGACGAAAATACTCTACGCAAAAAGCAAAGATGTGTAAGGTGTGTGCTGGAAAAAAGAATAGTCCACCAAAAATAGATTGGCCAAGCAAAGAACAATTGCAAAAAATGGTTAATGACACAAGTTATGCAAAAGTTGCAGCAAAACTTGGCGTAAGTCCTTCAGCAGTTAAAAAACGATTAGGTGGATAGTGAGTAAATTTGGTGTTCATATCCAGGGATATACATTTTATGGTGAGTGTTGGAGCCAGCCAGATTTTATAACAAGGTATGCAGCACAACTCAGATGTCCCAAGTGTGATACATTTTATACATCAGAACAAAAGCGTACGATGTCTAGAGCACAATCAGATGTAAAAAACAGTATGCGTAAACATATTAAAAAGAAGCATGGGTGAGATAGTATGTCAAAATATGAGAGTAACTGTGCATGTGGAGCAGTAAAAGCCAAAAAAGCAAAGAAATGTGCACGTTGTTCAAATATTGCAAATAGCCCTACAAATAAGAAAATTCCTTCAGATCAGACTGTTCTTCGAATGCTAGAAAAGAAAAGTGCGGCTCAAGTAGCAAGAGAGCTAGAAGTTAGCGTTACAACTATCAAGAACATCAAACTTAAATATAATAAATAAGGGCGAAAGCCCCCAGGCCACATAGCCCAATGGCAGGAGGCATGCGATTCAAAATCGCAACAGTGTCGGTTCGAATCCGACTGTGGCTACGCAAGTTTGCAGCATCGTGATATTTCGAGGATCGGGTAATTTATCATGTTCTTGCATTAAGGGTGACAACGCGGTCCCTCACTCTTATAAATGGTCTTTATTGGTTGCGCAACCAATAAAGGCAAAGCGAATGGTCCTGTATCCCAATGGCAGAGGAACACGACTTAAAATCGTGCCAGTCTCGGTTCGAGTCCGAGTAGGACTACTAATCTAACAAGGAGTTTAGATGCCAAAACTTAATTATGAAAAGAAAATAGGAAATAAGCTTGTAAAGATTATTGTGCAATCAGGAAACAAGCAAGGCAAGTTAGAAACATGGGGAGTCAGTATTTTATGCCCATGGTGTGGAAATAAAATAATGTCAACTGGGTATGCTACTCCTGAAAAAGCAGCAATGTGGTTTTTCAGGGACCTAGAGCATCATTATAAAAGAAGGCATTAAGCCCAGAAGGGTTATGTGGGCCGTGGTGTAATGGTAGCACCTTTGACTGTGACTCAAACGGCGCGGGTTCGATTCTCGTCGGTCCAACAATATCGTCAATCAAATGGAGAAAAGATGAGCGATAGTAGATATAATAAAGGTGGCAAAAATCCTCACATGAGAACTTCAGAAAAAAGGCCTTGCAGTGAGTGCGGTGAAATGGCTAAGCACTATAATACTGGAGAAATTGAAGAACATAAGCAATATCTTTATAAGAAGACAAAAGGTATTTTTAAGAAAACAAACTCTTGGTCTTATTGCTCTAATAAGAGGTGGCGTTGATGGCTAGCTTTACATTTGATGTTGGTGGCAAGACTGCAAAAGGTGATGTTGAGAAATATCAGGTCAAAACTAACTTTACATATAGAGCAACCGGAAAATGTCCTCATTGCAACGCTCCATTTAAAGTAGGATTTAGCCCTGGTGAGATGAGAACTAAGGGTGCTGCTGAAAGTGATCTGAGATCAACCATTAGGCGACACTACAGGGCAAAACATGAAGGTAAGGGCTATCCAACACAAAAAAGAAAGAGTGGATGGTAATATGCAAAAGATCTACGCTATCAGAGTTAGATATAAAAATGGACAAAATCAACTCTTGAAATTTGGAAAGCATAAAGCAATGAGAAATATGAAGTTTTTAAAACTTAAAAACGACAAATCAACTGAAGAAGTAGTGCCTGTTGAAATTTGGGAGTAACACAATATGTCTGGTATGCTTGATGGCAGTGTTTACGGTATTAAAGTGACAGTGGAGATGGTTCATCATAAAGACAAAGGAAAATATGATGCCAAAGTCCGATGTCCTGAGTGTGGTAAACAATATACATCTTTTAATAGTAAAATCTGGACAGCAGTGAAAAATAGCGCGGTAGACAAATTAAGAACTCATTATAACTCAAGGCACAGATAATTGAATACGGGATAGCGGTAACGCGGGAGAGTTACAACGGTCTGTAAAACCGTTCCGTTTGGTGAGTGGGTTCGAATCCCTCCTATCCCACTATGAAATATAGAATGTGTCCACGAGGTTGTGGTAAGAAGTTATTGATTAAAAATGAAAGAAACGAAGTAAACATTCTTCAAACACATTTCAAGAACGAATGCGCAGTGCCTTTTAAGTCTGTAGTAAAAGATAAAAAATGGTAGCATGGCAACTGAGGAAAGGTTGCACCCTGCCTGTAACGCGGGGTTCTGGAGGACGCTCTGGATAATCGTAGGTTCGAGTCCTACTGCTCCCACTGACATAATTATGATAAGCGATGGTGAGAAATGGATTTAATTGAGCCAGCGAGATTTCATCGCCCTGGTATTAAGGGAGCTATTGACCAATTAGCTATTGGTGCAGAACGTGCAAAACATGGTGTGGCAAGAGTTGATGCATGGTGTTTTCATGATTATGCAGGGATAGTTTTGGCCAATGGATTAAGAATATTGGCTGAAGATTCACATGGTTGGCCAGGAACAGAAGAATATCCAACTTTTGAATCATGGAAAGACAAGCTTAATGAGATTGCAGATAAACTAATTCAGGCCAGCACTACTGATAGACAAATTGATATCATGTATGATGAAATTAAATGGTCTGAAGAAGATCTAAAACCAGCTGGTTTGGAAGATCTCGAAGATTTTAATGATTGGCTGAATAGGGAAACAAGAAGTCCAGCCTTCCTTGAATATTCAAGGCGTACAGACGAGATTCATATTCTTGCTGAAAAAAATCTCAAAGAAGTATTTGAATGGCTTTCCAAGAATTGGTGGGGGTTGTGGGACTAGGTTGACACCAAGTCTCCAGTCTGCTAGACTAGTCTCATCAAGGAGGTGCCACAAGAATGTGGGCCAAAGTAGCAATTTTCCTGATGAAATACAAGTTTGTGCTCGAAATGGCAAAAGCTTGGTGGGAAAAGCGTAAAGCAAAAAAGAATAAAACAGTAGAATAAGGTTAGGGTCCGTTAGGACCATGGGGGTATGGTGTAGAGGTAACATTTTTGGCTCCAACCCAAAAGTCGTGGGTTCAATTCCTACTGCCCCTGCCATAACAAAACGTGATAGATTGTCTTCATAAGGGGAAGTAGCTCATGGTAGGTAGAGCACTAGTTTTGCAAACTAGAGGCAGCGGGTTCGACCCCCGTCTTCTCCACTCTCTAACAAAGGAAAGCTAATGACAGCAGAAGAAAAGTTAGCAGTTTATGTTGAAATGGTAAGAAGAATTGTAACTCATGCAGACAGCTTTGGAGATGTTCATTATACAATCTCCCAAATGCTGCAAAAGCATCCAGAATTAAAAGAAGATGCTCCATGGTTTAATTAAATAGAAGTCCAGCGGGTAGGCCATAATGATATGGCACGCAAGATAACAATGGATCAGCTATGCGATGAAGTAGTTAAATCTGCCACCGTGCTGATCGGGCGGTTAAAATCCGTACCGCTGGTTAACCGGGTGTAGGAAAATTTGGTAATCCGCCTGCTTTGGGTGCAGGAGACTTGCACGTTCAAATCGTGTCACCCGGACAATGTCAGAAAATCCGTTTAGAAGAAAATGTTATCTTTGTGATAATGAAGATGATCTTAGAGTGATGAGAAGATTTAATGGTAACTACTACCACAAAAAGAAAACCAAGAATTTTAGCAAAAGTTGTCTACAGGCAGCCAAGGATGCTAAAAAGAAACACTAACACGGGATGTAGTGTAAGGGTGAACATGGCTGCTTTGGATGCAGGCGTACGGAGTTCGAGTCTCCGCTTCCCGACGTGCAGGATAAATTGCTAGGTAGAAAGTCCAATTGGAATTGGGGTAAGAATTCCAAGAGAGAACTAAAGTTTATCGAAAAGCGTGAATTTATATCAGAAATTCAAGAAGAACTTGCTCAAGCAGCAGAAGAGAAAATTGCTGAAGAGCAAGAAAGAGAATATGAGGAATATCTAGCAAATCATTGGGTCAATCAACTAATCTCTCAAAGGGGTTAACGTGGGTGATAAGATCAAGTCGTGGTTGATTATCATTGGGGCGTGGATTGTAGGAATTACACTCGCACTCCTGGTTCTCTTTGGACCACAAGATGCAGCAAATTTTGCCGGATGGGTGTTTGACACTGGAAAAGAATTTGTAAGTAGCGTTAAAATATTTGTTGAAGAATTTAAGAAGCGTATGTAAAGCCTTCGGGCTAAGCGATCGTAGTGTTTAACGGTTAGCATATTTGGCTTCCACCCAAAGGGTGCCAGTTCGAATCTGGTCGGTCGCTCGTAACAATTGAATATGCGGATATGATGTAGTGGTAGCCTCTTTGCTTGCCAAGCAAAATGTACGGGTTCGATTCCCGTTATCCGCTCTTTGACTATGGAGTAATTATGATGGCAAGATCAGAGAATTCTGGAGGGATGTTCAGATACAAATGTAAAAACCATCCCAAATGTGAAGCTATATTTTTAAGCAATAAAAGAGAAGAAGCTTTACGACAAAGATCAAAGCATGAAAAAGGATGCCATAAATAAGGAGACGATATGCGAACTACAAGAATCAAGGTAAAGAATCGTAAGACTGGAGAGACAAGTACAATCAAGGTTCCTGCGGATCTAGCAGATGATTGGAAAAGGTCGGGCGGTCTACCAGGGTTTGTAGGTAATTTCAATAATGCGTTGAAGTATCTAGAAAAGCAAATCAATTCCAAGAATGGCTCCATTGAAGATGGATTTATCATCTTGAAGATTGGCTGACAATGGACAGATATGAAATTCGCCCATACGGAGATAAAGTTCATAGAAGTTCAGAAAATAAGAAGATTAAAGGAAAGAAACCATCCCAGTTCTATGGAGTATGGGATAAAAAAAGAAAAGAATGGGTCATCAATGCTAAGGGCATTGGTAAACAAAAAGCAATTAAAATTCTAAAGGCTTTATTGAAGACAACCGAGGTCGATGAGATAAAACCATTTTGGAGAGAATGATGCCAAGATATGAAATCAGAAAATACTGTGAGATGTCAAGAAAGAAGTCGAAACCAGGAATCTTTTATGGGGTTTGGGATAATCAAATTGACAATTGGGTTGTTAATACTATGGGGGTAGGTATTCAAACTGCTAAAAGAATAGTAAAGGCGCTTGAGAAAAACAAAAATGTTAATAAGCCCAAATTATTCTGGAGAGAGTAATGGCAAGATATGAAATGCGCAAAATGCCAGATTTTAGACCTGACAGAAATAAGAGCCATAAAGGGCCATGGGGTGTTTGGGATTGTCATAAAAGAAGATGGGTTCTAAATGCCTCTTATACAAGCAAAAATACAGCATCAAGAATTTTAGTGGCTTTAGATTCATATGAAAAAGGTAAATAGCAGTTTGCCGGGGTACTTTCAATTGGCAGATGGAGCTTCTCATAAAGGCTCGGTTGAGGGTTCAATTCCCTCCCCCGGTACATGGTAGAGGTACGGCTCCCTAGCTTATGTGCGTAGAGTGCTGGTCTGAAAAACCAGAGAAATGGGTTCAACTCCCGTGGGAGCCACATGGCAGATGAAGTTGAATATGGAATTAAAATCTTTTACAAGCAAGGCTTTACAGACACCAAATGGTTTGCTTCCAGGCGATTAAGGGATAATTCTTTGCCATTTGAAAGAGCAGCAGATAAAGTCAAAAATGCAAAGCCGGTTGAAAGAAAGAAAAAATGAAAATAGAATCTGGCAAAACCTATGTAAACAAACAGACGAGACGAACAGTTAAGGTCCTATCAGTAGATGGAAACATAGTCACCTTCAATGAACAAGGTAAGGTTGGACAGCCAATTGTCAGATCTGTTCAAGACTTCAAGTTAAAACATGAAGTAAATAAGAAAAGAAAAAGAAAATAGCCCGAAAGGGTCATTAGCGGGGTGGTGCAGTTAGGTAGCTCAGCAGGCTCATAATCTGAAGGTCGTCGGTTCAAATCCGGCCCCCGCTACTATGATGAGGATGTTGGGAAGAAAAGTATATTATGGCACTTGCACTTGTTTAGATTGTGGCAAGGTAAATAATACAACATACTTTAAAAGAAGAGAAAAACGCCGGGAGGAGATAGCCTGGCGAAGAGATGAGATACCCCCTTGACTCCTGAAGAGCTAGAAGCTAGGATAGACGCATGGCACAACGGAGATGGTGAGGGGCAAGAACTTCACGAATATCTTGGTTGGACCTGGGAACAATATAAAAACTGGGTTAAAACTGGAGAAACTTATGGCTGATAAGTTTGAAATTCGTGTTCAGGATTGGGAACGTAAAGTCAGTGTTTACAATGCCACCACTGAACATGATCTTGAAAAGATTGTGAAAAGAGAAAAGGCCAGTAAATGGGTAGCTGCTATCTTTGTTTCAAAGAATGGCGGCACACTCAAAAAGGTTCATTCAAAAAGGACAAAGGAAAATCCTTTCTTAAAAAATAAGAAAGAGTTCCGTTGAACTAAATAGCTTGAAATCAAGAGTTGACAGTCTGGTGGCTATAGTGTAAGCTATGGTCACAATGCCTACGTAGGCCATCCGGAGAGCCGGTAGATTTAGATTCTACGTCGTTTGCAGGTTCGACTCCTGTCGTAGGTACTTCAGTCAAGAAAGTATTGACTGGCTCCAAACGATCTGGTAGACTATTCGTACACAAACGATTAGGAGATTGAAATGGCAAAGTACAAAATTGATTACCATGAAAAGACAGGACGTTTCTTCATCAAATATGATGGCAAGGTTTGTTCAGATTATACTATTGGTAATCTAATGAAGAATGTAAGAAAGCAATTTGGCAATGGTTCTTACAGTCTAACCAGGGCAGCCCGCAAAAATCACGGCTAATAAGTCAATCTAATCTATCAGAAACTATTTAGGAGAAAAAATCATGGGATGGTTTTCTAGCGACAAGGACCCGAAGCAAAAGAAGGTTACTGAGCGCAAGAAGAACAAGATTAAGAAGAAGATTTCCAAAGCGCAGGAGAGGAAGCTGAAGAAGCTTGGTAAGTCTGGTTGGGGTCGAGCAAAGCTTGAACTCTCAGAAGAAACCAACACTGAATACAGCTCACTCTATTACGGTTGTGGCGTGCACAACGTCAATGCTTACACCCCGTGGCAGCATGACGAAATCTGCGGCGGCTGATTAGAAGCGATTATGATATAATATCGGTTGGAGGTGACGGCAGATAGATCTTTGATCTAAGATGCGTGGAACCTTCACCCAAGTTTTGGGCCGGTAAAAATCGTTTATCTTACAAACTGTAGGTATGGGTTCGAATCCCATCAAGTAGTTTAATGGAAGAACAACAGTCACACACAAACGATTTTGGCTACATGCCCATTTAATGCCCTTTGGTGTAACTGGCAACACGTCGGTCTCTGAAATCGAAGAGTCTAGGTTCGAGCCCTAGAGGGGCAGCGTGACAGTCAATTGGAATAACAAATCAACTGCCCACTTAAAGTTGATTTTAGATTCGCTGTTGAGGTATCAACATAACGCTAAGACTATTAGAGAAAAAGCAAATACGGTAAGAAGCATAGATGCAATTAGAAAAGTCTTAGAAGGCAGGAAATGAAACGTAATTTATATAAAACATATAGCTATCAAATGTTAAAAGTTTTAGAAAAAAGCTTTCAAGATGATTTGAAAGATTCTACTAAAACGAATAGAGAAAAAGCAAATATCAAGACAGAATTGAATAAAGTCCAAGAGGCAATGAAAACTAAATAATCCCCTTTCGTCTAATGGCAGGACAGCAGCCTTTGAAGCTGTGAATGTTGGTTCGACTCCAGCCGGGGGAGCTTATAAAGGAGTATGAATGCCAAAAGGTAAACCTAAAGATAAGAAACTTGTATCTCTAAAAAGAGAGGTACTCGAATTTGAAGGATATGTAAGAAAGGCAAAAGATCCAAAAGAAAAAGCTTTTAGGCAGAAACAGTTAGATAGAGCAAAAGCCGATCTAGCAAAATACCTTCAAAACAAACCGGAGTAGAAATGCTAAAAGACCCTAATAAAAAGATCAACAATAAGATTGCCAAATTGGCAAAAAAGAAGAGCGAACTTCTAAGAGATAAGTTCAAGACAGATGACCAGGGCTTGAGAAAGATCTGGGACAATGAAATTCAAAAGATTGATCGTCAAATTCTTGAACTTCAGGCCAAGTTGAAATGAGAAACATTTCAGAAGGTCTAAGAGTACAAAGAGTTAGACAGCTTAGAATACTTATTGGTAACTATGAAAAGGCCTTAGGGACAGCAAAGTCTAAAGGCAATTCAGTTATCGAAAAGAATCTCGAATATCTAATCAAAAAAGCAAAAAAAGATCTAAAAGATCTAAAATAATTGAATAGGCGCGGTTAGTTTAGCCCGGTAAAAACCCCTGTCTGATACACAGGAGAGCAGAGGTTCAAATCCTCTACCGCGCACGGTCTTCCCCAACGTGTTTACATTTTGGGTAAAGATTAACACCTGCCCCGGCGGTTTATGTAGTAGCGCTACAATGCATAGTTGTTAATCTATGGGTTGGAAAAACCTGGTTGATCGCCCGCCCGGTTAGTTTAGAGGAGAGAATAACAGACTACGAATCTGTAGACACGCGTTCGAGTCGCGTACTGGGTGCCAAAAATAAAAATGTTATGTTTGCTTCGTAAATTGTTATATTAAAAGAACTAGAAGATAGTTGTAATGGTATGCGGAAACATAGGTTTGAATTAATCATGAACTCTCAATAGAAGGATGATATGAAGAGAGAATTTGATCTTGGGGTATATGCCACTTTTGTGACCGGCAAGATTCTTGCTACTTCAGAAGAATTAAGCGATTTCATGCATTATATGCTTGGAGATGACGCCGACACAAGCAACGAAAAACTGCTGTTTGAAACAATTAAAATCAGCATTATTGTGGCCCATAAAGAGCTTGAGTCTATCCATCTTGATAGATCAATTGAATCCCAAGAGGAAGCATATGAATATTTGAATACGCTGTTGAGAATGGGCTATAAGCGTTCTTACTCAATTCAGTCACTTGTCTAAAGCCCTATCTTAAGATAGGGCTTTTGCCATACAGGAGGAAAGATGAAAACATTTGTTGTAACTCATGAACATTTAAAGCTTTTAAGAAGAATGTGGATTAGATGGGAAGACTGTGAATATGGTGCCCCCGCAGTTGATTCAAAAAGACCATATGGCAATAGCGATGTTGAAGGTGACATTGCTGAAATTTTATGCTGGGAGTTTGAAGAAGATGAATGGGATGGTGTACCCGCTGACATTAGAGGCGCAGCAGCTGATATTCACAGCGAAATGCAAACTGTTTTACAGATTCTAGTTGTCAATCTTCATATCTATCCAGGGAAATACGAAAGACCTGATGATTATTCAACTCAATGGAGTTATGTAGGAGTTTAATATGTTTTTCTGTGATCCGTGCAGGGTAGCCCAGGGCTGGCCTGGCATTATTCCATTAAGCACAGGGCCGTGTGAGGTGTGCGGAAAGGTGTCTCAATGCTATGACGTCCCATCCAAACATCTGCCAGAACCACAGACAGTGGTTGACACTAGCTCGTTCTGGTGGTAGTCTGACGTCAGATGAAAGGGGTGAGACAATGAGATGTACAGAACAAGGTTGCACTAGAGAAGCAACACATATTGTTGGTACTATTGTGCAAGCCCTTTCATTAAAAGACTATCGTGAAGTATGTAAAAAGCATGGCAAACAGTATGCTTTAAATTATGGCTATCACTTAATGAAAGGTAATAAATAATGAAGTGTGTTAATTGTGGTTCAGAGGCCGGACGCCGAGGTAATCGTCATGTCAAGTCACGTAGCTTCACCTGTACTCGTATGGTTCGCAAGCTAGAAACCAAACGTAAGTGGTACGGTGCTCGTGAGGAAAGCTGGGTAATGGTAGAAGATGATTCCCTAGATCCCTATGACTGTGGTCTGACGAATTGGATGTCAGCAGACGAGAGATACGCAGACAGTCGTTTTGATGACTATTACAGTGGCGATTATGGTAGCACTTCCCGTGATGATTCTTATTCATCTAGCTCCTATGACTCAGCCCCGTCAAAGGCATCAGATGATTCATATAGTGCAAGTAGCTCATATGACTCTGATTATGGCTCTGCTCCTTCTTATCCCAGCTACGATTCTGGTCCTTCATGGAGTTCTTCAGATTCAGGATCTTCTAGTTCATGGAGTAGTTCTCCTAGCTCTGATTCAGGCTCAAGCTGGGGGTCTTCAGGTAGTTCCTATGATTCTGGCGGTAGTTCAGGGTCTTCCGATTCTGGTGGTTGGTAATAGATGTTCAAGCATGTTGTTGATTATGACTCTAGGCGAAAAGTCTTCTGGGTCAAAGTCAATAGTGGTCAAAGATATGAGAAGAAAGATGTCGATGCTTTGACCAGAGAACTCACTGGCATGGGTGTCAAATGGAAGCTTTCAAGCGCCGCCAAGAAACAAATTGCTGAATTTAAGATGGAGAAATAACGGTTCGTGGGGAATGGTTAATGAGGGTTCAATTCCCTCCCCCACACGGAGGTAATAAATGTCTGAAATTGCATTTGATGGGATTTATGGAGAAGGCAAAAATCATCTTGATGAATGGGGACTTGACGGCTGGACATCAAGAGGGATGTTTAAGCTTCTTATTACTGGAGAAGAAAACTCAGCAATTGCTCATCTAACAGTTGAGCAGTGTTCGCAATTAGCGGCGGTGCTCATTGAGCATGTGAAAGAAGTGCACGATGCCACAGAAAAGAATACTACTTAAAACACAACATGGTTCCCATTTGTATGGAATGGCAACACCACAGTCTGATTTAGATTTCTACGTGATCTATGAATTCCCATGGCGCAATTATAGGCCTAAAAAACAAATGGATCAAAGTATAGTAGAAGATGTTGACACAACTACAGCATCTTTAGGGCGATTTACTGATCTATGCTTTAAGGGTGTCCCGCAATCATTAGAGACCCTATTCTCTCATAGCTCTAAGTGGTTGCAATATGACGATTCGTGGTATGATAAAAGTCAAAACATAAAAGATGAGTTGCAATCGCATATGTCAACTATATTGGAGACATACAAGCGAACGTCTTGGAATTTCTTCGAAAGAGATGATTTCAAGAAAAATAGACATGCGCTAAGACTTTGTCTTAATGCAAAGGATCTTAAAAAAATAGGATCGTTTGATCCCACACTCAAACCAAATGTACGTGCTGAGATAACACGGGTCGCTGAATTGCCAAGGCGTCAGCGGGAAGATGAATTCAAAGATCTCTTCTTTGACGCATTTGGAGATTTATAGCGAAAGAGATGACTATGTACGGGGATAAAATGTATGTCAGCGATATATTAGACACAGACTTATTAGAAAGCCATGTAAGAAATGGCTATGTGACTGCAAGAAGTCACCCACACCTACCGTTGACTGTATTCAATTACACTCCAAAGGCAGCATATGAACCATTATGGGATGAAGTAACTCTTCGTTGCCGTGGTCTTATTGCAGACAATAATGGACTTGTTGTTGGTAATTGCATGAATAAATTCTTCAATTATGGAGAGCCTAATGCAAAAGATGTCAAGCTTGATGGTACTGTTCAGGTAACAGACAAGCTTGATGGATCAATGGGCAATGTAATTTTCTACGACGGCAAACTGGTTGTAGCAACACGTGGCTCATTTGAATCAGATCAGGCCAAATGGGCACATGCTTATATTTCTAAGAATCATGAACTATTTAATGCATTCAAAGTTATTTGTTCAGAAAACGTAACTGCTGTTGTAGAAATCATTTATCCAGAAAACCGTATTGTAGTAGACTATGGAAACATGACTGCTGTTGTTCTAATTGGTGCTATTGGAAACTATGAATTAACAGCAGGTAAGCAATTATGGATTCCAGCTGATAGAATTTATTCATGGCCTGGTCCAGTGGTCGAAAGGTTTAATGCAAGTTCTTTTGAAGAGGCTCTAAGAATACCTCCTCGTATCAACAGAGAAGGAATCGTAATCTATTTCGAAGAGTCTGGTCAGAGGTTAAAGATCAAACAAGAAGATTATTTGATCGCTCATAAATTTGTATCGAATTTAACACCAAAGAACATTTGGGAGCAGTTGCGCGATGGAAAAACTGTTGAAGATATGTTAGATATAGCACCAGATGAATTTCATTCAACAGTAAGAGAGATCTCTTCAATCATACTTAATAATAAAGCAAAATTAGAAGAAGAGATTGAAAGAGAGTTCTTGGCATTAGCTCAGCAACAACTGCCTACAAGAAAAGATATTGCTGAAGCCATTAAGGATAATCCATTAAGGGCCTTTTTGTTCTTACGCCTTGACGGACGTAGTGACCAGCTGGTAGACTCCGTGTGGAAGGCGATAGAGCCGTAGGAGAGAATATGCGCTGGTTTATATTGTGCGTGTTCTTGGTCAGTTGTAGTACGTTCAGTGAGAAGCCACCCGATGAGGGTGGCTTCCTAAAAGCAATGGAAGAGAGTTTTCCAGGTTCAAATAAAGAAGATAATCTAGACAATGGAAAGAACGTATGTTTTAAGCTAAGATCAGGAAAGACGCAAGAAGAAGTTATAATGGAAAAATATGATCATGGAATGACAATTCAAAATGCGTCACTGGTTACAAAATTGTCCATAGATTATTTATGCCCTGTCTTCAAGTGAGGAAAAATGAAATTTATTATTAACCGTGGACTTCCAGGTTCAGGTAAAAGCACTACTACTAAGAAGGAAGTTACGGCTGATTACAACAATGTTGTGCGAGTAAACCGCGATAAGATCCGTGAAATGCTTCATGAGAGCGTGTGGAAAGGTCAAGAGACTGAGTCGGTTGTTGTCATGATGCGCGATGCAATGTTGCGCGCAGCAATGAAGGCAAAGAAGCCTCTTGTTGTTTCTGACGACACTAATCTTGATGGGCATGTTGTAAAGCATCTGGCCAAAATTGGTGAATTTTTTGGTTATGAGGTAGTGGTAAGAGATTTTGATCTACCTCTAAAAGAATGCATTGCACGTGATGCTTTGCGCGAGGGTTCAGAAAAAGTAGGAGAAGATGTTATTCGTGGAATGCATAAGAAGTATTTCAAGGGTGGACAATTCCCTGATAATCCTCTAGGCAAGATTGAGGTTGTAAAGTTTGAGCCCTATGTCCCAAATCTAAATCTGCCAAAGGCTGTAATTTTTGACATCGACGGCACTTTAGCGTCACATGAAGGCGTTCGTAGTCCTTATGATTACACTAGGGTCGGCCTTGACAATCCTCGTGGTGCTGTCATTAATGCTCTAGAGAATTATGCCCTGAATGACTACGCAATTATCATTCTGTCTGGCCGTGAGAATTCTTGTAGAGGTGATACACTAGAATGGCTAGGCAAGCATACTTGTTTGAATCACATCAACACGTATAAGATTGGCAGTTGGAATCTATTCATGCGTGCTGCTGGTGACAAGCGTCAGGACAGAGTAATTAAGGGTGAGCTTTTCGATAAGCACATTCGTCACAACTTCAACATTGAAGCTGTTTTTGATGATCGAGATCAAGTTGTCTCTCTCTGGAGAGATGAACTAAAGCTTGATTGTTTTCAAGTGAACTACGGTTCATTCTAATTAGAAAATTATTCCAGGAGAGAAAATGACACAACCAAATGATGAGCAGTATCAATCATTGACGAAAGCCCTAGGGATTATCGCACTTATTGAATGTGTAAGTAATATCAATAAGGTGGTACAGGGATTTGAAATTGCAGAAGTATTCACTCCAGAGGGAACCCAGGTTCTTAATGGGATCACTAAGGATTACTTCGATAGGCTACGAGAACTAATTGATGCCGAACGAGAAATCCTTGCAATTCAGAGGGCTCAGCAAGAACACTGATCTGCTATACTATGTGTATGAACGCTTACGAGATAGAAGTTAAAGTGAAGTTGAAAGTATTTGCTTTCTCCCCATCCGATGCCTCAGATGCAGTTGATGAAATAATTAGAGAAACTGAGAGCATGGGAGCAGAGGTAGAAAGCATCAACTTTACTTCTATCAAAGAAATCTAGGAGGCATACACATGGTATATACAATTGAAAAAGAGCATGCATACTACAGAAAGTTAGAGCAATCACATGATAGGTGTGATAGGTGTGGTGTGCGTGCTCTTTTTAGAGCAATCAAACTATCAGATAATCAACTCCTGGAACTGCTCTTATGCGGTCATCATTTTAAGGCAAGTAGTTACAAACTGGGTCTAGATGGTTGGTTGATCCAGAACGAAACCGAGGAGTGATTTTAATTGGAAGACAATACTGAATACTCAATTTACTATAGGTGGGGATTCTCGTTTGATGATGAGGACAAGCCTAATGGCTGGTTCATCAGAGCTGACGTACTTGACAGTGGTTGGTATGCTGTGACATACTACAGCCTAGACGATGATAACCCACGCAGGTTCTATGAGAGCAATCATGAGGATTTGCTAAAGATACTGCTTGATGAAATTCAAGAAACTTTATATGAGAAGTGCCTTGAAGAAAAAAAGATGTATTTGCAAAGCTGTGTTGAGATTGAACAGATGACAACGGCCAACTTTATGTGAGGCAAAAATGGAACTTACCCATGAAGACAAGAAGCGTTTACGAGAACATGATTGGTCTTCAAAGCAAAACGTTCGTGATCAATTCAAGGGAATGACTGATGATGAGATCAAGCAAGCACTGAAGCCTTATCGAAACAGTCTTCAAATTGCATTTGTCAACGCATTGCGTGATTTCAATTTCGGCGGGATTATCCGAGGAAGTAACGCCTTTTGTTGTGAAAGCATTATTTATTCAGGACATAGACGTTATGATCCTCGTGGAACTGTAGGAACGAAGAATTACGAACACATTGTTCATTTTGCTGAAGAAGACGAACTCAAGAACTATATCCGAATGGATAAGATGGCAGGGGTCCGTTTTGTTGTGGCAGAATGGATTGAAGATGATCCTCGTATGATTGATCTTCCTTCCTATCAATGGAACGACCAGTCGATTTTAATGCTGGGCGAAGAGGGACTAGGCGTTTCTGACGAGTACCTTGACATGGCTGATGACATCGTGTATGTTCCTCAGTACGGCAGTGTGCGAAGCATGAACGTTGCCAGCACTGCTCATGTCCTCATGTATGACTATATGGTGAAAACGGGACGTATGTGATGAGAGAATTTGTATGTAAAGTTCTCCTTATATTTGCAGGATTATCACTGTTCATACAATTTTGTGCAGTGATTTCACTACAAGCAGCAGCAACATATGTATTCGGCGGGGCGGCAATTCTATTTGCTGTCCTCGTCCTTTTAATATGTCTTGCTGACTAAAGTTATTCCAAGCGAGGTGTAAAATGTTAGCTTTACTTACGATTGTCAATTGCTTGGCATTCGCAGGCTACTGTTATACAATATGGTATTTAACAAGTCCTTATTTTATTAAGGCGTTTTATATGAACATTATGGGAGAAAAATATGTCGAAAAGCGTGATTGATCAGTTGGCTGAAGACACAGCGCCAAAGAACTTTAGTGAATTTGAATTGGGTTTGGTTCTAGCGGCTCTGACATATGAAATGGATCAAGACGAAGATAATTTTGATCCATTAGTTTATGACAACATGATGGAAAAGGCTCCCCATGTTCTCAAGTATTGGAGGAAGAAATATGGACCCGAACTTGATGCCCTTGGCTACAAATTTAGCGAAAGTTCTAGTGACAGGGAGTAGAGACTACTCTGACTATGGCGCTGTAGGCAAGGCGATCAGTATTATTATTAACGACCTGGCATCCCAAGGCTATAAAGAAATTATCTTTATGCAGGGAGCTGCTAGAGGTGCAGATAGCCATGCTGTAGAATTTATCAACAAAACTGAGAAAAGCATTTTCAAGCTAACTGGTGTTAAAATAAGACATGAATCTTATCCACCTGATTTAAGAAAATATGGCTCACCTGCTGCTTATCATATTCGTAATCAAAAGATGATAGATCAGAAGCCTGTACATGCATTGGTATTCTTACAGCGTGGTGAACTCAACAGAGGTACACTCAGCACAGTTAAGCGTCTTAAGGATGCAGGCATATCATTTACTCCGTATGGAGCAGTTGAGCTGCTTGACAATGCTGCTTGAGTAGACTAGAGTGGGTGCATGACACAAGATGACCTGCATCTACTCTTTCTGTTCCTGTCAATCATAGCATTGTTCATTTCTCCAGTGATGCTTATTATGATTTTTATTATCTGGATTGGAGTGTGGCTAAGTGAAGATCCAAACCAAAGGTGAGATAATTCTTGCCACCACGATGATTGCAGCAATTCTAACTGCACAAGGTACGTTTGCTCTTCTTGCTTTTATTATGCTTTTCGCTTGGGAAGACTCAAAGTGGCCCGCATTTGATTCAGAGAATTATGACAAGAAAATGATGAATGGTCCACTCAAGCCTTGGAACAAGGGGAACTAATGAAGGTCTATGTCTTGACACGAGTCCAAGATGCTAATTACGATATGCAATGGGCTTTTACAAAAATTGTTTTCGCTTCAAGCTCAATTACTAAGGTAGTTGAATATGCCAAGAATGAATATGGTGTTGAAGTTCAAACTCTAGATTATCTTGAACTTGATGCTGAACAGTTCTATGGTTACAAGGTTGAAGAAGTCAACGTTGAAGTGAGGAATAAGTAATGAGCATCAAAGGAGCGTAACCAGACGCTTACAAATACCGAGCGTGGCTGGTTGAATGTAGCAAAGAAGCTTGCAGAAACCTCTGAAGAGAATATGAGGCATGGTTGCGTCATTGTTCTTGGTGGTTCTGTTCAAGCCATGGGAGTCAATAAGCGCACAAATGATCCCTATATTCATCAGAATCTGCATTGGTTATCAGAACATGCAGAAATGGCTGCCCTGCGACGTTGTAAGCGTACCAAGGGTGCTGTTCTCTATGTTGCCCGCGTGAATAATCGTGGGGAAGAAAGAATGTCAAAGCCCTGTCCCAAGTGCACCAAGTTGCTCAAGGAGGCAGGCATCAAGAAAGTAGTCTACACCATTGATAGCAGCTTTTACCTTTAGGAGTTAAGTTGAGCGATAATGCTTTTGCGGCATCAGTCTTTGCAGGAGTCAGTCTACCTTTCATGGCATTATATTATTGGGTTTTCGAATGGGCTTGGTGGCTTGCAGTCCCACTGGGACTTATTTCAAGTTACATTGCACTTTGCTTTCTTGTAGCACTTCCATTCATTCTATGGGCAATTATTGGAGACTAAAATGAGTAAAGATGGAATCAAGATTTTTAGCGCACTTGGTAGCTCTGCTGTTTTTGCAGGTGGAATTGCCTGGTTGTCTTCAGCCCCATGGTGGGTTATTATTATTTCCACTATTGGCGGGGCGCTGCTACTGGTTGTTTTGTTTTTCATGGCAGTAATTAATAAACTTTTAAGTGGAATTTAGGAGATAATATGAAATCAACTGCTATTGTTCTTGGTATTTATGGCCTCCTTGGAGCTACTGCGGCAGTTATCGCAATAGCATTAGGTGGTGCTTGGTGGGTATCACTATTGTCAGCGATCTTTGCCCCGATTGCTTTTGCGTATTTGGCAGGCAAACTCGTTGCTCATTCAGTCATTCTTCTTCTAGACGAAAAGTTGAAGAAATAATGGAGTACTTCTGGGAGATCTTCTGGTTGGTTGTTTTTGTTATTGGTGGAGCCGTCATTGCCACCATGTTTAATTGGTTGTGGTGGGCAGGCGCACTGATTGGTCTTGGAGTATACCTTCTTGGACTCTTTCTTATAAAGAATCCAGATGCTATCCCAATGATTATTGATGAAATCTGAGGCAATTTATTAAGAATGACATATTTTAGATTAAGCTTCTATCTATCTTCTGGTGCCATTGTGGAAGCCCTCATTGAAAGTGAGGGCTTATCACTAGCTGATGTAAGAGATGACATAGAAAATTCTATTAATGAGGATGCCACCTATACACTACTCAATGTATACGAAGAAGAATGGGTAGTATTGCAAGGTGGCAACATAGAGGCCTTCTCAATCAAAGATTTAGGAAGTCAAGGCCTGAAACTTGCACATGAAGGGTTTATTTTTAAATGAAAAAGATTCCAACTTTATTTATGAGAGATCATAATACAGGATATGTAATTCCAGAACTTAATCCCAAGGCCGCATGGGTTATGGAGAAAGCTTACCCCGCCCTGCGTAAATATGATGGAACATGTGTGGGTAATTTCCTTGTTGTTAATGGTGAGGTAAGGATTAACAAGGGTGTAAGTTCTGGTGAGGTTCAGAACAAAGAAGACATCTCAAGTATTTGGATGGCACGCCATACCACTTTTGGCAGAATGCGTCACCCAGAGAATTTTATTGAAGAAGAATTTGATCCAACAACCGGAAAGACTTTTGGCTGGGTTCCAATTGAACAGTCTTCCTTTCATAAATTCTTTCTTGAGGCTCAACAGGATCTAAAAACAGAATATCTAGGTACCTATGAGCTTTGTGGACCAAAGATCAACGGAAATCCTGAGGGGTATAAAAAACATACCTTGGTATTCCATTGGTCGGCAGAACAATTAGCCAATATTCAAGTCCTTGATATTCATGAGATGTCTGTTGAAGATGCTTATGAGGCGCTTAAGGCAACTCTATCTTATATGCCTGTAGAAGGTGCAATCTTCAAAAGCCCTTTGCATGGCATGGCTAAGATTAAACGGAAGGACTTTAAATATGAATGATTTCGATCAAGAGAAAATTGACAGGCTAATCAACCAGCCTCTCACTCAGTATGAGAAAGTCTTGCTGGAAAAGGAAAGAAGAGAGCGCTGGAAAGAATATCAAAAGGAGACAATCGAAGCAAAATTCGACTGGTTTATTAAGAGAGAAATGGGAGAGTTCTATAACTATGACCCAAGAAACGACTGATATGGTATTCGAGGTGGATGGAATTGTCTACACCCACCCAAAGGCAAAGGCTTCTATCTTTGATGTGATGGATTCTTTCTTCAATGCTCAGCCAATGTTCGATATTATTGATGACCTTGAAGTGTTTGATGAGCATGATGGAGATGTCACACCAAGTGGTTCTTTTATTTGGTATGGTCCTCCTACAACCAAGGGGTTAATGGATGACTGAATATATTGGTCCGGAAATGTCAGAAGAAGACATCAGACGTAGAGCTGAAGCTCTTTTGAAGCCTGGCGATTTTAAAATCATTCAGGTGCCACCTGGAGCTGGTGTGTCATGGTTTGATATGACACGTGAAGAGCAACAGGCATTGCGAGACTACTATGATAATACGGATACATCCGATATCATGGAAGAAGGAGAATGGGTATTCCCACAACAGCTTGAATTAGATCTTGGGGTAGTTCCCATTCCATGGGATGAAAACACAAGGTATTCTGAAGTAAAAGTTAATTTGATCTTCGATCATGAGCTAACCACACATCAATACAACAAGCTCGTTGACGTGATCTTGGATGCTCTAGATGAGCACTTCCCTTGTGACTTCATGTCTGCTAGGATAAGGTCAGGTACTGACAGAGAGCTGTTCCCGGAGGCATATGATGAGAGCGAAGAATCTGACGGAACCGGGCAAGAAAAAGTGTAGTTACGAAGATTGCAATGGGGATCTTCCCAATACTACATTTGCACCACCCGTAAAATCAGGTATTACAGGCAAGGAGATCTGCCCTGACTGTAAAGTAATGGAGATTTTAATTGGCGCAAGCAGGCCACGCAGTATGGAAATTTAAAACTTCCGATAAAGTAATGTACTGTAATACAAACAAACATGCTGTATCGTGGTTCTATTCTAATAGTGAAAAGAACTTCTCCATCTGGATTCGTAGTCGTAAAGGAGGTTGGGAATATATTTGTGATCATATCGTGGATGATAGATGCGGTTGTGGCAGACTATACACTGACACTTTTAATGGACTTGAATTCAGATGGAGAAATAACGCTTTTGCCGTTTCAACCAGTGTGGAAGATTGTAAAGAAATCTTTCAAGCACCGGATTTATGTCAAGTTTGCTATTACAAAGGTGAGCTTGCTCAAGGCAGGTTTTGCCCCAAATGGGTTAAAGAACAGCTAACATAATAAATTCCTCTATGCTATAATGCTCAGAGGAGGTATGAAAATGGCAGGCGAAGAAACAGCCGCTCAACGATTTACGCGCGATTTGGATAGTCTTGAAGACGACCGTAAGGTTCGTGGCCTAGATAATCAAACAGCAGAGCGTGCTTCAAGAATTTACGTTAATGCAGCTGATGGTACAACTCCAGCAGACGATGACTTAGTAAATCCTAACCCCTGATAGTTAGGATTCAATTGGATAGGGCATCTACAATAGGTGCCCTATTTGTTGTGTAAAAATAATGTTGACACCCAACTAGAGTAAAGGTTACAATGGGTAATATGATTGAAATGACGTTGCAGCAAGCAGAATCCTTTGTTGAAGATAATCCTAATGTCGAATGGAATGGCTGGGATATTATTGTCTTCAGTAGGGACAATTCGGCTCAATACAGCCCAAGAGGCGTAAAGAGAAACGGCGAATGGTATAAGCAGAAAGTTATTGCTGTCAGCGAGAAGGGTACATATTTTGTCAGCAATAACGATGCAGGAATTTCTCAGAAGACTGGGAATAGACCCAAGTAATTTTGAATGGCAGCAGTTAGCAACATGTAAAGGCTCAGATACAAATTTATTCTTTGAAGGATATGAGTCTGATGCAGTAATTGCAAGAGAAATAGATACGATGTGCGAGAAGTGCCCCGTAGTCAAAGAATGTTACGAATATGGAACTAGAAATAAGCTATTCGGAGTCTACGGGGGCTTCTATCTCTTTAATGGCCAAGTAGATAAAAAGAGAAATGAGCATAAAGATAAAGATTTGGTAATGAGGTTGGCGGGGAAGATATATGACTAATTATGATAGTACAGCAAAACAAATAATACATTCGTACCCTGCCCCATATTCAAACATTAGATTTGATGTCGTTGAATATATTGATAAGCCTGGAATAGTAGTGTTAAGATTCTATGCTGATAATCTTTATTCATTCAGCGACAATCAATTGATTTCCATTGCTGAATGGATGAATAATTTACTAAATGATTTGAACAATAAGCCCTTATTGGCAAAATATACCTGGGAGTGTGTTGAATATGACCAGCGTTAAAATGGTTCTGGTTAAACCAGAAGGAGTCTTGGGATATATCATAAAGGAGTATTCTGAGGGGGCTGCCAAGGTACGTTGGTTCGTCGATGGCCTTGGATATGAAGTAGTTTTAGAAGAAGATGAATATATTGTAAAATTCGAGGGAGAGATTGATGGCTAGAGAACTATTATGTCAAAGTTGTGGGGAGCAAAAATTATCTCTGCAAAGAGTGAAATCATCTCTCATTAAAGACATGGAAATAACAATGTGTGCTACGTGCATTGGTAAAGGATATGAACCTCGATTTATGATATTGTTAGCGATCCGCTCATCTGGTATAAGTGATCAAGCAAAAAGATTTATCAGAGATAGAAAGTATCTCGGGGAAGTTATTCCTGCCTCTGATATTTTACTTGATTGATTTTGACAAATAATGTTCCACTTCATATAATTTATCTATGAAGTGGCTAAAAAGAAAAAGCGAGGAGATAAAGCGCTCCAGTGCAAACTTTATGTTGCATGTAGGGAACCATCCAATGGAAATGATTGAGATGTTAAGCGCATTCTTCTTGCTTCTTTTTGGTTTGTACGTGATGTTGCCACAAGAGGTCTTTGGATTGTCGTCTGTCTATCAAACAGATTTAATTAAGCTGATATTTGGTGGGCTAATGGCGACTCCTGCGGCAATGCTTCTAGGATATAGATTCTCGACTGATTTAGAATCATATATTTATCACAAACAAAAGAAAAGAAGGAAGGCATTATTTTGGATATCATTCACATGGTTTTATATGACGGCACTAAGAATGTTAGTGCAACCTCTTGTGCCCCCACTCTTCCTGGCTTTCATGGCAATCACTCTTATCACTGTAATTTGCTATATTAGGCTATTAAAGTGAGCACTACACTAGACATCATAACCGCCTTGGGGGCTGCTGGTGTTGGTGGTGGTATAATTCAACTTCTTGAGATGTGGCTAAGAAAGTCAAGTGCTAAAGCAAATCAAGATCGTGAGTTAAGAGATGAATTACGTAATAGCGCCACTGCTCTTAGGGCTGAGATAGATGCTCTTAAAGAAGAATTAAAAGAGACCGAAAAGGTTCTGGACCACTGGCGTGAAATGTATTGGAAAGTATTTATGCAGCACAGAATGTTTCAAATTGAGGTGAGAGCCATACTTGTTAAGTATGGCATAGATCCTGATGATGTGCTTTCAGAAGATTCAAAACCAGCTATTGAATAGGAGAGTTAATGAGCGTTTCAGACAGAGCACACAAGGTAATTAGTCAAACAACTAATCGTCAATGGAAAATTGATGGAAGGTCTGCTCACCCCACCCAAGACGATGTCAACAGGATGATAGCTGCTATGGTTAATGACATACGTATGATGGGCTATGATTCCATCGAGTCCGGGGGTATACTGGTGAAGCGAGACGGCACTCTTGTTGACGTCTATGTTCACGTAGGAGAGTTAAATGAAACAGATTATAGTATTTGAGCAAGACAATTGCGGCTGGTGTGTAAGACTTCATCCACATATTAAGAAATTAGCAGAAGATAATGGTGTAGAACTTGAGTTTATTAATATTACAAACGATTGGGACATTCCATACGAATATGCAGTAAAGGATTTAAGAACTACACCAACTGTTGCCGTTTATGAAGGCGGTATGATTTTAAGAAGTCTTTCAATTGAAGCAAATAGTGGAATACCCGGATTAATATCAAGGATTAAGGATCTTATCGCATGAGTGCTTTTACTTGTGGTGGCTGTACAAATACATGGACTGGAACCAGTAGGTGTCATTGTTCAGCATGTCATGAAACTTTTAGTGGAATCACTACCTTTGATTCACATAGACAGGCCAATGCCCATAGAGGAAAATGCAAGAAGCCATCCTATATGGGATTAGAAAAGAATGAAAAAGGTATTTGGTGTATTCCTCAAGAGGAAGAGGTAATCGAAGATGAAGTTTGTGATATTTCGTGATGAAGGCAAATTTAAACTAGCCAGTTCTGATGAATGGCTTGATCTCGAAGAGAAATATAAGTTCAGGGGAAGTGATCCAAGGCATGTAGATATGGATTTATCTATGTACAACGCACTGCAAAATGGCAGTGCTGCTGGACAGATTCAATCCTATCTAAGGGAGCTGTATGATGCAAATTGATCTAAGGATTCCTGATGATTATTGTCAGGGTGAGGCTGAAACTTTATATCCTGAAGAAGAATTCTGGGAAGAAGAGGACAAAAAGACTTCATTCAAAATCAAGCCCCGAAACGGGTTGACTTGATCTAGGTCTCATGATAGTGTCTGCACATGATGACACAATGGGTACGTAACACAATGGAACGGGTGATGGAAGAACATGACCTGTTCCATTGCTTGTTTTGTGAGAAAGCAATGGATTTTTCTGATCGTGCTTCTTGCGAAGGTCCAGAAGAGATCTGTTTAGACTGTCATCCCAGAGAGTGTGTAACTCCTGGCCTATGCATATTGGAGGGAAACTTTGCCTAAGCAAAAAGATTGCAAATCTTGTCCCAGTGTTCGAAGATCTGTAAAATGGGTCGCAAAGCGTAAAGCGAAGGGGTTTGGGCAGGTAAGAACAAAGTATCTTTGTGATAAGTGCGTTAAAAAACTTCCATCAGATTGGATGGTAACAAAATATGAGTGACCAAAGACGCTCTGGAGAGCATGAGCGACGTGTGCAAGAATTGCGGCGTTCTAATGCAGCTGGGGCTCATGGTAATGATAGATATATTCGTAAAGAAAAGTATCCAATCAGAACTGTCCAAGATTATTTGGAAGCTTGGTATGGTGAAGATGGAGTACTCGATATTGATGAGGATGATTAATGACTACAGTTCTAATTTATTTTAAGAATAATACAGACCCAATTTCTTTTCAAGCGAATGGGTCTGTATCTCAAGTGAGCAATGAAATAATTCGCTTGATGAGGGCCAATGAATTTTTCCCATATCAAACAGAGAATGGTACGGTAATTCTACAATCAAGTGAATTGGCAGGCCTCTACTTTGAGAAAGACTGAGATCGCTAATCCTGGTGGTTGTCGCCATTGTGGTCAACCTAAGTATTTTCATTGTCAGCTCTGGCATGGAAATGATCGAGGTTTTGAAGGATTTATTGAGCCAACACAAGAACAAATAAAAGAACGCATGATTAAACGTAGAGATATGAGAAATAATGGAAATCGCAGTAGATCTAACACCTGGTGATTTAGCCAGGGCGATGAAGGATGAAGATCCAGAAACAATTGTAGAGTTTATTAGGGACTTTCTGGATCATGAATTTACCAATGCAAGCTCTAATGATCTATCTGAATGGCTAATCAACTTCTTGAGGGAAGATATTGATTTTCGTAAATCCATAATTGATCGTGAAAAGCAATACTTAGAGAATTTGCAGAAGCACTGCCAGCAAGGACCTTGACACTACAAGCCTGAGGTGATAGGCTCTAGCCAGAACGAAGGAGCCAAGATGTGAAAGACAAGATCTGGAATTTCTTTGCAACGGTAATACTCTGGGTATACCAGAAGTTTTCTAAGAAGACACATTATTGCTCTGCTTGTGAAAAAGAGGTGTAGGATGATCAAGAGCATTCCTTGTGACACTTGCCAGGCTACAGGTGAAATCTACAATCATGTCAGTGACAAGTACAGCAAGTGCAGGACTTGTCAGGGTGAGCGAGAGATTTTCCCCTGTGATGGCTTTGTTTCTAGCGGTCCGTCTGCTATGCGTAATCGTCCATGCAATAACTGTCATGCGACCAAGCGTCAGCATGATCTGTTGGCAGAACTGAAGAAGGTTCAGGAAGTTAACGCTTAAGGAGTCTGCATGAACACGATTAATCCTGCTGGTTACTTCTTTTATTGGCGTCAGAATTCGCCTTTCATCGAAGTATTTCGTAAGGATGATCCTATTGAACTTCCTTACGAAGTGATTGACGCAAGCGATTTGGATTATTCACAAGGCAATCTAAACAAGATTGCCAATGAACTTAAGGAATATGCTTATGCCTAAGCGGTATAGAGGTCAGTTTGTAGAAGATCTCAATTTCACCCTGTTCATGCACCCATCAACTTGGGCCTTCTCGTATCTCACAAAGAGTGTGGCGGCATGTTTGAGCATCACAGGAATTACGGTTAGTGCAATTGCTTTTCTGAATGCGATTCTTGGAGCACCGTTTGTAACAACTTTCATTATGTTGTTCAGCTTCATTTGGTATGGATATGTCATCTCTGTTCTTCTCAGGTCTCCCAGGATCATGAGAAGACACTACAATGAGCATCTTTACCCCATTGAAGTTGCATTCAACAAGATGGAGCCCAAGGATCAATCCAGGTATTCAGAGATGCTCTCTGATGCCTACGCTATCTGCTCCAGAAGGAATTACGACGAATTCGATGAGATGAAGAAGATTCAGGAGTTGTTTGAGCTGACTATTTCCGATCACAACAAGCCCCTAACGCTTGACGAAGAGTTGACACGCAAGCGCAATGAACTGAAGGAAAAGCAAGAATTTCAAAAGATGCAGCAAAGCATCCTTGATGAACTTAAGTAGATATAGGGAGTATGAATATGCATAGGCATATATGGACTGATTTCAGTGAGCAAATTAGTTTTATCCCAGCGGATTATCCAGAAGGGGAAATTCGAATTGTCATTGATGCCCCTACTGACTACAATGTTCATGAAGTAAGTTTTGATCAGGATCAATTTGAAGATTTTGTTGCCCAAATCAAGGAAAAGATGGGCTGGTAATGGATACAAGTTGGGTTAAGTACATTGACTGGACAAAGGAGAAGACATATGAAGATCTCGCAAGCCTTTTTAGTGCTTTCAGTCAAGCTTTCGATGGTTCCGATGTCACTTCAGGAACAGGTGATCTTGTTGATGGTCGCACTAAGCAGTATGTTCTAGCCCGAATGGTTGAGCTTGCAATTATCCTGAACAAGCATAAGGAATGGGTGCATGTACGTCCAGAAAAGGATTACAAGCCACATGAGGGTCATCGAAAGTAGTAAATTGAATAGGTGATTTAAATCGGTAGGAAGATGTGCGGAAAAGATGCACCGATGTGGATCTTACTCACACGTTGGCTAATGAACAATGGTTTTGAAAGATGCCAATGGTGTGGAACCACTGAAGAACTCACCTTTGACCACATTATTCCCTATTCATATTCTGGTAAAAGGGAAAAGGGGAATCTAGCGATTCTCTGCAATGATTGTAATGTCTTGAAGAATAACAATTATTATTCGCTAGACCCCTGCCCCTGGCCTAACCCTGCCTTTCCTCAAATTATGGCGGAGGATCTGACAGCAGGCATGGTGACTGTGTATGGTGAGGTCACACAAACCGAGCGGGTCACAACGAAGAATGGGAAAGTGCTTATTAATATTTATCTTAAGGGTGAAAGTATCCTGGGATTAATGCGTAAAAAACAAGTAGGAATGATCTCAAGGTCTCCTGAGGAAGTTATTTTCCTAGATCCAAGGAGTTATTCTCATGCGGGAACTCATTAACGGAAAGCGGTGCAAGGGAATCCACAACCGCAATGATAGTGGTAAGCGGAGTGGTCCCACATGGAAAGTTCTTATGCGCTGGCTTATGGATAATGGTTTTGAGAAGTGTCAGATTTGTGGCGTAAAAGACAATCTAACTTTTGATCATATCATTGCTTGGAGTAACGGCGGAAGCAATGATATTAATAATTATGCAATCCTTTGTGCCCCTTGCAATGAAGCAAAGGGTAACAAATATATTGATCTTGAGCCACTTACATGGCCACACCCAGCTTTTACTGAGGTTTTATTTCGTGATCTTGAGCCTGGTATGTGGACTATGTTTGGTCAGGTTGAAAGCATTGATCTCCATGGTGTTTATGATGACAAAGAAATCTATGTAGTACAATTTGTTGGAGAGAACCTTATTAAAGCTATGAGGCCCAATAAGGCACAGAAGAGATCTCGATATAATGCTGTGGTCTACAGGCCAGGTGATCAGCCAATGCTGCTTGACCCACGTCATAATATGGTGTAGGCTGGTCCTACCAACACAGAGGAGTCAAAATGGACAAGCGTGAATGGCTGGCTAAGCAAGGCCTCGCGATTGCGGGGGCACGTGGTAAGTTCTCTCGTGACGCGGTTGCAGCCGTCGAGTCTGAGATCAAGCGTTGCGCAGAGGCCAACATTCCTCTTCCTTGGATTGAGAAGCCCAAGCCTGTTCCGGGCAAGCGTGGTCGTAAGCCTAAGGTTCGCACTACCATTACTCAGTTCGAAAAGTCGCAGGGAATTAAGGAGATTGAGCCTGCTCCTAAGCAGGTTACTATTGCTCCTAATCCTCCTCTTCGCAAGGAAGCTGAGGCCTGGGTTAAGGATCAGAACGGCTTTATTGTTGGCCTGATGTTCTGTGGTAAGTGCAATAAGAGCATTTCTCGTTGCGTCCATGACGCGCCTTATGCACCTGAATATTTGGGTGGCGGGGTGGCAACTTTCAACAAGGCGGATCTTTTGTGATAACAAATAAGCATCTTGAAGAAATGATTGAAGGATGGAAAGCATTCTTTCCTCAAGCTTATTCAACTCAACAAGAAGTAATTGAAGATTTTATCGCTGATCTAGAACACCTGAAGGAGATTAATGATGAAGGTAATGGAACTAATGCGAATCAATCCGGGCTACTCTGAGGTTATTGAGGGTGTTGAGTTCAAGTTAGCACATGGCGCAATCAAGGTTTACGTTGATGGAATTCTCTCTGATGAAATCTCAACCGCCATTGATGGCCTGCCTTCAGTGCACACTAATCAGCAGTTTCAAGAGCAGGCCATGTGGTGGCTTTATGAATGGAATCTCATCTGATGACTGATTTTATTGATTTCCCCGCTGCAAAGACCGAACAGATTCTAACTTACTTGAATATCTTTACCGCCAAAGAAATTGCGGCAAAGTTCAAGCATATTGGAATCAAGGGTGATCAGGAGGATGCTTGCCGCTGTCCTGTTTCTGTCTATTTGACGAATAGGACTGGCAAGCCTCACTCTGTTACCGAAACAGAATATATTCTTCATGATAAAGAGCAGGGAACAATCCGTGGTGATCTTCCTAAGCACGTGAGGAAGTTTGTAAAGAAATTCGACAAGGGAAAGTATCCGGAGCTAATTAATGAATAAATGGGGAATTGAATTTAGAGCATGGCCAAAAACAACACGACTATGCTCTAAATGTGTAATTACTGAAAAACTACATGGTTCCAATGGTGCTGTGATTTTCCATGTTTATGTTGCTGAAGATGGAAGACGAACAATTGCTGTTGCAGCGCAAACACGAAATCGTCTGGTTAATATTCAGAATGACCAAACTGGTATTGCACAATGGGTTTTCGTAAACTACGAAACTCTCATTGAAGATCTTCTTCAGATTGAAGAAGATGGACAACCAAAACTAGGAACATTTTTTCACTACGGTGAAATGATGACTCGTGGACACAAAGAACCTCACTTCTATCTCTTTAATACTAAACGTTGGGGAGCCTCACAGTTCCTCACCCCTACACTCAAGACTGTCCCCGTGCTATTTGAGGGGGAGTACTATGAGGGGGTCGTAGAAGAGATGCTAGAGGACCTACGCACCAAAGGATCACGTGTGCACCCTGGTGTTCCTGCTGAAGGTGTTGTGACCTATTGGCCTGGAGATGACACAATGAAGAAATCATATACTGGATTAGTCAAAAAATAGGAGATGTCATGAAAAAGACATTTGTCGTAATCTATAGTGGCAAAGCACTAGGGTTCTGCGACTTTGATAACACCATCACTGCTGGTGATTTTATTGTTTGTGATGGTGGTGTTCGAGAAGTATACTCTCGTCACAAGCTTCACAGCTCTAACTCTGGTATTGAGGGTGTTCTTCGTGTCTCTCAGGACATGAGGACTGATTCAGATAAGAGGCTGTTTTTTGAGAATTCTCAGTCATGATGAAACTGCACCAGGTGGTAATCTAATTAACCTGGGTGCTTGGGTGGGTGTTAGTTGTGACCCTGGCGAGGTAAGATTAGTGATTAAGTTAATCTTTCCCTATACAAAAGGTGACGTACCTGATCCTAAATGGTATCAAGAAATTCACAAATATGATGGCTCACGCCGGGGTCTCAAAAAAGCGATTGTGCAGTTTTTAGAGAGTGGAGCTAAAGCACAAGATAAAGATTTGCATCAGGCAATGCTTTATTTACTGCCACTATTCTCTTAATTGCTCAATAAATAATTAAATGCTATACTTTTCTTGCTCCTTAAGATCCGATCTTCTAAGGAGAGGAGGAGATAAGCATGGCAACTAGAAGCGTTAATGATGCGAATCTACAGCCTGTAGAGGCTGCACTACTTCTAAACCTTGATAACAGAGAGGCATATGAAGCTGCTGTTCGCGCTCAGGCTATGGGACACAATGATGCTAACTTCACTGACCGTGATATTAAGCTTTACGGTGAACCACACAGGTCACAAACAGCTAATCTGTAAG
>Ga0070695_100000186_pt1 | contig 29866 bp, 20 predicted proteins | sample KBSK1252metaG_FD_65471 | JGI IMG/M metagenome (GOLD analysis project Ga0070695, IMG submission 65471) | Corn, switchgrass and miscanthus rhizosphere microbial communities from Kellogg Biological Station, Michigan, USA - KBS K1-25-2 metaG | ecosystem: Host-associated > Plants > Roots >...
CCGCAGGCGGCTCGGGCACCACCGACAGCAGCACGTGCAGCCGGGCCAGGACGTGCTTGCCGTTCTGCACGGCGGCGAACCGCCGCACGTCGAGCTCCGGCGCTTCCCAGAGCCCCTCCGCGCGCGCGATCAGCCCCTCCTGCCAGGCCGACAGCCACGCGGGATCGAAGTCCTTGCGCCGCACCACCGCCAGGACGGCGCTGGCCAGGCGCTCGTCCTCCCCCCAGGCGAAGACCTCTCCCGCCTCGCCCAGCTTGCCGCCGATCCCGGGGAGCACGCGGGCCGCATCAGCGGTGGCAAGGCGCGGGTTGCGCGCCAGGAACTTGAGGAGGTCGGCGGTGTGCGCGGTGGCGTGGATCCAGCCCTTGCGCACGTCGTAGGCGCGCAGGTCGCGCTCGGCGGAGAGATACACGAGGGCGGCATCGAGGAGCGCCTTCAGCTCGGCGGGCTCCAGGTACGGCGTGTCCAGGTCCCGCGCGGCGAGCAGCGACAGATCGAGGGCGGAGAAGGACCGGAGGAGCACGCCGTCGTCCCCCGCCTGCCCCACACCCTTGCCCAGGTTCCCCGTCCAGAGCGCGAGCAGCTTCCGCAGCTCGGGAGGCTCGACCACCTTCTTGCGGACGATCCACTCCGCGGCTGCGGCATAGCCGACCCCGTCCCGCAGCGTGGGATCGGGAGAGGCGAGCAGCGCGCTCGTCTCCAGGAGCAGGGCCCCGGGAGAGGCGCCGTCGGGGACCGCGAACTTGCGGTCGGCCAGCGCGCGCCAATAGGCCGCGTCCCTGGCCGGCGCGTCGGGCGCAGCCCCGCCGAGGAGAAAGGCGCAAACGAGTTCCAGGAACATGGACCTGGAGTCTACCGCGAGGGCGAGCGAAGGCCCGGCGGTCTGCAGCGGATCAGGCGTCGAATGCGGCCAGCGCCGCCCGCTCGGCGTCCTCGGCGTCTAGACCGTCGAAGAGGCCGGCCTGCACGCAGGGCGTGAAGGAGCGCCGGTGGATGGAGCAGGGACCGAGGCGCCGCAGCGCGTCCTTGTGCTCGGCCGTGGCGTATCCCTTGTGGGCCGCGAACCCGTAGCCGGGGAAGGCGGCCTCGTGCGCCACCATGATCGCGTCGCGCGCGCACTTGGCCAGGATGGAGGCGGCGGCGATGGCGTGGCAGAGGGCGTCCCCGTCCACGATCGCCCGCTGGGGGTGAGCGATCTCGGGGATCGTGCGCGCGTCCACCAGCACGTAGTCGGGGGAGGTGGCGAGGCCGCACACCGCGCGCCGCATCGCCTCCAGGGCGGCGCGGTAGACGTTCAGCCGGTCGATCTCCTCCGCCTCCACGGAGGCCACCGCCCAGCACGCGGCCCGGGCGCGGATCGTCTCCGCGAGCTCCATCCTGCGGTCGGGGAGGAGGCGCTTGGAGTCGTCCACCCCCTTGAGCCCGAGACCGGGAGGGAAGATGACGGCCGCCGCCACCACCGGACCCGCCAGCGGACCCACCCCCACCTCGTCGACACCCGCCACGTGCCGGTGCCCCTGCGCCCACAGGGTCTGTTCCGGAGCCAGCAGCTTGCGGAGGCGCCAGGCCAGGCGCGCGGCGACCGAGCGCCGGCTCCGGGTGCTCACGCCTGGGGGTCCACGTCGGGGAGGACGCCGTCCCGGAGGATCTGACCGAAGTCCGCGGCCGGCAGCGCCTGGCTGTAGTAGTACCCCTGCACCCGAAGGCAGTTCTGGCGGCGCAGCGCGTCGAGCTGGTGCTGGGTCTCCACCCCGGCCCCCACCGTCTCCATCCCCGCCGCTCCGGCGGCCCCCAGGATGGCCGCCACCGCCGCGGTCTCGCGCTGATCCCGCCCCAGGCCGCGCACCAGCGAGGCATCCACCTTGACGCTGTCCGCAGGGAAGGTCTCCAGCACCTGGCGCCAGGCGGGGACGAGCCCGCAGGCGTCGAGGGAGACGCGCAGCCCCGCCTTGCGGAGGGGCGCCAGCGAGCGGAACCCTCCCGCCGCGTCGGGGGAGACGGCGGAGGAAGGCAGCTCCAGCTCCAGCCGCTCCGGTGAGACACCGCAGGCGGAGAGCGCGCTCTCCACGGCGCCGGGGAGGCCGGGATCGTGCAGATCGCGCGGCGCCAGGTTCACGGCCAGACGCACCTCCGGATAGCCGCCGCGGCTCCAGTCCCGGATCTGGTCGCAGGCCGCGTGGAGCGTGAAAGCCGCGAGCTCGCGCCCGACCCCGTCCGTCTCCGCCAGGTCGAGGAAGGCGCGCGGCCCCAGCACCCCCAGCTCGGGGTGGTGCCAGCGCAGCAGCGCCTCCGCTCCCTGGATGCGGCCGGTCTGCGCTTCCACCTGGGGCTGGTAGTAGAGCCGCAGCTCTCCCGCCTGGAGGGCCCGGCGCAAGGCGCCCGGCTCGAACCGGCGCTCGTGGTGCACCGGGGAGAGGCCGGAAAAGAACTCGTAGGTGGCCCCGCCGTGCCGCTTGGCCGAGTACATGGCGGTGTCGGCGCTGCGCACCAGCGCCTCGGCGCTCGTGCCGTCCCCCGGGTAGATGGCGATGCCGATGCTGGGGGTGAGCCGCACGCGCTGGTCCCGCAGCGGGTACTCCTGGGAGAGGTTCTGCAGGATCGTGCGGGCGACGATGAAGGCGTCCTGGGTGCGCTGCATGTTCGAGAGCAGCACCAGGAACTCGTCGCCCCCCAGGCGAGCCACCTGGTCGCTGGTGCGGATGGCCGCCTTCAGCCGCTCGGCCACCAGCTGCAGGATACGGTCGCCGGCGTCGTGTCCCAGGGTGTCGTTCACACCCTTGAAGCCGTCCAGGTCGATGAAGAGCACCGCCGCCCAGAGGCCATAGCGCGCGCAGTACGCCATCGTGGTGCCCAGGAGATCGAAGAGAAGCTGGCGGTTGGGAAGGCCGGTGAGCGCGTCGTGCGTGGCCATGTGGTGCTCGCGGCGGCGCGCCGCGTCCAGCTCGGCCACCATGCGGTGCCGCTCGATGGCGTGCCGCAGGGAGCGGGAGAGCACGCGCGGGTCCGCCTCCCCCTTCACCAGATACCCCTGGGCGCCGTCCGTCACCGCCCGGAGCCCGGTTTCCTCGTCGTCCAGGCCCGTGAACACCACGATGGGGAGCTCGGAAGCGATGCCGCGCACGCGCTTCAGCGTGTCGATGCCGTCCGACTCCGGGAGACCGAGGTCCAGGAGCACGGCGTCGAAGGGGCGGGCGGCCACCGCGGCCAGTGCGGTGTCGAGGTCGCGGGCGTGCTCGACCTCGAACTGGAACCGGGGCGCGCTCCCCAGAGCCTCGCGGACCAGTCGCGCGTCGGCGGGGTTGTCCTCCACCAGGAGGACACGGATGGGACCGGTCATGCGAGTGCCCCCGTGCGTGCTCCTCCAACGATACACCGAGCCGGGGGCGCGGGCCGCCCGGAGCTTGACCGCGCCCGTCCGTGGTGCTCCGATGGCGCCCACCGGGGGGAGGCGAGCGCCATGAAGCGGCTGGTCCTGCTGCGGCACGGGCAGAGCACCTGGAACCTGGAGAACCGGTTCACCGGCTGGACCGACGTGGACCTCACGCCGCAGGGGGTGGGAGAGGCGCAGCGCGCCGCCCGCCTCCTCGAGGAGGAGGGGTTCTCCTTCGACGAGGCGTACACGTCCGTGCTCAAGCGGGCCATCCGCACGCTCTGGATCGTGCTCGACGGGATGGACCTCATGTGGATCCCGGTGGTCCGCGACTGGCGCCTCAACGAGCGGCACTACGGCGCCCTCCAGGGACTGAACAAGGCCGAAATGGCGGAGAAGTACGGCGCCGAGCAGGTCCTGCAGTGGAGGCGCAGCTACGCCGTGCCGCCCCCGCCGCTGTCGTCCGACGACCCCCGCCACCCCTCCCACGATCCGCGCTACGCCGGCATTGCGGCGGCCTCTCTCCCCCGCGCGGAGAGCCTCGCCGACACGGTGGCCCGGTTCCTCCCCGCCTGGAACGAGGTCCTGGCCCCCCGGGTCCGCGCGGGCAAGCGCGTCCTCATCGCGGCCCACGGCAACAGCCTGCGAGCTCTGGTCAAGTACCTGGACGCCATCTCCGAAGAGGAGATCGTGGGCCTCAACATCCCCACGGGGATCCCGCTCGTGTACGAGCTGGACGACGACCTGCGGCCGGTCGGTCACCGCTATCTCGGGGACCCGGAGGAGGCCCGGCGGGCGGCGGATGCGGTGGCCCGCCAAGCCCAGGCCAAGCCCTAGCTGGTCGTTTTCGTGTAGAGTCCTGCCCCCGCCCAGGCCCAGGACGAGAAGGAGCGGCCGCCATGACCTTCGTGATCACGGAACCTTGCATCGGCACCAAGGACACCGCCTGCGTAGACGTGTGCCCCGTGGACTGCATCCACCCCACCAAGAACGACCCCGACTTCGCCGAGGCCAAGATGCTCTACATCAACCCGGCGGAGTGCATCGACTGCGGGGCCTGCGAGCCGGCCTGTCCGGTGGAGGCGATCTTCGAGGAGGACGCGGTTCCGGAGGCCCAGAAGCAGTACACCGCGATCAACGCCGCGTACTTCGAGAAGAAATGACCCTCGCGGGACGGCCGGCCCCCCCCGCCGTGGACCGTTCCCGGGGCCGCCGGTAGACTCGGGTCATGGCCGCAAACGGGCGCCGGCCTCTGCAGGGGCGGCGCGTGGTCGTCACCGGACTGGGAGCCGTCTCCCCCAACGGCGTCGGGCGCGAGGCCTTCTGGCGCGCGACGCGGGAGGGCCGCTCGGGGGTCCGCCGGATCGCTCCCTTCGATCCCGGAGGGTTTCCCACCCAGATCGCCGGACAGGTCGTGGACTTCTGTCCCGAGGACCACCTCCCGGCGCGCGACGTGAAGCACGTGCCCCGCGTCGTCACCCTGGCGCTGGCCGCATCCGAGGAGGCGCTGGCGGACGGCGGCCTCTCCGCGGACGCGCTGGCGGCGCTCTCCCCCGACGACCGCCGCGCCTTCGGCGTGGTGCTGGGGACGGGAGGAGCCGCCCTCGCCTTCACCGAGAACCAGTTCCGCCAGTACTACCTCGGCAACCCGAAGGCGGTGAGCCTCTACGTGATCCCCTCCTCCACCCCCGGGACGGTCAGCAGCGAGCTGTCCATGCGCTTCGGCCTGCGCGGCCCCAGCCACGTGCTGTCCACCGGGTGCACCTCCTCCACCGACGCGCTGGGGCACGCGATGTCCCTCATCCGCTACGGGCGGGCCGATCGCGTGCTGGCCGGCGGCAGCGACGCCCCCCTCGCCCCCGGGATCCTGCAGGGGTTCTGCCTCCTGCAGGTGATGACCACCTCCTGGAACGACGAGCCCGAGCGGGGTTCCCGCCCGTTCTCCCGTGACCGCGACGGGTTCGTGCTCGGGGAAGGGGCCTGGATGCTCCTGCTCGAGGACTACGACACCGCCCGCGCGCGGGGGGCGCGGGTCTATGCCGAGCTGCTCGGCTACGGGTCCACCTGCGAGGCCTTCCATCGCGTGCGCCTCGACGAGTCGGGGGAGGAGCCGGCGCGCGCCATGCAGCTCGCGCTGGAGGACGCCGGCGTCCCCTCCGACGAGGTGGACTACCTGGCGCTCCACGGCACGTCCACGCAGCTGAACGACCGCATCGAGACGCGCGCCGTCAAGCTCGCCTTCGGGCGCAGGGCGGACCGGGTCCCCGCCTCTTCCCTGAAGTCGGTCATCGGGCACCCCCAAGGGGCCTGTGGTGCAGCGGGCGTGGCCGCGGCCCTCCTCGCGCTGCGCGACGGCTTCCTCCCTCCCACGATCAACCACGACGAGCCGGACCCCGAATGCGATCTGGACGTCGTCCCCAACCGCGGGCGGACCGCCTCGCTCACCACGGCGGTGTGCAACACGATCGGGTTCGGATCGAAGAACTCCGCCCTGGTCCTGCGCTCGGTTTGCTGACGGGTGGCTTCCTTGGCGCGCTGGGACCTGCTGGTGCTGGGCGGCGGGCCGGCGGGTGCCGCCACGGCGGCGCTGGCGGCCGGAGCGGGCGCCCGCGTCCTCGTGGTGGAGCGCGAGGTCTTCCCCCGGGACAAGGTCTGCGGCGAGTTCCTCTCCGCGGAGGCGCTCCCCCTGCTTGGCGCGCTGGGAGTCGAGGATGCGCTGCGCGCCGCGGGTGCGGTCGCCATCGACACCTGCCGGGTGAGCGAGCCGGGCGGGCGCACGCTCGAAGCACCGCTTCCTCAGCCGGGGCTGGGCGTTTCCCGCTCCCTCCTCGACGCCACGCTGCTCGACCTGGCGCGGCGGCGCGGGGCCCGGGTGTGGGAAGGCGAGGAAGCGACGGAGGCCCTCCGGGAAGGGGGACGCGTGGTGGGGGCGACGGTGGGGCGGGAGCGGCACCGGGAGGTGCGCGCCTCCGTGGTGGTGGCGGCGGACGGCCGCCGATCGCTCCTCGCCCGCCACCTGCACGCGGGACTCGGGGATCCCGCCCGCTCGACCGGCGCCACCTGGTTCGGGTTCAAGACGCACCGGGCGGGGAGCGGTGCCGTGGGCTCGCGGGTGGACCTCCACGTCTTCCGCGGCGGGTACGCCGGCCTCGCCGCCGTCGAGGGCGGACGGACGAACGTCTGCCTGCTGGCCACGGTGCGCGCGCTCGCCGCCTGCGGCCGGCGCCCCGAGGGGCTGCTCGCGCAGGTGCGGCGCAACCCGGCGGCCGAGGAGGCCCTGCGCGGCACGGGCGAGGGAGCGCGCTGGCACAGCATCGGGCCCCTGCGCTTTGGCGTGCGCAAGCCCGCCGCCGCCGGCGCGCTCTTCGTCGGCGACGCGGCGGGGACGATCGATCCCTTCGCCGGTGAGGGGATGGCCCATGCCCTCCTCGGTGCACGCCTGGCCGCTCCCGTGGCCCTGGAGGCCGCACAAGCGGGAGGGCTCACCGATGCGGCGGCCTTGCGCTACGGCGAGGCCTGGAGTCAGGCCTTCGCCCCCGCCACCGCACGCGCCCACCGCCTGGCGCGGCTGCTCACGCGGCCGCTCCCGGCGACCGCCGCCGTCCTGGTGCTGCGTGCGCTGGGCACGCCCGCCTTCGCGCGCCTGGTGGCGCATTCCCGCACCACCCACGCATGAGCTCCCGCCGCTCCGATGCCGTGCTGCTGGCGGTGGCGCTTTGCGCGTGCGCCATCTTCGCCAGCTCCCTGCACCTGCTCTGGCCGCTGGCGCGCATGGACCTCAACGTTCCCGCCAGGCGGCTCGAGCGCGAGGCGCGCACCTTCCTCGCCTCCCGCCGCTTCGACCTCCGGGGATATCGGGCGGCCGCGGTCCTGAACGTGGACGACGGCGCGCTGGACTACGCGGAACGGACCTTCGGGCGCACCCGGGCCCAGGACTGGATCGAGCGCGGGCTGCCCCTGGCCTACTACCGGGTGGACTTCAAGAAGGAGGGGGAGGAGCGCACCTACTCCGTCGACCTCCATCCCGCCCGGGGGGTGATCGGCTGGCGCACCACGGTGGAGGAAGACGCCCCGGGCCCGCGGCCCACCCTGGCCCAGGCCGAAGGTGCCGCCGAGCGCGCCCTGCGGCGCGTCCTGCACCTCGATCCCGACGCCTGGACGGCGACCGCCGCCACCGCCGCCGAGCGCCCGCACCGGCGGGACCACGCCTTCACTTTCGAGCAGCCTCTCTCCCGGGACCCAGACTTCGGCCAGTACGTGCGGGTGACCGTGGCCGGCGAGGAGGTGCTCTCCGTCACCTGGCGCCTGGTGGTGCCCTCCCCCGCCGCCCGCGCCGCTCGGGCGGCGGAGGCACCCGGGATCGCGCTCGAGACCTGCGGCTTCATCCTGGCGGGAGTGGCCGCGGTGGGCGCGTTCTTCGTGTTCCTCGCCGGCCTGCGCGACGGGCGGGCCCGCTTCGACCGGCCCGCCACCTGGGTGGGGATGCTCTTCGTCTGCCTCATCGGAACGCAGCTGCTGCAGGAGAGCAACCTCATCCTCCAGTGGGAGCCGCTGCTCCCCTGGTGGGTCTTCCTGGTGCGCTACCTGGTGGACTTCTCGGTGAGCGGCGTGTGGAACCTGCTGCTGCTCCTGGCCGTGATCGCTGCCGGGGACGCCCTCGACCAGGGCCTCGCCGCCGGCAAGGGAGATGCGCTGTGGGCGCTGTCCCGCGGGCATCTCACCGAGCCGCGCGTGGGTGCGGCGTCCGCGCGCGGCTTCATGCTCGGCTTGATCTGCGGCGCGGTCATGGTGCTGGCGGTGGCGGCGCTGGAGGCGGTGGTGGGGATCGAGGTGGACGTGCAGCCGCGCGGGTTCTTTTTCTACGCGCTGAACGCCGCCTTCCCCTCCGCCTCCACGCTCCTGTTCTTCGGCTACGTGGCCCTGGCCGAGGAGCTCTCCTACCGCTACTTCGGCGGGCTGTGGCTCCGCTCGGCGCTCCGCTCGCGCTGGCTCGCCATCGCCATCCCGGCCCTGATCTACGGCCTCACCCACACCCGTCTGGACTTCCTCCCCCCCGCCGATCCGTTCTGGGGCCGGGCCGCCGTCATGACGCTCGTGGGCTGCGTCTGGGGGTGGGCGTTCTTCCGCTACGACGCCCTGACCGTCGTGCTCTCGCATCTGTCCGCCGACCTGTTCATCTTCAACTGGCCCCGCCTGACCAGCGCCGACCCGCGGACGGTGGCGGCGGCGGCGGTGACCATGGCCGCCCCGCTGCTCCCGGCGGCGGTGGCGGGCACGGCCTGGGTCGCGCGACGTCTCCGGCCCGGCTAGCGGCCCTGAGCCTCCAGCCAGCGCTCGGCGTCGATGGCAGCGCGGCACCCGGCGCCCGCCGCGGTGACGGCCTGGCGGTAGACGTGGTCGTGCACGTCCCCGGCGGCGAAGACGCCCTCGATCGTGGTGTGGCTGCTGCCGTTTCCCAGGAGGCGGAGGTAGCCCGCCTCGTCGGTGGGGAGAGTCCCGTTCAGCACCGCGGTGTTGGGGACGTGACCGATGGCCACGAAGAGGCCGGAGACGGGGCGCAGGGAGAGCGTGCCGTTGCGGAGGTCGCGGATCCGGGCGGCATGCACCTTGTTCCCTTCCCCGATCACCTCCTCCACCAGGCTCTCCCAGAGCACCTCCACCTTGGGATGCGCCAGGACACGGTCGGCCATGACCTTCGAGGCGCGGAACTTGTCGCGGCGGTGCACCACCGTCACCCGGGAGCCGTAGCGCGTGAGGAAGAGCGCCTCCTCCATGGCGGTGTCGCCCCCTCCCACCACCAGGATCTCCTGATTGCGGAAGAAGAAGCCGTCGCAGGTGGCGCAGTAGGACACGCCGCGGCCGGCGTACTCCTTCTCGCCGGGGACGTCCAGGTAGCGGGGAGAGGCGCCGGTGGCCAGGATGAGCGCCCGCGCCCGCAGCGTGGCCTCGTCGGTGGCCACGGTGAACGGCCGCACCGAGAGGTCCAGGCGCACCACGTCCCCCGCCACGAAGGTCGCCCCGAACCGCGCGGCCTGGCCGCGGAAGCGCTCCATCAGCTCGGGGCCCAGGATCCCCTCCGGGAAGCCGGGGTAGTTCTCGACCTCGGTGGTGTTCATGAGCTGGCCCCCCGCCAGCAGGCCCTCCACCACCACCGGCGCCAGGTTGGCGCGGGCGGCGTAGATCGCCGCCGTCAGGCCTGCGGGACCCGAGCCCAGGATCACGACGTCGTGCACCTGGCCGCCGTCCTCCCCCGCACGCTGGATGGGGGCCTCGGCCACGTGCGCGAAGGAGGAATGGGCCTCCTCCATCCGTCCCGGGACGGCCTCCGGCGCGGTCACGGCACCGGCCATGGCGGCGGCTCCGGCCGCGATCTCCATCCCCCGCTGCAGCAGGGGATCGAGGCGACCTTCCTCTTCCAGGGCCGCCAGGTCGTCGTACCCGCCCACGTGGACGCCTCCGATGAAGATCTGGGGCACGGTGCGCCGGCCTCCCGCCCGCTCGATCATCTCCCGCTCGCGCACCGGGTCGTCGGTGACGTCGATCTCTTCGAATGGCACCCTCTTGCGCGCGAGCAGCGTGCGGGCGCGCACGCAGGAGCCACACCCGTCCTTGGAGTAGAGGGTGACCTGGGCCAAGGAGTCCTCCGAAAAAAGGCCGAGGATGGTACCACCGTGGACCCGAGCCATGAATTCAATCGAGCTGGGCCCCCTTCGGGATCACCACCACCCCTCCCGCCGAGACCGTGAAGCGCTGCTGGTCCGCCTCGGCATCGTGCCCCACGGAGGCCCCGGGAGGGATGCGCACGCTCTTGTCCACGATGGCGCGGCGCACGCGCGCCCCCTCCCCGATGACGACTCCATCCATCAGCACCGCCTCCTCCACCACGGCCCCCGCGCCCACCCGGACCTGCGGGGAGAGGACGGAGCCGTTCACCGTTCCCTGCAGCACGCATCCCGGGCCGACGATGGCCCGGCGGAGCACCGCCCCCTCCGCAGCCCAGGCGGGCGGCAGCTGCTGGGACAGGGTGCGGATGGGCCAGGCCTCGTCGTAGAGATCGAAGGTCGGCCGCTCCGCCAGGAGGTCGAGGTTGGCCTGGTAGAACGCGTCCAGGGTGCCGATGTCCCGCCAGTAGAGGGGGCGATGGTCGGGATCCACGAAGGGATGGGCGCAGACATCTCCCGTGCGCAGGAGGCGGGGCAGGATGTCGTGCCCGAAGTCGTGACGGGTGGGCAGACGCGCGTCCTCCACCAGGGCGCGGACCAGGGCCCGAGTGTCGAAGCAGTAGACGCCCATGTTGACCAGGGCGCGGTCCGGCCGCCCCGGGATCGGCTCCGGCTGCTCCGGCTTCTCCTGGAAGCTCACGATGCGGGCGCGGGGGTCGACGTGCAGCACGCCGAAGGCGTGGGCCTCGTCCACCGGCACGTCCACGGCGGCGATGGTGGCCACCGCACCCGTCTCCTCGTGACAGCGCAGCATGGCCGCGTAATCCATCTTGTAGACGTGGTCGCCGGAGAGGACGACCACGTGCCGGGGCCGCTGGTCCTCCAGGAGATGGATGTTCTGGTAGATGGCGTCCGCCGTTCCCTGGTACCAGCTCTGCCGCAGGCGCAGCTGGGGGGGGACGGTGAAGATCCACTCGTCCAGCTCCGGGGACATGACCGGGTCCCATCCCATCTTGAGGTGCCGCTCGAGCGAGGCCGACCGGTACTGCGTGAGCACGAAGATCTTCCGGATCCCCGAGTTCAGGCAGTTGCTCAAGGTGAAGTCGATGATGCGGTAGATCCCCCCGAAGGGGACGGCGGGCTTGCTGCGATCCCGCGTCAGGGGGTAGAGCCGCTCGCCTTGTCCGCCCGCCAGCACCATGGCGAGCGCGTCCTGCAGGATGACCTTGGTCCGGGCCATTCTGTCAGGACTGGGCCTGCGGCTGCCCGCCCGGCCGCCGCCGCGCTCCCACCCGCTTCCCGGACAGCAGCTCCTCCACCTCCCGCCGCAGCTGCCCCGTGTCCGAGGACTTGATCACGTAGGCATCGGCGCCCCAGCTCAGGAAGCTGTCCTGGTAGGACGAGTAGGCGGTGTTGAGGAGCACGGGGACGCTGGGATGCTGGTCGAGGATGCGCCCCATCGCCTCCAGGCCGTCCATCCCCGGCATGCGGATGTCGAGCACCACCAGGTCGGGGGCCTCCGTCTCCACCTTGCGCAGCCCCTCCTCCGCGGACTTCGCCGTCACCACGGTGTGGCCGTCCAGCTCCAGGTCCTGCTTGTAGAGCTGTCGCAGGTTCTTCTCGTCTTCGATGACCAGGATCTTGGACATCCTCGATGTCTCCTTGACGTCTTCAGGAGGGAGCCCGGGGGAGCCGGATCCGCAGCGTGGTCCCCCGACCCACCGCGCTCTCCACCGCGATCTCCCCTCCGTGATCGCGGACGATCTGGGCGGCGATGGTCAGGCCGAGACCGGATCCGGCGGACTTTGTGGTGAAGAATGGCTCGCCCACCCGAGCCACCACCTCGGGGGGCATCCCCACGCCCGTGTCCTCGACCGCGAACTCCACCCGGTCGTCCCCGGGGATGAGCCGCAGGGTGAGGCGTCCGCCCCCGGGCATGGCGTGCACGGCGTTACGCACCACGTTGACGAGCGCCTGGAAGATGCGGTCGCGGTCGGCCAGCGCCGGCGGGAGGTCGTGGGGCGCCTCCACCGAAGCCTCCACCTCCGCCTCGTCGATCTCCATGCGCATGAGGTCCAGGAGCTCGGCCGCCAGCCGCCGGAGGTCCAGGGGCCGCAGCTCCGGGGGGGAGGGCTTGGTGAAGTCCAGCACCTCCCGCACGATCGTCTCCAGGCGACGGACCTCACCGGCGATGATCTCCAGCGCCTCCCTCTGGGCGTCCCCCGTGGGCGTGTCGCGCAGGAGGGAGCGGGCGAAGCCCCCGATGGCCACCAGGGGGTTCCGGATCTCGTGGGCCACGCGCGCCGCCATCTGGCCGATCACGGTGAGGCGCTCGCTGTGGAGCATCTTCTCCTGGTTGTGCTTGAGCTCGTCGATGAGCCGGGCGCGCTCGATGGCCAGTCCGGCCTGGATGGCCAGGAGCTCCAGGTCCTCGACGTCCTCCTCCTCGATGGCGCGGTTGGTGATGGCGTTGTCGGCCAGGAGGAGGCCCACCGGGTTCATCTCGGTGCGCAGGGGCACGGCCACGAAGCTCCGCACCTCCAGCAGGTCGAGCAGGGACTGCTCCACCGGGGTCTCCGCCCCCGCCTCGATCCCGTCGGCCACCTGCACCGTGCGCCGTCCCCGCATGCAGCGGACGAGGAAGCCGTCGGGGTCGGTGAGGGGGGCGGCCAGACGATGGACGATCTCGTTGACCCGGGCGCTGTCGGCCTCCACCACCGGCTGGTAGCGGTGGAGGAGGTTCTTCAGGCTCGGGTTGGTGCGCGCCAGCGCCGACCAGATCCGGTTCGCCTCCTCGGGGTCGGCGGGCCCGATGGCCAGGCGCCCCCGCAGCTCCCCCGCCCTCTCGTCCACCAGGAGAAGGAAGGCCCGGTTGAAGCGCAGGCCCTGTCCGGCGGTGGCCCCCACCAGGACCCGTCGCAAGGTCTCGTCGACCTCGACCGCCGACTGCAGCGCCTCGCCGATCTCGCGCAGCACCGTCTGCTGGGCGTAGCGGCGGCGCAGCCTTCCCTCCAGCACCTTGGAGGCGGTGAGGTCGACGACCATGATCATGCTGCCGCCCCCCTCTCCCGGGGCGCCCAGCTCGGTCCGCGTCACCATCACCGGGACCAGCTCTCCCTCCTTCGTGCGGTGCACCGTCTCGTAGCGCTGGATCGGCACCTCCCCGCTGGACAGCTCCTCGGGGAGCGCGTCCTCCCCCGTGACCGCCGCCCAGCGGGCGCCGATGGTCTCGGCCTCGGAGAGCCCGTAGAGGTCGGCCGCCCCCCGGCTCCAGGAGCGGATGGTCCCGTCCTGGTCGGTGAGCACGAGGGGGATGGTGCGGCCCGCCTGCTCGGTGAGGAAGAAGCGGTCGGCGCGGCGGCGGAAGCGGGTGCGCGGCGCCTGGACGCGCTCTTCCCTCCCCGCGTCGGCTGCGGCGGCCCCGGGCAGCTCCGCCATGCGCTCCTCCCTCCTCTTCACTTCAGGCCAGGGTCTCCCGGTACACCGCTTCGTACGCCCGCGCCGGCCGCTCCCAGGAGAAGTCCTCCGCCATGCCGCGGAGGGCCAGCGTGCGCCAGCGCGCGCCGTCGGCGTAGGCGACGACGGCCCGGGAGGCGGCCTCCAGCAGGGCAGCCGGGTGGTAGGGACCGAAGGTGAAGCCGTTCCCCGCGGGGTCCGCATCGGCGTCGCGCACGGTGTCGGCGAGCCCTCCCACCTCCCGCACCACGGGGACGGTGCCGTAGCGCAGGCTGTACATCTGGTTGAGACCGCACGGCTCGTAGCGCGAGGGCATCAGAAAGACGTCGGACCCTCCCTCGATCCGGTGCGCGAGCCCCTCGTCGAAACGGAGGCGCACCGCCAGCCGGCCCGGGTACCGCCGCGCGGCATCGTCGAGCGCTCTCTCGTAGCGGCTTTCACCCGACCCCAGCAGGACCATCGAGACACCGTCGCGCAGGAGCACGTCGAGGGCGCCCAGCAGGAGATCGACCCCTTTTTGAGAGGTGAGCCGCCCGACCCAACCGAACAGCGGCCGCCCCTCCGGTGGGCGCTCCAGTCCACATTCCTCGAGGAGACGCTGCCGATTGTACGCCTTGTCCGCGAAGTTGACGGGAGTATACCGGGCCGGCAGATGCGGGTCGAGCGCGGGATCCCACGTGCGCGTGTCGATCCCGTTGAGGATGCCGCGCAACCGCTCGCCGCACCCGGCCAAAACGTCCTGGAGGCCGGCTCCGAACTCGGGCGTGCGGATCTCCTCGGCATAGCGCGGGGACACGGTGGTGACCCGGTCGGCCGCGAGGATCCCCATCTTGAGGAGGTTCACCCTCCCGTGGTACTCGACGGGGGAGAGCGGACGGAACAACCCCGCCGGCAGCCCCGACTGCGCCATCCAGGCGGCGTCCTCCACCCCCTGGTACTCGACGTTGTGGATCGTGAACACGAGCCCGGGCCGGCGGGCGAGCGCTGCCGGGAGGGTCGCCCACCGCAGCAGCGCCGCTAGCGGCGCTCCCTGCTGGTCGTGCGCGTGCACCACGTCCGGGATCCATCCGTCCCGGCCCAAGGCGCCATGGACCGCGCGGCAGAACAGCGCCCAGCGGTACCCGTTGTCGCCGTACCCCTCGCGCGTCGCCGGGTCGTCGTAGATCCCCGCCCGGTCGAAGGCGGAGTGCTCGACGAGCAGGACGGGGGCGGGGAGCTCCGCGGACGTGAGGTGCAGGACGCGGGCCCGCTCGGAGTGCCCCCCCACCTGCACGGGGACCTCGTGGGCGGCCACCTCCCGCACGTCTGCGGGGAGCGCCCGCCGCGCCACGCGGTAGCCGGGGAGCGCGCAGCGCACGTCGGCCCCGGCCTCCCCGAGGGCCCGGGCCAGCGCGGCCACCATGTCGGCCAGTCCCCCCGCCTTGACGATGGGGTGGAGCTCGGCCGATGCCATCAGGACCTTCATGGAGTGGGCACCGTCAGACGAGGGCGTCGCGGAGAAAAGCCGCCGCCTCCTCGGGAGCGGTGGGGTTGATGTAGAAGCCCGACCCCCACTCGAACCCAGCCACCTTGGTGAGCCGGGGCAGGACCTCCACGTGCCAGTGCCAGTCTTGGGGCAGCGTGTTCCAGTAGTTGGCGCGCCGCACCACGGTCTCGGTGTTGGGTGCCGTGTGCACGACGAAGTTGTAGGGCGGGTCGCGCAGCACCACCTTGAGGCGCAGCAGCAGGTCCTTCAGCGTGGCCGCCAGCGCCGCCACCGTGGAGCGCGGCTCCTCGGAGAAGGAGTGGTTGTGCCTGCGCGGCACCACGATCAGCTCGAAGGGGAAGCGGCTGGCGTAGGGGGCGAAGACGGCGAAGTGCTCGTCCAGGGTGACCAGGCGGTCCCGGGCCTCCATCTCCTGGGCCAGGATGTCGCAGAGGAGGCAGCGCTCCTTGAGGTGGTAGTGCTGACGGGCCGACTCCAGCTCCATGGAGATGGCCCGCGGCGTCACCGGCGTCCCGATGATCTGGGTGTGCGGGTGGTCGAGGGTGGCACCGGCGGCCGGGCCGTGGTTCTTGAAGACCAGCAGGTACTTGAAGCGGGCGTCCCGGGAGAGGTCGCGCAGGCGCTCCTGGTAGAGCCAGAGCACCTTCTCCAGGTGCGCGCGCTCCATGTCCGCCATGTGCAGCGTGTGCGAGGGGTGCTCGATCACCACCTCGTGGGCTCCGATCCCTCGCATGCGGTCATAGAGGCCGACGCCGCGCCGCTCCGGCTCCCCTTCGATGGAGAGGGCCGGATACTTGTTCGGGATCACCCGGGCCTCCCATCCTGGTCCGTTGGCCGGCCAGCCGGGAGGGCGTACCGCCAGGATCTCGGGCGGCGTCTTCTCCTCGTGCCCCGGGCAGAAGGGACAGAACGGCGCCTCGTGCACCGGCTCGTGGTCGAGGAGGAAGTCCGAGGGCCGGCGGCTCCTCTCGGAGGCGATGATCACCCAGCGGCGGGACAGCGGATCGTGCCTCAGCTCCGACATCGGCCCTCCGGCGCGCGCCTCACACGCTCCAGTCGTACAGGGCGGGATCCTCGCCCCAGGCCACGGCCAGGCTCCCCTCCGTGGGCAGCCGCTGGATCCTCCCGGCGCCGCTGTCGATCTCCACCTGGAACCGCGCCTCCGGGCCGTCGGCCTCGGAGAGAGGAAGCGATGCCTCCACGATCCGGCCCACCACCACCTCCAGGGGGCCCGCCACCGTGCGCCCCGCACCCCGCAGGGGCGCGCGCAGGATGCGCTCCTCCGCCCCGAAGAGGCGCACGATCAGGATCGCGTCGGCCAGCGAGTCCGCGGCCGGTGCCTCCACCGGGTCCAGGCGCAGGTAGAGGTGGCTCCCGTCGGTTCCGAAGAGGAGCAGGCGCACCAGGCGTGCCGCCGACTCCATGGCGCCGTAGGCCGCGTGCGCGTGCCCGGCGGAGAGCCACTCGAAGTAGTCCGAGACCTCGCCGTCCAGGCAGGGGGAGATCCTTCCCGTGGGCGGCTCGAACGCGCGACGGGCGTGCCGGCGGATGGGCTCGGAGAGCACCGCCGGCGGCGCCAGGCCGGCACCGGCGTAGGCGGCGCGCAGGTGCCGGCGGAAGGTGGCGTCGAACTCTCCCGCGAAGGCGGTGGGATGGTCGTCGCCGAACCACCAGAACCAGTCGCTCCCCTCGGCGGCAAAGATCGCCCGCCACGCCGGATCGGCTCCCTCGGGACGGCCGCGGACGCGGGCCACCGCCTCCCGGGCCACCGCCAGGCGCTCCCAGGCCAGGTTCTTGTCGGGGTGACCGATCCACGTGGCCAGGCTGTGTCCGATCCAGGACCCCGCCACCACGCGGGGGAGCGCCCGCGCCGGCCCCGCCGTGGCCTCGGACGCGGTGACCGTGCGGATGGACGGCTCCTTCTCCAGGGCGCCGTAGAGGGCGTGCAGGAACGGTGCGCCGTGGTCCGGGTAGTACTCCCAGGCGTTCTCGCCGTCGAGGATGACGGACACCGTGTGCGGCCCCTCCTCCCCGGAGAGCGAGCGGGCGATCTGGTGCAACCGTTCCACGAAGTCCTGGGCCGCGGGCTCGGCGTGCCAGCCCGAGTACACGAAGCCGATGCGGTCGGACAGGTCGTGGTCGCGGAACAGGAGCGCCGGTCCGTTCCCGAAGCGCCAGGGGCGATAGAGGAGCTCGGCACGCCGGCTCTCCCCCAGGGAGCCGAACAGCACCTCCTCGTCGCTGGCCGCCCAGCGCCAGCCCTCCGCTCCCATGCGCAGGAGCGCCGCCTCGGAGACGGCTCCCTCCGAGGGCCAGCCCCCGGCCGGCTCCGCCCCGAAGACCTCGGCGAACAGGCGCCGGGCCTCGCGCAGGTGCCAGTCCACGTCCTCGGGGTGCTGGAAGCGCGCGGTGGGAAGGCGCATCCCGGGAAGCGCCTCGTGCGCGGACTCGAGATCGCACAGCAGGGGCAGGATGGGGTGGTAGCAGGGCGAGACGGAGAACTCCACGCTGCCGGCGCGCGCCAGGGCCTGCCAGCGCGGGAGCACGCCGGCCAGGAAGGCGTCCTGCAGGTCGAGCAGGCTCTGCCGGTCCTCCTCCGTGTAGTTGCGCCCCTTGGCGCGCAGCGCCGCCACCCGGGGATCGGCCGTGAGGAGCGGGCCCGACCACGCCAGGTGGAACAGCACCGTGAGGTCGAGGATGGCCTGGTCGTCGAAGCGGGCGAGCACCTGGGAGGGGACACCGTCGATGGGATAGTCCCCACGCAGCGCGGCCAGCTCGTTCAGGCGGGGGAGGCCCTTGGCCATGGTGGGCCGGTTCAGCGCGAAGAAGCGGCCCACCACGTACGCACGGTCGTCGGCGCGCAGCGTGTCCACGCGCCGCCGCGACAGCGCCAGGAAGGGATCCGGCTGGGCGGTGCCGTCACGATAGGCGGAAAGCTCGGTGAGGAGTGCCGGCACCACGTTGAACGTCGCGCGCACCCGGGGATGCCGCGCCAGGTGCTCCGCCATGTCCGCGTAGTCCTTGAGCGCGTGCAGGCGCGTCCAGGGCATGAACCGCTCGCCGCTTCCGGGATCCACGTAGTCGGGCTGGTGCATGTGCCACACCAGGGCGAGCTGGAGCGGCGCTCGGGCTTCGGACAAACGGCCTCCGGCAAAAGGCCGCCGATTATACTCTCTGGCATGCGACGCACCCCGCCGCGCGCCCTGCTCACCATGCGGAAGACCGAGCTGCACCAGCACGTGGACGGGTCCATCCCCCTCCGCACCACCTGGCGCCTCATGCGCAAGCACGGCCTCCAGCCCGTCCCCACGCTCAAGGAGATGCGGCGCCTCCTGCAGCTGCAGCCGGAGGAGGAGGGCTCGCTCCTCGCCTACCTGGACAAGTTCCACTACCCGATGTGGATCACGCAGTTCTACGAGAACATCGTGGACGTCACCAAGGAGATCGTGCTGGAGGCCTACCGCCACGGCGTTCGCCTGCTCGAGCTGCGCTACTCCCCCGCCATCCACACCTTCTCCGGCCTCTCCCTGCGCCAGGCCATCCGCGCCGTCCTCTCCGGGATGAACGCGGCGGTGCGCCGCCACGCCGACCTGGAGGTGGGCCTGATCGTGATCTCCATGCGGCAGCACGGCCCCCACATCGCGAAGATCATGGCCCGCCAGGCGCTGGCCGAGGCCCAGCACCTCCACGAGCGCAGCGGTGTCGTGGGGTTCGACCTGGCGGGGGCAGAGCGCGGGAATCCCCCCCGCCTGTTCCGCGAGGCCTACGAGATCGCCCGCAAGGGAGGCCTCGGGCTCACCGTGCACGCCGGAGAGGACGAAGGCCCGGAGCTGATCTGGGAGGCGGTGGACCTGCTGGGCGCCGACCGCATCGGACACGGCTGCTCCGCGGTCACCGACCGTGCCCTGCTCCGGCGCCTGGCCCGCGACAAGGTGCTCGTGGAGTGCTGTCTGACCTCGAACTTCCAGACCGGCGCCGCCTCCCGGGGGGCCCCCCATCCCATCTTCACGTTCCTCGAGCACGGCATCCCCGTGGCCATCTGCACGGACAACACCACCGTGTCCGCCACCGATCAGACGACGGAGAACCGGCTGCTCCTCCCGCACCTGAAGATGGACGAGCTGGAGGGGATCCACCGCCGCGCCGCCGATCACTCCTTCATCCGGCGGGTGCCCATCTTCCAGGAGCGGGGGGCGCAGGCCTCGGCGGTGGCGCGCTAGACTCTGGCCGTGGCCGGGGAAGCATCGCGGAAGACCCGGATCCTCTGCGTGGACGACGATCCCGCCACCAACCGCATCCACGCCATCGTGCTCGGCGGCCAGCCGGACATGGACGTGGTGGGGGCGGCCTCCCGGGCGGACGAGGTCCTCCCCGCCATCGAGACCCATCGGCCCGACGTGGTGCTCCTCGACTACCTGCTGCGGGGCGCCCGCTGCGAGGATCTCCTGCGCGCCATCGCGGCCGCGCACCCGGCGGTGAGGGTGATCATCCTCTCGGGGATGGACCCTGGCGGCCTGCCGGCCGACCTCGCGCAGGCCGGGGCGGTGGGGTTCGTGACCAAAGGGTCCGACTTGGACGGCTTCCGGGAGGAGATCCGGAGAGCGATCGGGAGCGCAAGCGCCGGCTGACCTCGAATCTCTCTTGGACAATCGGCCCCTTTCTCGTAGACTTTCGCCAACTCGATCTCTGCCACGTTTGCGCGGCCCTCGTTCGCCGGCTCCAGGAGTACTCATGAACCTTCAGCGACGCGCCGTACCCGATCCACTCCCCGCCCAGGACATCCTCAAGGTGCTGAAGGCCGTGAAGCGGGGCGACTTCACGGCGCGTCTCCCCGTCCAGGGCTCCCGCGTGCAGCGGGAGCTGGCCATGACCCTGAACGCCATCGTGGACATGAACGCGGCCATGACCCAGGAGCTGGAGCGGGTGAGCCGGGTGGTGGGCAAGGACGGCCAGCTGGCGGAGCGCGCCTCCCTCCCCGGCGCCAAGGGGTCCTGGCGTTCCGCCATCGAGGCCGTCAACTCGCTGGTGGGGGACGTGGTCCACCCCGTGAACGAGGTGGCCCGCGTCATCGGAGCGGTGGCCAAGGGAAACCTCTCCCAGACCATGCCGCTGGAGATCGAGGGGCGCCGCGTGAAGGGCGCCTTCTTCGACATGGCGCAGACGGTGAACACGGTGGTGGACCAGCTGAACGCCTTCGCCTCCGAGGTGACGCGCGTGGCCCGCGAGGTGGGAACGGAAGGCAAGCTGGGGGGTCAGGCGGACGTGAAGGGCGTGGCCGGCGTCTGGAAGGACCTCACGGACAACGTCAACTCCATGGCGTCGAACCTCACGAACCAGGTGCGCAACATCGCCGACGTCACCACCGCCGTGGCCAAGGGCGACCTCTCGAAGAAGATCACGGTGGAGGTGCGAGGGGAGATCCTGCAGCTCAAGGACACCATCAACACCATGGTGGACCAGCTGAACGCCTTCGCCTCCGAGGTGACGCGGGTGGCCCGCGAGGTGGGCACGGAAGGCAAGCTGGGCGGGCAGGCCGAGGTGGAGGGGATCGCCGGCGTCTGGAAGGACCTCACCGACAACGTCAACTACATGGCGAGCAACCTCACCAGCCAGGTGCGCAACATCGCCGAGGTGACCACCGCCGTCGCCCGCGGCGACCTCTCCCGCAAGATCACGGTGGAGGTGCGAGGAGAGATCCTGCAGCTCAAGGACACGATCAACACCATGGTGGACCAGCTGAACGCCTTCGCCTCCGAGGTGACGCGCGTGGCCCGCGAGGTGGGAACGGAAGGCAAGCTGGGCGGCCAGGCGGGGGTGAAGGGCGTGGCCGGGGTCTGGAAGGATCTCACGGACAACGTCAACTCCATGGCCAGCAACCTCACCAGCCAGGTGCGCAACATCGCCGAGGTGACGACGGCTGTGGCCAAGGGCGACCTCTCCCGCAAGATCACGGTGGAGGTGCGGGGAGAGATCCTGCAGCTCAAGGACACCATCAACACCATGGTGGACCAGCTGAACGCCTTCGCCTCCGAGGTGACGCGCGTGGCCCGCGAGGTGGGGACGGAAGGCAAGCTGGGGGGTCAGGCGGACGTGAAGGGCGTGGCCGGGGTCTGGAAGGACCTCACGGACAACGTCAACTCCATGGGCACGAACCTCACGAACCAGGTGCGCAACATCGCCGACGTCACCACCGCTGTGGCCAAGGGCGACCTCTCCCGCAAGATCACGGTGGAGGTGCGGGGCGAGATCCTGCAGCTCAAGGAAACCATCAACACCATGGTGGACCAGCTGAACGGCTTCGCCTCCGAGGTGACGCGCGTGGCCCGCGAGGTGGGCACGGAAGGCAAGCTGGGGGGCCAGGCCACGGTGAAGGGTGTGGCCGGCGTCTGGAAGGATCTCACGGACAACGTCAACTCCATGGCGTCCAACCTCACCAATCAGGTGCGCAACATCGCCGACGTCACCACCGCCGTGGCCAAGGGGGACCTCTCCCGCAAGATCACGGTGGAGGTGCGGGGCGAGATCCTGCAGCTCAAGGACACCATCAACACCATGGTGGACCAGCTGAACGGCTTCGCCTCCGAGGTCACCCGGGTGGCCCGCGAGGTGGGGACGGAAGGGAAGCTGGGGGGCCAGGCCACGGTGAAAGGCGTGGCCGGCGTCTGGAAGGACCTCACCGACAACGTCAACTCCATGGCGTCGAACCTCACCAATCAGGTGCGCAACATCGCCGACGTCACCGTCTCCGTGGCCAAGGGCGACCTCTCCCGGAAGATCACGGTGGAGGTGCGGGGGGAGATCCTGCAGCTCAAGGACACCATCAACACCATGGTGGACCAGCTGAACGCCTTCGCCTCCGAGGTCACCCGGGTGGCCCGCGAGGTGGGGACGGAAGGCAAGCTCGGGGGTCAGGCCCAGGTGAAGGGGGTGGCCGGCGTCTGGAAGGACCTCACCGACAACGTCAACTCCATGGCCAGCAACCTCACGAACCAGGTGCGCAACATCGCCGACGTCACCACCGCCGTGGCCAAGGGCGACCTCTCCCGGAAGATCACGGTGGAGGTGCGGGGCGAGATCCTGCAGCTCAAGGACACGATCAACACCATGGTGGACCAGCTGAACGCCTTCGCCTCCGAGGTGACGCGCGTGGCCCGCGAGGTGGGGACGGAAGGGAAGCTGGGCGGCCAGGCGGACGTGAAGGGGGTGGCCGGCGTCTGGAAGGACCTCACGGACAACGTGAACGTGATGGCGAGCAATCTCACCAACCAGGTGCGCCGCATCGCCATCATCGTCACCGCCGTGGCCAACGGCGACCTCAAGCGCAAGCTGGTGCTGGAGGCGCGGGGCGAGATCGCCACCCTGGCGGAGACGATCAACGACATGATCGACACCCTGGCCACCTTCGCCGACCAGGTGACCTCGGTGGCCCGCGAGGTGGGGGTGGAAGGAAAGCTGGGCGGCCAGGCCCGCGTGCCCGGCGCCACCGGCATCTGGCGCGACCTCACGGACAACGTGAACCAGCTGGCCGCCAACCTCACCACCCAGGTGCGCGCCATCGCCGACGTGGCCACCGCCGTCACCAAGGGGGACCTCACCCGCTCCATCGAGGTGGTGGCGCGGGGCGAGGTGGAGGCGCTCAAGGACAACATCAACGAGATGATCCGCAACCTGCGGGAGACCACCCAGAAGAGCGCGGAGCAGGACTGGCTGAAGACCAACCTGGCCAAGTTCAGCCGCATGCTGCAGGGCCAGCGCGACCTGGAGACGGTCTGCCGGCAGATCCTCTCCGAGATGGCGCCCCTGGTGGGTGCCCAGCAGGGGCTCTTCTACTCCTACGACGAGAGCGCCGACAGCCCGCGGCTGCGGCTGCTGTCCACCTACGCCGCCACCCGCGAGAGCTGTCCGGCGGAGGTCGTCCCCGGCGACGGCCTGGTGGGCCAGTGCGCCCTGGACCGCAAGCCGGTGGTGGTGGAGGGAGCGCCCGGCGGCTACTTCCGCATCGAGTCCGGCCTGGGTGACGCTTCCGCGTCCAACATCGTGGTCCTCCCCGTGCTCTTCGAGAACCAGATGAAGGGGGTGCTGGAGCTGGCCTCCTTCAACCGCTTCAACGACGTGCACATCAACTTCCTGGAGCAGCTCACGGAATCGATCGGCATCGTGCTCAACACCATCGCCGCCACCATGCGCACGGAGGCCCTGCTCAAGCAGTCCCAGGCCCTCACCACCGAGCTGCAGACGACCAACGTGGAGCTGGAGGAGAAGGCGGAGCAGCTGGCCCTCACCTCCAAGTACAAGTCGGACTTCCTGGCCAACATGTCCCACGAGCTGCGCACGCCCCTGAACAGCCTCCTCATCCTGGCCAAGATGCTCTACGAGAACCCGGGGGGGAACCTCACGGAGAAGCAGGTGGAGTTCGCCCGCGCCATCCACTCCTCCGGCACCGACCTCCTCTCCCTCATCAACGACATCCTCGATCTCTCCAAGATCGAGTCCGGCACCATGGCCGTAGAGATCGGCCGCGTGGGGTTCAAGGACCTGCAGCACGACTTCGACACCAGCTTCCGTCCCCTGGCCCAGAACAAGAAGCTCGACTTCGCCATCGAGATCGCCTCCGAGCTGCCGCCGTGGCTGGAGACGGACAGCAAGCGCCTGCACCAGGTGCTGCGCAATCTGCTCTCCAACGCCTTCAAGTTCACGAGCCGCGGCGGGGTCTGGCTGCGCATCAACACCGCTCAGTCGGGGTGGAGCCCCCACAACGAGGCCCTGAACCGGGCGGAGGCGGTGGTGGCTTTCTCCGTACGCGACACCGGCATCGGCATCCCCGACGACAAGCACCGCATCATCTTCGAGCCCTTCCACCAGGCGGACATGACCACCAGCCGCAAGTACGGCGGCACCGGGCTCGGCCTGTCCATCTCCCGCGAGATCGCCCGCATGCTGGGAGGCGAGATCCGCCTGGACAGCTCCCCCGGCGCCGGCAGCACCTTCACCCTCTTCCTCCCCCTGGCCTACGTGAGCCCCAAGCCCAGCCGCGCCCGCGAGCCCCAGGCTCACGAGGAGACGGGCGAAGCCCTGGCACCCATGGCCGAGTCCGCCGTGGAGCTGCACGAGCTGACCATCTCGCCCCCGCAGTACTACGTGGACGACGACCGCAGCGCCATCGAGCCGGGGGATCGGGTGATCCTCATCGTGGAGGACGACCTCATCTTCGCCAAGATCCTCCTGGACGTGGCGCGGGAGCAGGGCTTCAAGGGGGTGATCGCCGTGAGCGGGGAGACGGGCCTGACCATGGCCCGCAAGCTCCACCCCCACGCCATCTCCCTGGACGTGCGCACGCCGGACATGGACGGGTGGTCGCTGCTGGACTGCCTCAAGCACGACCCCGACACCCGGCACATCCCGGTGCAGGTGGTCTCCGGGGTGGAGGACCTGGGGCGGGGGCTGAAGCTGGGGGCGTTCGCCTGTCTCAGGAAGCCTCTGGCCCGGGAGGAGATCGCCGCCTCCTTCGCCCGCATCCAGCAGTACATCGCCCGCACCGCCAAGCAGCTCCTGCTGGTGGAAGACGACGCGCTCCAGCGGGAGACCCTGGCCGGCCTCCTGGGCGGTCCGGACGTGGAGATCACCGCCGTGGGGTCGGGGAGCGAGGCCATGGCGGCGCTGCGCAGCGGCAGCTTCGATTGCGTGGTCCTGGACCTGCGCCTCCCCGACATGAGCGGCTTCGACGTCCTCGACTCCATGCGCTCCGACGACCCCCACCGCCCCCTGCCGGTGATCGTGCACACCGGAAAGGATCTGAGCCACCTGGAAGAGATGCAGCTGAGGCGGAGCTCGGAGGCGATCGTGGTCAAGGACGCCATGTCTCCCGAGCGCCTGCTGGCCGAGACCTCCCTCTACCTGCACCGGCCGGCGGCCGGCCTCCCCGAGAGCTCCCGGGCCATGCTGCGGGCGGTGCAGACCCAGGATCCCATCCTGGCCGAGCGCACGGTGCTGATCGCCGACGACGACGTGCGCAACATCTTCGCCCTCTCCACGGTGCTGGAGCGCAGCCGCATGAAGGTGCGCTACGTGCAGAACGGCCGGGAGGCGGTGGACGCGCTGGCCGGCTCCGACGACATCGACATCGTGCTGATGGACATCATGATGCCGGAGATGGACGGCTACGAGGCCATGCGCGAGATCCGGCACATGGAGCGTCACCGCAGCCTGCCCATCATCGCCCTCACCGCCAAGGCCATGAAGGGGGACCGCGAGCGCTGCATCGCCGCCGGCGCTTCCGACTACATCCCCAAGCCCGTGGACACCGAGCGCCTGCTCTCCCTGCTGCGCGTTTGGCTGCACACGATGGAGGGGGAGGGCATCCGGGCATGAGCGTCCTCTCCGACGTGCCGGTGGCGGATGCGGTGGACGCGGTGGAGACCGATCTCCTGCTGGACGGGCTGCGCCGGCGATGGGGGTACGACCTGCGCGGCTACGACCGCCGCCACGCCCGGAAGCAGCTGGCCACGCTGCTCCGCGCGCGGCGGTTCCCCTCGCTCTCCGCCCTGCAGGGGAGGGTCCTGCGCGATCCCCGGGAAGCGGAGGCGGTGGTGGCCGCCCTGGCCCGTCCTAGACCCCGCCTCTTCCGCGATCCCGCGTTCTGGCTCGGCTTCCGCCGCCGGGCGGTCCCCTTGCTGCGCACCTACCCCTCGCCGCGCCTCTGGGTCCCCGCCTGCGGCACGGGAGAGGACGCCTACACCCTGGCCGTCGTGCTCGAGGAGGAGGGGCTGCGCCGGGCCGAGATCTACGCCACCGACCTCCTGGGGGCGACGCTGGAGGAGGCGCGGCACCGGCGCCTGCCGCCCGCGGCCCTGAGGATCGCGCAGGACCGGCACGCCCGCGCGGGAGGGGTGCGTCCGCTCACCGAGCACTTCCGCGGGCAGGTCCTGGGATCGCCGGTCCTCCAGCGCATCGTGCTGGGAACCCACAGCCTGGCCACCGACGGCCCCATCAACGAGTTCCAGTTCGTCCTCTGCCGCGGCCTGCTCCCCCGCTTCGGACCGGAGCTGCGTCTGCGCGTCCTCGGCCTGGTGCGGGACAGCCTGTGTCCCCTGGGCCTGGTCGCCCTGGACCCGGGGATCGGCGACCTCCAGATGCCGGGCCTCGCCCCGCACACGCCCCAGGAGGGGCTGTGGCGGCGCGTCCAGTGAGCGCGCGCACGATCCCCGTCGCCTCCCGTGAGGAGACCGCCGCCGACGAGGGCCCCGTCAACATCCTCCTGGTGGACGACGGCGAGGAGAACCTCCTGGCCCTGGAGGCCGTGCTCAAGGACCTCGGGCACGAGCTGATCCTGGCCCGCTCGGGCGAGGAGGCGCTGAAGCAGGTCCTCGACCACGACTTGGCCGTGATCCTGCTGGACGTGCGCATGCCGGGCCTGGACGGGTACGAGACCGCCGCCCTCATCCGTGCCCGTCCCGCCTCCATGCACACGCCCATCATCTTCGTCACCGCCGGCGACACGACACCGGAGCAGGTGTTCCGCGGGTACTCGGTGGGGGCGGTGGATTACATCGCCAAGCCCATCCAGCCCGAGATCCTGCGCTCCAAGGTGGCGGTCTTCGTGGACCTGCACCGCAAGAACGCGCGCCTGCAGCGGCAGGCCGACGCCCTGCTGCGCTTGAAGGCCCTGGAGCACGAGCTGGCCCTGGCGGCGGCGGAGCGGCGCCGCAACCGCTTCTTCTCGCTCTCCGTGGACATGATGGGCCTCTTCGACGCCGACGGCTGCCTGCGCGAGGCCAACCCGGCCTGGGAGCGCACGCTGGGCGTGCCCCTGCGCGAGTTCGAGGGGCAGCGGATGGTCGAGCGATTCCACGAGGACGACCAGGCCACCTTCGCCGCCTTCTGGAAGGAGACCCTGGACGAGGGGGCCACCCGGCAATTCGAGGGGCGGTTCATCACCCGCACGGGATGGCGCTGGCTCTCCTGGTCGGCCCGCGCTTACCAGGACGAGCAGATCGTCTACGCCGTGGTGCGGGACGTGACCCCCCAGCGGGAGGCCATGCTGGCGCTGGACCGGCACGTGCGCGAGCTGGCGCGGTCCAACGCCGACCTGGAGCAGTTCGCCTTCATCGCCTCCCACGACCTGCGCGAGCCGCTGCGCGTGATCACCAGCTACGCCCAGCTCCTGGCCCGCCAGTACCGGGGCCGGCTGGACGGCGACGCCGACGAGTACATCGGCTACGTGACCTCCGGTGTCGCCCGCATGCAGGACATGGTGGACGACCTCCTCACCTTCGCCCAGGTGGGGAAGGAGAGCGCGCAGGAGGAGGAGGTTCCCATGGAGGAGGCGCTGGCGCGGGCGCGGGAGAACCTGGCCCGGGTCTTCGAGGAGAGCGCGGCCGAGGTGGCCTGCGACCCCCTGCCCGTGGTGCGCGGCTCCCGCTTCGCCCTCACCATGCTCTTCCAGAACCTGCTGGAGAACGCCGTCAAGTATCGCAGCCAGGAGCCGCCCCGCATCCGCATCCGCGCCGAGGAGGGCGAGACGTCCTGGACCGTGTCCGTGCAGGACAACGGCATCGGCATCCAGCGCCAGCACTTCGACAAGATCTTCCGCATCTTCCAGCGGCTGCACGGCCCCGGAGAGCACGAGGGGACCGGCATCGGCCTGGCCATCGCCGCCCGGGTGGTGGCGGCGGGGGGCGGGCGGATCTGGGTGAGCTCCGAGCCCGGAGCGGGCTCCACCTTCCACTTCACCTGGCCGAGGATGCCCCTTCCAGCGTGAAGCGGAAGCGGCTTCCCCCTCCCTCCGCTTCCTCGACCCAGATGGTGCCCCCGTGGGCCTGCACGATGCGGTGGCAGATGGCGAGCCCCATCCCCGTCCCGGGGACCGGCCCGGTGACATCGAGGCGGCGGAACATCTCGAACACGTGGTCGCGCTCCTCGGCGGGCACGCCCGGCCCGTTGTCGCTCACTTCCAGGACGTGGCGTCCCTTCTCGACCACGGAACCGATGCGTACCTGGGGCCGCTCCGGGCAGAACTTGATGGCGTTGGCGATCAGGTTCTGGAAGAGCTGCACCAGCGCGGGCTCGTTGCCCCGCACCGAAGGAAGCGGCGCTGCCGTCACGGAAGCACCCCGCTCCTCGATGGCCGTGCGCAGGTTCTCCACGGCCTTCGTGACCACCCGGTCCAGGGGGATGGTCTGGTAGCGCCCGGGCAGGCGGGCGAATGTGAGGAGACCGCGGATCATCTCGTCCAGCCTCTGCGCGCCGTCCTTGACGAAGCCGAACATCTCCCGGGTCTCGGGGTCGAGCACGGGGGCGAGGCGGTGGTCCAGGAGCTGGATGAAGGAGGAGACGGCGCGCAGTGGCTCCCGCATGTCGTGGGAAACGAAGTAGGCGAACTTCTCCAGGTCGCGCTTGCGCTGGGCCTCCTCCGTGACGTCCTCGAGCACCAGGACCCGACGCCCGCCCTCGCCCCCCACGGCGTCCACGGTGGCCGTGAAGATCCGGCTCCCCTCCCTCAGCTCCATGGGGCCGTCGGCGAGGACAGCACCCGCCCCCACGAAGTCCGGAAAGGTGCGCGCCAGGTGCTCGGTCACGCTCCCCTGCAGCTCCCCCGGGGCGCCGGTGAGGGCGCGGGCGAAGGCCACGTTGTGCCGCACGATCGCGCCGTCGCCGTCGATCAGGCAGATCCCCTGCGGGATGGCGGCAAAGGAGGCTTCCCAGTCCGTCTCCGCGGCCCGGGCCCGCCGCTCCGCGTCCCGCAGGCGGAGGAGCGTGGACACGGTGGCCAGCAACTCCTCGGGCTCGATGGGCTCCACCAGGTAGGCATCGGCACCCCCCGCGAGGCCACGCGCGCGGTCGGAGCCCTTCACGAAGCTCGCGGACATCTGCAGGATGGGAAGGTCGCGGGTGGCGGGGTCGGCGCGCAGCCGGCGGCAGACCTCGTGACCGTCGAGATCGGGAAGGTGAACGTCCAGGAGCACGAGGCGCGGGCGCTCCGCGGCCAGGGCCAGCGCCTCCCTCCCCGTTCCCGCCTCGCGCACCGCGTAGCCGCCTCGGCGGAGCATGCGGGACACGGCGTAGCGGCCGGCCACGCTGTCGTCGACCACCAGCACCCACTCGTCCGCCGCGGTGACGCTCATCGGTCCGCCTCCACTTGATTCCACAGGGAGACGAGGGCCCTGCGCAGGGAGTCCGCCCCCTCCCCTCCCTTGGAGAAGATCCCGTTGGCCTCGCCCAGGCGCGCCCGGTCGGCCGCGCGCATCTGCTTGGAGGTGAAGACCAGGACGGGGACGTCGCGGGTTCGCGGGTCGGCGCGCAGCGCGCTCAGGACCTCCTCCCCGCCAGCGTCGGGAAGGCCGAGATCGAGGACGACCAGGTCGGGACGCTGCTCCTGCACCGCCCGCAGGGCCTCGGAGACGCTGCCCGCCTCCAGCAGGCGCGCCGGCATGCCGGACAGGATGCGGCGGACGGCGGCGCGGCCCTCCTCCTCGTCGTCCACCACGAGGATGGCCGGGCCGCTCGCTTCCTCTGCCGGCTCCGCCTGTGCGGGCTGCAGGGGCAGCACCAGACGGAAGGTGGAGCCAAGGCCGGGGGTGCTCTCCACCTCGATGCGGCCGCCCAGGAGGCCGGCCAGCTTCTGGGAGAGGGGGAGCCCCAGGCCGGTGCCCTGGGTCCGCCGCTGCAGGGGCTGGTCCACCTGGGAGAACTCCTCGAAGATCCGGCGGAGGTCGGCGGCGGGGATGCCGATCCCCGTGTCCTGCACGGAGAAGACCACGGTATCGCCGGGCCCGATGGTCGTCCGGACCCGCACCTCGCCGCGCTCGGTGAACTTGAGGGCGTTGGAGATGAGGTTGCGCAGGATCTGGGAGACCTTCGCCTCGTCGCTGGTGAGCAGGGCGGGTCCCCCGTCGT
>Ga0070695_100000190_pt1 | contig 29746 bp, 26 predicted proteins | sample KBSK1252metaG_FD_65471 | JGI IMG/M metagenome (GOLD analysis project Ga0070695, IMG submission 65471) | Corn, switchgrass and miscanthus rhizosphere microbial communities from Kellogg Biological Station, Michigan, USA - KBS K1-25-2 metaG | ecosystem: Host-associated > Plants > Roots >...
CTCTCGATCGGGTGGTCGGTTCGTGCCGCGGGGATGCATTACCTGCTGCGCGCGCAGGCGTTCAGGCATCAGAACGACTGGGTGCGGCTGCCGGGGATGTGGCAGCGCAGCGGGCGATGGCCCGACGACGCGGCAGCACAACAGCTGATCACCACATTGCGCGAGGCCGCCGTGGACATGGACCTACCGAATCCACGGGTCGGCGAACGGTGGTGGGTCGCACGGATATGGGAAGACTGAGCACGCTCGCCGTCACGGTTCCGGTCATCGCGCTCGCGGTGGCATGGCTGGCGCTGCTCGGTGCTGAGCGAATCGGCATCAGCGCGCTCTGGGGGCTGATCCCACGCAATCTCGCCGAGGCCGCCGCCTTCCGCGACGGCGCGGCGATCGTCCGCGCGGTCGCGCGCGGAGAAAACCCGGATGCGCCAGCCGAGGTGCGAGCCGGATTCCTCTCGACCGAGCCGCTGGCTCTCACGCCGCTCGAGGCGGCCGCGCGCGTCTCAGGCGAGGAAGTCGTCCGCCTGCTGCTCGACCTCGGCGCCGGCCGGGACGCCGCGGCGTGGACGCGCGCCTGGTGCAGCACCGGCGCCGATGCAGTGCGCGCCGAACTGTCCGCAGCACGCCCTGCGGACGCCGCGACCGAATGCCGTTGAGCCGCCGCGCTGCGCGGTGTCTCTGCGCTGGCCTTCGCGGGAGCGAGCAGCGAGCTCATACCTTCGGCAGCGGCAGCAGACTCGTAGTGGAGTTCTGAGCGGCGCAGGGCGTCAGCGGCGAAGCTTCACGTTGCCCTTGCGGTTGACTTCAACGAGCCCGCTCGCCACGTGTCGCGCGAGAAGTTGATCCCACGGCTCGCCAAGCCGGCCGCGCGCGAACTCTGGCACGAGCACTGACGCACGATCCTGTGCATGCCGATAAGCAGCGACCCGGCGCGCGCGTATTCGCTCGGCCACCGGCGTCCAGGGCTCGCCGCGCGGCCGCTTCTGCGCCAGGCAGAGGTGAGAGCCGCTTTTACCCATCATTGTCATGAACGAGACCGAGAAGCCATTGGCCGCGAGCGCCCGCTCCAGCGACGCACCGTCGAACGCCTGCATGTGGAAGGCGTTGAGCGTGTTGAACACCGACTTGCCCACCTCGAGGAACTCGCATTCGTCCGGCTCGTTGAACAGGTAGAGCGAACCGCCGTCGGCGAGCCTGTCGTGAAACGTCGCCAGCATTTCACGCGGGCGGATGGCGTGAGTGAACCCGTGATTCGAGATGATCAGATCGAACGTCCCCTCGAACGGGATAGAGAACCGGTCGTAGTCGATGCCGTGCATCGCCTGCAGCCCGTACACCTCGGTGGCGACCAGTTGGTGGCTCTCGAACAGCGTCATCGCATATGCGCGCGCGTCAAACCTCTGCATCAGTGCGGCGGAGATCGAGCCGGTGCGGGCTCGCACCTCGAGGACGCGGGGCGCCCGCAGCGGCAGCAGCGACGACAAGAGCTCCACATGCTGGCTGTTGGACAATCTGTCGGCGAGAAGGCCGGGCAGATAATCCTTACGGGGAATGCCGGTGTGATTCGATACGAACACGCCGCGTGCGGCCCGGCGCCGCAACTGGGCGCGCTCGTCGTCGGTGAGCGACGACGCCAGCGCCACGCTCCCCTGGCGCCCCTCGCCGAACTCCGCCCGGCCCAGAGTCTCTTCGAAGTGCTCGATCATCCAGTTGTATCGCGGACCGGCCGGACGTCTTCGCGCGAAGACCACGCCGCAGTCGTGGCACAGAGAATAGTCGTAACGGTACGATGCCTCGTCCGGGGGGTGCGACAGCAGGATCAACTTGTTGAACGCAGAGGCCGCCGACCACTGCTCGCCGCCACAGACCGGACACGCGGTCAGGACCTCGATGCGATCGGCAGGGCAAGGAGGGAGATCTGGCGCGAGTTCGGCGATCGAGTCCGCTTCTGCGATGGATGCGGCGGGTGACGCCGCGTGGCGGGGCGGCGGCCGGCGTCCAACAAGCTGGCGGAGGCGCGCGAGCACGTCAGAATCCCTCGGCACGCTTCAGCGCCGCGAGCACGCGAGGACGCGTGAACGGGAATGCGTCCATGCGCACGCCCGTGGCATCGAAGAAGGGCATTCGCGATCGCTCGTTGATTCGCTCGCTCGTGGTCCGGCGACCGTGGCCTTGGGGCACGATCCTCGACGGCCGCCGTTTTTTTGATGTGTTGCCCATGTTGGTTCGCGCCAGATAGTACCTGACTCGTGCCGTCAGCGTCACCCCTCGGGGAGGCCGGGCACCATGTGTCTCGCGTCGCTGGCACAATAGTGGCCGTGCAATCGGTCATTTCGTGCGCGTTGGGCGTAACCTGCCCCCAGTAATTCTCCACGCATAGAATGAGGGCCTCCGTTCCTAGGAGGACCGATGAAACGGAGCAAGTACACCGACGAGCAGATTCTGGCGACCGTCAAGGAAGGCGAAGCCGGCCGGAAGGTCGCGGATCTGAACCGCACGCATGGGATCACCGAGCAGACGTTACCGCTGGAAAGCGAAGTACGGCGGGATGGAGCGGCACGCCTCTATGAGCTCCTGCAATGGATGGCTTTCGGCGTCGGCCTCGTCTGCCTCCTGTTGATCCGGCGCAGCATTCAAATAGGCGATGGGGGCACTCGCCTCGAGGCGCTCCAGACGCTGGTGCATGCGCACACGTTCGATGACATGAAGTTTTCGTTCGTGGGGCCGCTCCTGGCCTTGCCGTTTTATCTCCTGGGAGTGGCCCCCTACTTCAATTTCTGTGTGTTCTGTGTTGGCCTCCTGTGTCTGGGACGGGTTCTTCGCCCGATGCTGAATCCGGGTGAACTCAGGATTTTCTTGCTCCTGCTGGTGTTCGGCTCTCTGTTTCCGTTCAGCACGAAGGACTTCTTTGGAGAGACCCTGAGCGCGGTATCGCTCGGCGTGGGCACCGCTCTGCTGGTCAAGGACAGGGAATTTGCGGCGGCGCCATGGCTGGTTATAGGCACCGCCAACACACCCGCGCTGGTAATTCCTCTCACGCTGCTTCTGAGTGTGCGGTGTTACGAGAGGAAATCACTCACTGCAATGTGGATCATCGGTCCGGTTCTTCTGGTCATGGCCGGCGATCGCTGGATTCGATTCCAGGATCTGTTGATCTCAGGTTACGAGAACGATCGGGGCGTTCGTACCTTCATGCCGTTCTCAGGGCGGCCGGGATTCAGCTATCCCTTCTTCCTCGGCGTCGTGTCGATCCTCTTCTCCTTCGGAAAAGGGCTCCTGATCTACTGTCCCGGACTCTGGGCCGCATCGACGACGCTGAAGGGTCCCGTCCGGAAGCTTGCGCACTATTGGCTAATCTTCAGTGCGGGGATCGTCATCGTCTACGCAAAATGGTGGTCCTGGTACGGAGGACAGTACTGGGGGCCCCGCTTCTTCCTCTTCTGCTCGCTGCCGGCGTCCTTGTTCCTTGCGTCCTTTCTCACGTCCCTGCAGGAGCCTCGAGCCCGACTGGCACGGGTGGCGTGTGCCCTGTTCCTTCTCATGGCTACGTTCTGGATCTGTTTCTCTGGCTTGCGATATGGCGACTCAACGCCGGAGGTGTGCCGCGACAACAACTTCGCCCTCGAGTCTGCCTGTTGGTACATCCCTGAGTTCTCGCCCGTGTTCAGGCCCCTGTTCATCCATCAGGATCGGGACGAGACACTCAAGATGCTGGTTCCAACGTGGATCTTCGGCTTTCTCGTCCTGGCAGGCCCGGTCGTCCACAGGCTCCTGGAGCCGGCGGTGGAGCCCGCAGAGGGACCGCTTCCCAGCCAAGAGGAACTGCGTGATCGGCGTTTGACAGAAACGTCCTGACTACGTACGCCAATGAGTGCGCCTGTGCTGAAGGAAGGCGAGCGACCCTTCCCGGCCGCCGCGCGATGGCTGGCGGTTGGCCTCAACGTGCTGTTGCTCCTGGTCGAGGTCTTCTTCCTTATTCCCAGATGGGTGGGGCAAGACGAGATCGCGATGGTGTCGCTGACGGTCGGGACCGCCTTCGTGAATCTGACGATGTTTGTCGATTACTACCGTCGTGGGATGGTAGGAAAGAACCGTCAAGTCAGAGCGGGGGACCTTCAGCCGCTTCCAACGTTGATACGTTGGGGCGTCATCGCGCTAAACCTCTTTGCGCTGTGTAGTCAGTTGGTACTGCTGCTGTCGCGCGGAGGAGTCAATCTAGGCTCACCTCAAGAGGTTCTCGTGACATCCCTGCTGGTGGGAACGTCCGTCGTGAGCCTGGCGATCCTGCTCGATTACAACCGCCGTCGTGTGTGAGGGCGGGCGCGGAATGTTCAGAATTGCAAACTCACGTGTGAGGAGAGTCCGGCGAGGAAAGTGTCGCCTACCCCTGATCAACCGATACACACACCCTGGGAACACGGCTTTTGTGCCTCAGCGTGGGTATCGCGTTCACGCTCATCGGCTGCGGCGGCAGCAACCAGACGACGGGTCCCTCGACGTCATCGCCAGCGCCGAGTGCCGTGACCGTCACTGGTACGATCACCGACACGGTCAGCGGTGCAACGGTCGGATCCTTTACGCAGACGGTGGCGGGCCTGCCGCCGCTCCTCACGATCAGTGCCCCGGGCTACGTGACGCGGCAGGCGCTCATCGGCCGCACGTCGCCCATGGTGGATCTGATTGGCGAGAGCGCGCCGTTCTCGCTCGACTTTTATCGCGAGCTGGTGCGCAACGGGGCCGAGTCACCGGATGCGTTGCAGCCGTTGCGCATGCTGACGGCCTCGCCGTCGATCTATTTTCAACGCACGGGTGTGTCTGATGACGCTCACGGCGTACCGCCAGGCCGCCGCCGCGGTGATTCCTGCGCTGACTGGCGGCCGGTTGTCGTTAGCCGCCTGGGAGACGGGCGACGCGCTCCGCGCCGACACGCCACAATGGATTACGGTGGAACTGATTCGCGACGATGACGACTGCTGCGGGCGTGCGCTGGCTGGCGCCGCCGCCGGCCACATCTGGTTGAATACCGTCCCCAAGTGCGGACGGGACGGCGCCATTGTGAGTTCGCCGAATCTCTTTGGCCACGAACTGGGCCATGCGCTCGGGTTCTGGCACGTCACCGATCCAGCGGCGCTGATGCACGCGGTCGTCGCCGCTGACGTCTCGATGCCCACCGAACGCGAGCGCTTCCACGCCGCCATCGCCTACCACCGCCAGCCCGGCAACCGCGATCCCGACACCGACGCGTCCACCAGCGCGCCGCTCGCGGCCAGGCCGGCGCGGATCATCGTGGACTAACCTCCGGCACAGCCGGATCCTTCGGCGCCGGCGCCGGCGCCGTTGGTGTCGGCGGCGGAGGCGGGGAAGGCGAAGGAGCCGGGGAAGGCGTCGGCGGTGGTGCCAGGCAGGCGCAGACCGTTACGCGCAGCACGGTCCGGCCGACAGGGCTGGTCACCGTCACCTCGATGTCGTAATCCACCGCTGCGCGATCGACGTCCATCAGCGCGACGGCGTCTTCGGTTCCGTACGTGTGGCCGGACAACACCGTCAGGTGTCCGCCGCGCGTCGCGCTGAAGCCGACGGGCACGTCCCGGACGCGCCGCTCGAAGCCGCGCTCGTCGTAGCCGTAGACGGCGGCGTGGATCTGCGTCGCACCGCCACCATAGACGCCGGTCGGCGCATAGAAGGCGCGCAGTTCGGACGGGACGGGGGCCGGGACCGGCGGCGGCCCGGACGCCGACGGCGCGACCGGCGAGGACTGCAAGGCATTGCAGGCGGCGAAGATGATCGTGGACAGCGAGAGCAGCGCACTACGCATGGTTGTACGCCTGGCGAAGGGCCGGCACGCGATCCACAACCGCACGTCGATGGCGATCACGAACCGGCGGATGAAACGTCAGGCCGTCCCAGCGGGGGCCGGCCTCTGCATCGGCCGCACATCCGACGCTGTTAGAGAAGAACGTCCGGAAAGGGGCCTTTCAACAGGGCACACGTAAGGTTTTCACCGGCGCACCGTTTATCCGATCGTGAAAGGGGTGCGCTGATGCCCTCCGTGAAGTGTCCTCATTGCGGCCGGATGAATCCCGCTTCGGGCTTCAGGTGTGATTGCGGATTCGACTTCGCCTCGGGCATGCAGATGGCCTCGCTCGTCTGGCGAGGCGATTCGCGCGCCACACGGCGGGCCCCGCGCAGATCGCTGGCGTGGGATTTTGGATTGAGACTGCTGAGATCGATCAGGCGGCAGGCGCCGGTCCCCGACTGACCGTCAGGGCGCGCCCGTGGGGCGCGGCGTGCTTTCGCCCCGCGAATCTACCGCGTTGCGCGCTTGAGCGGCGGGATGCGCAGCGGCCCGGACGGATCGAACTGGCAGTCACACGCCGGACACCGTATCTCGGCGCCGCCATCGCGCGGAATGAAGACCTCCAGTGCCGCCGCGCTCGTCTCGACGGTGACGCCGAGAAACGCAACCGACACCGTCCGTCCCCCGCTCGGCGTTTCCAGCACATCGAGCCGCGACTGACACCCGGGGCATCGCGTTTTGGCAGGTTCGGGCACTTGTTCGTTCGTGCGGTTCCGTCGCGTCATCGTGTCCTCGCGGGGGGTGACGAGGTTCAAAGGCCGACTGTCCAATGGATGCTGGGGAAGTACCTGACTCGTGGGTCCTCAGACGGCCGGCGCCAGGCCACGATTGACCGCGAGACGTGTCTTGCGGGAGGTCGTACGCGGCGTGCTGCCGGTGCTGCGATCGATGCCGCCGCCGGCGTCGCGATCGGTCGAGCGCTTCTGGTCGAACATCGCGCCGTCGGCCACCGCCAGCAGGTCGTCGAAGCTGTCGCCCTGCTCCGGGAACATCGCCACCCCGACGCTGACATCGAGGCGAATGACCGTCGCTGCCGACAGCTCGACGCGCGCGCCGGCGATCGCCTCGTGGATCGCGGCGGCCTTGGCCTGTGCCTCACCGGCAGGGCAGCCAGGCAGGACCACCACGAACTCGTCGCCGGCGTAGCGCGCGCAGATGTCGTACGACCGGACCGACGCCTGGAGCCGCTGCGCGACCTCGCGCAGCGCCAGATCGCCCGCCCGATGACCGTAGGTGTCGTTGATCGTCTTGAAGCCGACGACATCGATCATCAGCACCGCCAGCGTCGTCGCTTCGCGCTGGGCGCGATCCACTTCCTGCGCGGCGTGCGTCCGCAGGTAGCGCAGGTTGGGGAGATCGGTCAGCGGATCGATCAGCGACTCGGACAACCCCTCGACGTAGGCGTGCAGCGTGTCGTAGGTCAGCGCGAGGATGGCGACGGTGAAGGGCAGCAGGCACAGCTTCGACCGCACGAGCCCCGCGGACGCCGCGGCCGCAACCGTGAAGCCGAACAGGTGTCCCGGCCAGATCGAGGCGAACGTCGAGCGCCAGACGCGCAGCGTCCGCTGCCGCGTGGTGAACGCGACCGCGCCGGCGACCAGCATCGTGTTCGAGAAGAAGTAGACGATGGCGGTCGCCCCGAGCATCAGGAACCCCGACGGCACGATCGGCTCGCTCGCGTTGCCGCCAAGCCACGTGTAAGTGAGCCAGGCCGCCTGCACCGTCAGCGCCAGCGCGCCGATGCTGAACCAGGTGCGGTAGCGCGGGCCGCGCCGCCGCGCCCGGAATGTTCCCTGCGCCCAGACGCCAAGCGCACTCGTGAGCGTCGCCGCCGCGGGGCCGAGCACCAGCAGCGCGGTGAAGTCGATCACGTAGCAGAAGCTGAGCGTCGATGCGCTTCCCGGCACCGACAGCGTCGTCTTGGCAAATGCCGTGATGAGCGAGAGCACCGCGAGCGCCGTGAGCAGCGGGGCGTCCCGTTCGCTGAGTTGCTGCAACGCCAGGATCACAGCGGCGGCGCCGAGCCCAGTGACGGTTGCGATATAGCAGCGAGCGGCGAGCGGAAGGCCGGTCCAGTTCTGGGGCGGCTGCGGCCGTTCGGCACGAACATCGGCGGCGGCGCGCCAGCCCGCGCTCGTCGGGCGCGCGACGTTCAGGAGGGGTTCTGCGCAACGCCGCAGGACCGAATTGCCCGCGATCATGGTCGCGATGCACTCGCAATTGCCTCGCCACGCCAAAGCGTGCAGATTTATGAAGTTGTGGCACCTCCATTGGCCGTGCGCGAGCGAATCCGCACATCGTGCACATGTGCGCAGGATCCGAAAATCGGGCAGTTGCCATACCCAATTGGGTCCACGAGACCCGGACCGCTCAGGGGGACAATGTGATGCGCTGACATGAGGCGTTCGTGATGGCCAGCGACAACGGGACTGCGCGATTGCTGACGGCGGTGGTCCTCCTTGCTGCGCTGTCGACGCCCGCGCGCGCCCAGTCGGATCCCCCGTCGCGGATCGCCGTTCCGGTCCGCTCCTCCATCGACAAGACAGGCCTTCTCCTCGACTCGGTGGCGCTGCTCGCGATCGAGCACGGAATTCGAATCGCGTTGCAGCCAGGCACGCGCCGCGAGCTGCGCGGCAACTTCTGGCGCGACTATCGCCGCTCGGTCCACATGCCGGTGACGTGGGAAGACACCGACCCGTGGCCGGTCAACTACGTCGGTCACCCGATTCACGGCGCCGCGGCGGGGTACCTGTGGATCGAGCACGACCCGAAGGCGCCCGTCACGATCGAGTTCGACAACCGCTACTGGTCGAGCCGCGGACGGGCCGCGGCGTTTGCCGCCGCCTACAGCTTTCAGTTCGAGGTCGGCCCCATCAGCGAGGCGTCGATCGGCAACGTCGGCCTGCGCCCGGAGACGACGGGATGGGTGGACTACGTGGTGACGCCGACCGGCGCGTTCGGGCTGGTGATCGCGGAGGACGTGCTGGACAAGTTCTTCGTCGAATGGGCGGAGCGCCGTACCCGCAATCGCGTCTGGCGGGCGAGCCTGCGATTGATCTTCAACCCGACGCGGGCGATGTCGAACACCGCCGCGGGCCACCTGCCGTGGTACCGGCCCGATCGATCGCTGGCCTGGTGACCAAGAGCAGTGCTTTTCTTACCGCGGAAGGGCGCACTTGAGGTGTGCGAACGTTCCCGGAAGACCGTGACCGCCGCCTTCCGCAGCCAGGTACACGTCGCCTTCGTTGGTGATGACGACGCCTTCGCCCTGCGCTTCGTCGAGCGGCGCGAGGTCGAGATGCCAGACCCTCTCGAAGCGTCCCGCGATGACGTCCTCGGCGCGGTAGAGCAGCAGTTCCTTGTTGGTCCGCATCGCGACCCACTTCCCGTCGGGCGACGTCTCCGCGTCCGTGATGCGGGTCTGCCGCCGGATCGTCGTGGCCTGGAACTGTTCGGTCGGCACCTGGCCGACGCGTTCGAGCGTGGCCAGCGTCCCGGCTTGCATCCCGCGTGGAAAGCGGAACACGAGCGACGGGTGGCCCTTCGTGACCAGATAGAACTGGCCGCCCGCGACAAACATCGCTTCGGATTCGTGATCCTCGTCTGCCGGGTACGCGGCGTTGAACGTCTCCGCCGGCGCGGTGCGCGAGTCGGTCGGCGCGGGCTCGGGCACCCGGTAGATCACGACGTCGTTCCGCTGCGTGCCGCCTTCGTTGCCGGTGTCGGCGACGTAGAGACACGACCCGTTGCCGCACGGTCCGACGCTGATGTCCTCCCAGTTGTTGATGTCCGCGCCCGTGATGCGCACGCTGCTCAACACGCGTCCCATCACGTCGATCGCGAAGACGACGGGGGTGCCTGAATCGTTCATCGACCAGAGAATGCCGGGCGTGCGCGCGCTCAGCGCGAGGCCGCTCGCCTCCGGTATCGGACCCAGCATCCCCTCGTGACTGAGCGTCTGGCAGTTGAGACTGCCGGCGTCGGCCTCTGGTGGTGGTGGCGGCGCCGCCGCACGCCGCGCGGCCACGGTCTGCCAGACGAAGCCGATGAGAATCGCGGCAAGCAGCCACGGATACGCCGCCGTCATCAGGCTGAGAAGAGGACGAGGCAGTTGCACGTGGCTCTGCATTGCAACAATGGAACCGCACGGATACCATTGCCCTGCCTCGCGGAACGGTAGCGAAGGCGGGTGCTGGAGGGAACTATGAAGCGCGTTGGTCTCGCCCTGTTGTTGACGGCCGGGGTCTGCATCTCGTCAGGCGTGGTGTCGGCGCAGCGTCCCGCGGGTGACGCGGCCACCTTTGCGGCGTATGCCGGTACCGGGTACCGGGTCGTTCCCAACATCACCTACACGACCGCCAGCGGCGCGGAACTGAAGCTCGACTTTTACCGGCCCGCGCAGGCATCCGGTCCGCTGCCGACCGCGATCTTCATGCACGGCGGCGGTTATCGCATCGGCTCGCGCAAGGAAGCCTCCGCGCTCAGCGTCCTGCCGTACGTGCAGATGGGCTGGAATGCGGTGAACATCGAATACCGCGCCAGCGGCATCGCGCTCGCCCCCGCCGCGGTCGAAGACGCCCGCTGCGCGCTGCGCTGGGTGATGCACAACGCGAAGGAATACAACGTCGACACCGAGCGGATCATCGTCACCGGGCAGTCGGCGGGTGCGCACCTCGCCTTGATGACGGGGCTCGTGCCGGAGTCCGCGGGGTTCGATCGCAACTGTCCCGGCCCTGAGCCGCTGAAGGTGGCGGCCGTCGTCAGCTGGTACGGCGTGTTCGACTACACGACGCTCGTCGACGACCCGAAGCGCGACTACGCCATCTCGTGGATTGGCGCGCAGCCGAACTATAAGGACGTCGCCCGGCGCGTCTCGCCGATGACGTACGTGCGCGGCGGCCTGCCGCCGGTGATGGCCATCCATGGTGACGCGGATCCGGTCGTTCCCTACGAGCAGGAGGTGCGCGAGATCGACGCGCTCAAGAAAGCGGGCGGCGTCGCGGAGCTCGTGACCATCCCCGGCGGCGGCCATGGCAACTTCCCGCGCGAGCAGGTGCTGCGCGCCTGGACGGCGATCGACGGGTTCCTGCAGGCGAATGTGATCAACAGGAAGCCGGTCGCGACGTCTGCTTCAGCGCGCTGAGGTCCGCCTGCAGGCGGCGGCCGCGACGGCCTTTCTGGCCGGGCTTCGCTCCTCGAGAAGAGCGTGGCGCGCATTCTGATCACGAGCTGGGGATCGTACGGCGACGTCTATCCGTACATCGGGCTCGCCCTCGCGCTGAGGGAACGCGGCCACCGCCCGGTCGTGGTGATGGCGGAGTTCTACCGCCCGCTCGTCGAGTCGCTCGGCTTCGAGTTCCATCCCGCCGGACCCGCGATCGACCCCGACGACCGCGCCCTCATCGCGCGCGTCATGGATCCGGTTCGGGGCTCGGACGTGCTCCTCAAGGAAATCCTGATGCGCTCGCTGCGCGAGGACCACGCGGCGCTCGACGCGGCGGCGGCCGGCGCCGACCTGCTCGTCACGCATCCGATCACGTTCGCCGCGCCGGTCGTGGCGCAGGCGCGCGGGTTGCCGTGGGTGTCCACCGTGCTCGCGCCGATGTCGTTCTTCTCCGCGTCGGACATCCCGGTCGTGCCGCCCGCGCCGTTTCTCGCGCCCCTCGCGCGGCTCGGACCGTGGTACGGACGCGCGATGGCGCGCTTCGCGCGCCGGAGTACGCGGGGATGGATGAAGCCGGTGTTCGACCTGCGCGACGAGCTCGGGCTGCCGCCGGGCGCGCATCCGCTGTTCGAGGGACAGTTCTCCCCGGCGCTGACGCTGGCGCTCTTCTCGCATGTGCTGGCGGCACCGCAGGCGGACTGGCCGGGGAACGTATCGGTGACCGGCTTCGTCTTCTACAACGGACCTGGCGTGCTGTCGCCGGAGCTCGACGCGTTCCTCGATGGCGGGCCGCCGCCGGTTGTCTTCACGCTCGGGACCTCGGCGGTGGCGGCCGCGGGACGCTTCTATGAAGAGAGCGTCGACGCGGTGCGCCGGCTTGGCATCCGCGCGGTGCTGCTGACCGGCGGATTCGAACAGAACCGGCCGCGCGCGGCGCTGCCGCGCGGCGTGCTCCTCGTGGACCGCGCGCCGCACCAGTTGCTCTTCCCGCGCGCCGCGGCGGTCGTGCACCAGGGCGGCGCGGGCACGCTCGCGCAGGCGCTGCGCGCGGGGCGGCCGATGCTCGTCGTGCCGCACGCGCACGATCAGCCCGACAACGCGGCGCGCGTGACGCGGCTCGGCGTGGCGAGGACGATCCGACCGCGCGCCTATCGCGGACGCCGCGTCGCGCGCGAGCTCGAGCGGCTGCTGGGTGACAGGAGTATCGGCACACGCGCGTCGGACGTGGCGGCGCTGGTGCGTGCCGAGGGCGGCGCCGGCGCGGCAGCCGCGGCGATCGACGAGCAAATTCACTAAAGGCGGGGCACGCTTGTGCTACAGTTCCGGTCCGGCAACGCGAACGACTCCAGACACCTCACTTCGGAAGGAGAAGCTCGATGCGTAAGACAACCATGATTCTTGCGGCGCTCGCGCTGTCGGCGCTCGCCACGACACTCACATTCGCGCAGGCCGGCGGTGGCGGGCAGCGAGGCGGCGGAGGCGCGCCCGGCGGCGGGGGCGGTGGACAGGGCGGCGGGCGCGGCCCGCAGATGCCGATGTCCTTCTTCATCACGAGCACGCCGAAGGGCGACGGCGCCAACTACGGCGGCCTCGCGGGCGCGGACGCGTACTGCCAGCAGATGGCGACCGCGGCAGGCCGCGGCGGCGTCATGTGGCACGCGTACCTGAGCCAGCAGGCCAAGAACGGCATGCCGGCCGTCAACGCGCGTGACCGCATCGGCAGCGGTCCCTGGTACAACGCGCGTGGCCAGATGATCGCACGCGACCTCGGCACGCTGCACGGCGACACGATCGATCAGGCTCGCATGGGCAACGCGCTCGGCAAGCAGGTCTCGTTCACCGAGAAGAACACGGTCGTCAACGGCGTCGGCGACATGCCGAACCAGCACGACATCCTGACGGGCTCGCGTCCGGACGGCACGGCGTTCCCCGACGAGATGGACCACACCTGCAACAACTACACGAGCAATGCCGACACCGGTTCGGTACAGCTCGGGCACGCGGATAAGCAGGGTGGCGGCAACTCGTCGTGGAATTCAGCGCACGGCTCGGCGGGCTGCAGCCAGCCAAAGCTGGTGCAGACCGGCGGCGCCGGCCTGCTGTATTGCTTCGCGGTGAACTAACCGGTTGATGTGCCGGGTCCGACGCTGGACGGATGCCGTCCCAGCGCCGGGCCCCGGCCTACGTACGTGGGCGGGTCCCGCGGAAATTACAGTAGCCAGAATTTCGCGGACCCGCCGCACCGTTTCGCGGACCCACCCGCAGCGGTTTCAGGCAACCGCGGCGTTCGCGGCGATCACGCGGTCAATCACCTCGAACAATTCAACGGGCTTGATCGGCTTGGCGACGTAGCCGTCCATGTCCGCGTCCAGGCAGCGCTGGCGATCGCCCTGCATGGCGTGCGCGGTGAGCGCGATGATGGCGATGCGCGGGGCGCCGGCCGCGCGCTCGCGCGCGCGGATCGACGCGGTCGCCTCGAACCCGTCCATCTCGGGCATCTGCAGGTCCATCAGGACGAGATCGAAGTGGCCGTGGAGCATCGTCTCGACCGCCTCGCGCCCGTTGCCGACGAGGATCGGCGTGTGGCCGCGGCGCTCGAGCAGGTGCTGGGCCAGCTTCTGGTTCACCGGGTTGTCCTCGGCGACGAGCACGCGCAGGCGGCGCGCCGCGCGCGTCGGCGTGACCGCGGGGGCGGCCGGCTCCTGGTCGACGGTCAGGCGCGACCCGACGAGGCGGCGAATCGCGTCGAGCAGCGCCTTCTGCCCGACCGGCTTCACGAGGAAGCCGTTGACCGCCGTCGTGTGCGCGCTGTCGGGCGGCTGATCCGCCGACGTCAGCAGCAGCATCGGCGTCGTCGCGCAGTTCCTCGACAGCCGCAGCTGCGAGGCGACATCCACGCCGGAGTCGCCGGCGATGTTCATGTCGATGAGCGCGATCGAGAAGGGCCGTGCGGCGTGCTCCGTCGCGCGGATGGCCTCGGCGCCGTCGGCGATCGCGACCGCCTGCATGCCCCAGCTGGTCAACAGGTCCACGAGAATGCGGCGGTTCGTGGCGTTGTCGTCGACGACGAGTGCGGACATGTTGACCAGTTCGTCCGCCTGCGGCAGGAACTGCGGCGTCACCGATCGCGTGCTGATCGGCAGCGTGACGACGAAATGAAACGCGCTGCCGTGGTGCGGCTCGCTTTCGACCCAGATGCGGCCGCCCATCAGCTCGACCAGCTGCTGGCAGATCGTCAGGCCGAGGCCCGTGCCGCCGTACTGGCGCGTCGTCGACCCGTCGCCCTGCGTGAAGGCGCGGAAGATCGACGCCTGCTTCTCGCGCGAGATGCCGATGCCGGTGTCTTCGACGCTGAACCGCACCGAGGCGCGGTCGTCCTCGCGCGCCCGCGTCCGCTCGACGCGGACGACGATCTCGCCGCGCTCGGTGAACTTGATGGCGTTGCTCACCAGGTTGACGAGGATCTGGCGGAGGCGGAGCGGGTCGCCGACGAGCGCGTCGGGCACCGACGGCTTGACGTCCACCATCAGCTCGCAGCGCTTCTCGTGCGCGCGTATCGCGAACGGCTTCAGCGTCTCCTCGAGCATCTGCCGCACGGAGAACTCGATCGACTCCATGTGCAGCTTGCCGGCCTCGATCTTCGAGAAGTCGAGGACGTCGTTGAGGATGACGAGCAGCATCTCCGCCGAGCGGTGGACGGTGTCCAGGTAGTCGCGCTGCACGGCGCTGAGCGGGGTATTGAGCGCGAGCTCGGTCATGCCGATGATGCCATTCATCGGCGTCCGGATCTCGTGGCTCATGTTGGCGAGGAACTCGCTCTTGGCGCGGTTGGCGTCCTCGGCCGCCTCCTTGGCCTGGACGAGGGCCGCGGTCGCTTCGTCGCGCTCGATGTGCAGCGTCTTCAGGTCGGCCGCCATCTGGTTGAGGCTGTGCGCCAGCTCCCCGAGCTCGTCGCTGCGCCCGAGCGCGATCATCGTGTTCCAGTCGCCCGCGCCGATGCGGATGGCGCCGCGCTGCAGCAGGCGCAGCGGGCTGGCGATCGAGTGGCCCATCAACACGGCGCCGACGAGGATGAACAAGGCGCAGCCGGCGAGGCCGACGACGCTCAGGTTGATGGCGCGCCCCGTGGCGTCGGCCAGCGCGGCGTTCTGCGCCATCAGGATCTGCCGCCGTTCGGCCGTGATGGCGTCCAGGAGCTGGACGAAATCGCGCTCCGCGGTATCGAACTCCTGGTGGCGCTCGACGATCGACGGTCCGCGTCCGCCGTCGGAGCGGATGCCGAGGCTCAGCGCCGTGATGCGGTCGCTGGCCTGCTGCATCTGCGTGATTTCCGCACGGTCCCAGCCGGCGCGCTCCCACACCACGCGCGTCTTGGCCAGGCTGTCGTTCAGCGCACGCGTCGCGTCGAGAATGTCGCTTTCTTCGTCGCGCATCCGCGCGGCGTTGCGGACTGGATCTTCCAGCCGGAACAGGCCGTAGTTGGTGGCCGCCGAGATGATGCGCAGGCCGGAGAACTTGATCGTCTCCAGCTGCTGGATGACGGGACCGGCGTTGAGGACGGTTTCCCGCTGCGTCTCGCGGACGCGGCGGCCGTTGGCGACGCCGAGGTAGCCGGCCCCGAACACGAGGGCCACGCTGACGAGGGCGAACACCAGGAGTCGGCTGCGGATGCGCATCGGGAGGACTCTGCACATCGTGCAGCTTCCATTCCTGCCCGCGCAACCGCCAATGCGTGTGAAAGCGGGCAGAAATCGTGCGCGTGCGCGCACATGTGCACAGAGATGTGCGGAACGGGCACCAGCGAGTCCGGCTGAAGCCTGACTCCATCGTTGCTCGAGGCCGGATTCAGGCGGACCCTGCGGGCTCCTGTTGGGTGAGGCAGTGCAGCGTACCCAATCCCCACACCAGGTCCACCGCGTGGATGCCGACGACCCGGCGGCCGGACATCAGCGAGGCGATCGTGTTCAGCGCGATGCGGTCGTTCGGGTCGTTGAAGGTCGGTACGATGACGACGCCGTTGGCGATGTAGAAGTTCGCGTAGCTGGCCGGCAGGCGCTCCCCGTTCATGACGACCGGCCGCGGAAAGGGGAGTCTCACCACGCGCAGCGGCCGCCCGTCTGCCGCGGACGCGCATTCGAGACGCCGCACGTTGTCGATCGACCGCGCGTGATTGTCGTCGGCGGGATCTTCTTCGACGGCCAGCACGACGGTGTCGGCCGCGACGAAGCGCGCGATGTCGTCCACGTGCCCGTGGGTGTCGTCGCCCACGCACCCTTCGCCGAGCCAGATGGTGCGCGTGACGCCGAGCCAGTCGGCGAACACGCGCTCGTACTCCTCGCGGGTCATGCCGGGGTTGCGGACCTGCACGCCGCTGAGCAGCCACTCCTCGGTGACCAGCATCAGGCCGTCGCCGCTCACGTCGATGCCGCCGCCCTCGAGCACGATGCGATCGCCGGGGCCCAAAGGACCCGGCCTACCCTCGGTCGTGGCGCCGCCATCGGTCGTAGGGCGGGTCCTTGCGGACCCGCCTGGCCGGCGCGGCTCGACGCGCGGCAGCCCCGTGATCCGCGCGATGGCTTCGCCGACCATGATGTCGCGCGTCCAGTTGTCGTACTTCGCCCACCCGTTGAAGGCCCAGTTGACCAGCACGACCGTGCCGTCCTCGTCGAGCGCGCCGGTCGGCGCGGAATCGCGAAGCCAGACGCGGTCGGTCGGCACGACGTGGAGACGGACGCGATCAGCGCGCACGGCGTGGGCGTCGAGAGCCGTTCGGGCGTCCGCCATCACCGACGCATCGTGGCAGAGGATTTCGACCGGCTCGTGGTCGGCGAGGATGCGGACGATTTCCGCGTACACCCAGGGGATGGGACCGAGCTTGCCGGGCCAGTCGGGCTCATGATGCGGCCAGGCGACCCAGGTCGCCCGGTGGGGAGCCCACTCGGCGGGCATGCGGAGGCGGTTCACGCGAGGTAGCGGCTGAGGATCGGGCCGTACGCGTCGACGCGGCGATCGCGCAGGAACGGCCAGTTGCGCCGCACGGACTCGATGAGCGCCGGGTCGCAGCGTGCGATCACGATCTCTTCCTGTTCTCCGGCTTCCGCGACGTAGCGTCCGAACGGATCCGCGATGAAGGAGTGGCCGAAGAACGTGATGCCGTTGGTGCCCGGTTCGTCCTCGTGGCCGATGCGATTGGGCGACGCGACGTAGACACCGTTGGCAATGGCGTGGCCGCGCTGGATGGTGCGCCACGCCTCGACCTGCGCGGCGCCCCATTCGTCCTTCTCCGCCGGGTGCCAGCCGATGGCGGTCGGGTAGAAGAGCACCTGCGCGCCGAGCAGCGTCGTGATGCGCGCGGCTTCCGGGTACCACTGGTCCCAGCAAATCAGCACGCCGATGGTCGCGTAGCGCGTTTTCCACACCTTGAAGCCGTTGGCCTCGCCCGGGCGCTCGCCGTGATAGTCGAAGTGGCCGTCGCCGGGCGTGAAGTAGTACTTCTCGTAGAAGAGCGGGTCGTCCGGGATGTGCATCTTGCGATAGACGCCGAGCAGCGCCCCGTCGGCATCGATCACCGCCGCCGAGTTCCGGTAGATGCCGGCAGCCTGGCGCTCGAAGATCGGGACGACGATGACGATCTCCCGCTCGCGCGCGATCGCCTGCATCCGCTCCGTCGTCGGGCCGGGAATCGGCTCCGCGAGGTCGAAACGGTCGCACTGCTGCGCCTTGCAGAAGTAGGGCGCGTTGAAGAGCTCCTTGAGGCAGACGATTTGCGCGCCTTTTTGCGCCGCGTCGCGGACCAGCCGCTCCGCGCGGGCCAGGTTGGCCGCGGTATCGTCGGTTGCGTGATCCTGGATGATGCCGATGATGAAGGGAGTCGCCGCCACGCTGTTATGGTATGATTTTCCGAATGTTTTCCGGTTCTTCGCCGGTTTTCGCCCAGATTCGACCGGTTCCGCGGTCCGGCGCGTGCGTCTGCATGTGTTGTATGTGTAGCGCGCTGACATGCGTGACCTGGTCGATGGCGTGACGGTCCCCGGCAGGAACCCGACATCACCAGGCCCGCCGACCATCAGGTTCCGGCGGGCTTTTTAGTTTGGATCAGCACATTCTCGTTCCCGGCTCGGTCGCGAACCTTGGCGGCGGGTTCGATACGCTCGCCGTCGCGGTCCAGCTGTACCTGCGCGCGCGCATCGTTGACGTTCGCGCGGACGGCGGCGCACGGCTCGAAGTCGTCAGCAGCCGGCCGGCGGTGAGAGGCTCCAACGCCGTCGAGCGGGCGTTCGCGGCGCTGGCGCGGCGCGCCAGGACGCCCGTGCCGACGGTCTTCGCCGAGATCGACAGCGACATCCCGATGGCCGCAGGCCTCGGGAGCAGTGCTGCCGCGTGTGTCGCCGGCCTGAGGATCTTCGAGCGTGTCACCGCGCCCGTCCCAGAGGCGACGCTGCTGGCGGCTGCGACGTCGCTGGAAGGGCACGCCGACAACGCGGCGGCTGCGCTGCTTGGCGGCATGACGTCCGTCGTTGAAGACGAGGCAGCCGCACCTTTGCCTGGCAGCGAGGCAGGCAGGTCAGTCCGTGCGTTGCGCTGGGAGTGGCCGGGCGATTTGCGCCTGATCGTCGCCACGCCGTTCACCGGCCTGGCGACCGCGAAGGCACGCGCCGCGCTGGCGGCCACGATTACGCGCAAGGACGCGGTCTTCAACCTGCAACGCGTGCTCTCGCTGGTGCACGCGCTGCAGAACGGCGAGTACGATCGTCTGCGCGAGGCGCTCCAGGACCGCTGGCACCAGCCGGCACGCGCGGCGCTCGTCCCGCACCTCGCTGCGGTGCTCGCGATCGACGATCCCGACGTCCTCGGCGCATGTCTCTCGGGCGCCGGACCATCGGTGGCCGTGCTGGCGAGGCGCGATGTCGCGCGCGTCGAGCGGCTGCTGCAGACGACGTGCGAGGCCGCGGGATCCCCGGTGACCGTACGGACGCTTGCCGCGCATCAACCAACGAACACGATGAGGGATGCCGTGGCATCCGTCCCCGGGAGAACCGCATGAAGTTCGTCTCAGGATTGACGTGTCACCTGTGTGGCGCCACCTATCCGGCACAGGCGCTGTGGGTGTGCTCGGAATGCCTGGGCCCGCTCGAAGTCACCTACGACTACCCGGCGGTGAAGAAAGTCATCAGCCGTCACGCGATCGAATCGCGGCCGCGCTCGCTCTGGCGCTATCTCGAGCTGCTCCCGGTCGAATCGCCGAAGACAGGTTTCAATTCCGGCTTCACGCCGCTCGTCAGGGCCGACCGCCTCGCGAGCGAGCTTGGCCTCTCGGAGCTCTACATCAAGGACGACTCCGTCAACCATCCGACCTTCTCGTACAAGGATCGCGTCGTTTCGATTGCGGCCACGCGCAACGTCGAGCTCGGCTTTCCCGTGTTCGGCTGCGCGTCGACCGGCAACCTCGCCAACAGCGTCGCGGCCCACGCCGCTCGCCTGGGGTTGTCGTGCTACGTCTTCATCCCCAACGATCTCGAGCCGAACAAGATCCTCGGCTCCGCGATCTACGGTCCGCAGGTCGTGGCCGTCGACGGCAACTACGACGATGTGAACCGCCTGTGCACGCAGATCGCGGATCGCTACGGGTGGGGCTTTGCCAACATCAACCTGCGCAGCTACTACGCCGAAGGCGCCAAGACGATGGGCTTCGAGGTGGCGGAGCAGCTTGGGTGGCGCTTCCCCGACCATCTTGTGTCGCCGGTTGCCGGCGGGACGCTGCTGCCGCGCATCTACAAAGGGTTTCGCGAGTTCCGCGACGTCGGTCTCGTCGACGGCACGCTGCCGCGCATCCACGCGGCGCAGCCGACGGGCTCCGCGCCCGTCATCCGCGCGCTCGATGCGGGGGCCGAATTCCCCGACCCGGTCAAGCCGAACACGATCGCGAAGTCGCTGGCGATTGGCAACCCCGCTGACGGCTTCCAGGTGATTCGCGTCGTCAAGGAAACGGGCGGCACTGGCGTGATGGTCACCGACGACGAGATTCTCGACAGCATCCAGCTGCTGGCGCGCACCGAAGGCATTTTCACCGAGCCGGCCGGCGGCACGACGCTGGCGGCGACGCGCGCGCTGGTTCAGCGCGGCGTCATCAAGGCGCACGAATCGGTCGTCGTCTGCATCACCGGCAACGGCTACAAGACGGCGGAGGTCGTGCGCGACCGCGTGGCGGCGCCGACCCAGATCGGCCGCTCGCTGGCGGATTTCGACCGCGTGCTTGGATCCCGCGTGAAGGTGGCCGCGTCCGTATGAGCGTGAAGTTCCCGGCCTTCCTCGATCTCGCCTCCCGCAGGGTCGTCGTCGTGGGCGGCGGGCCTGTGGCGGCCGGCAAGATCGAGTCGCTGCTGTCCGCCGGCGCACGCGTCACGGTCGTGGCGCCGCAGGTCCAGCCGGAGATCGAGCGCGCCGACGTCGAGGTGGTTCGCCGCGAGTTCCGCGACGAGGATCTCGATGGCGCGTGGTGGGCCGTGGCGGCGGCGCCGCCGGCGGTGAACCGGCAGGTGCGCGCGGCGGCCGACGCGCGGCGCGTGTTCGTCAACGCCGTGGACGATCCCCGGAACGCGACCGCGTATCTCGGCGGCGTCGTCCGGCGCGACGGCGTCACCATCGCGATTTCGACCGACGGGCGCGCGCCCGCGCTGGCGGGTCTCCTCCGCGAAGCGCTCGACGCGTTCCTGCCGCGGGAGATCGATGCGTGGCTGCGGGCCTCGGACGAGGCGCGGCGCGAGTGGCGCGAGCAGCGGGTGCCGATGGAATCGCGCCGACCGCAATTGCTCGCGCTGTTGAATGCGCTCTACGCGAGCAAATCCCAACTTCCAACTTCCAACTCCCAAGGTACTCCTGTCGCGGCGGTTGCGCTGGTTGGGGCGGGACCCGGTGATCCCGGACTGTGGACGCAGCGTGCGGTTCGATATCTTCAGCACGCGGATCTCGTGCTATACGATTCGCTGGTCGATGCGGGGGCGATGCGCCGCTTCACCAACGCGCAATGCTTCTGCGTCGGCAAGCGCGCCGGGCGCGAAAGCGTGCGCCAGGAGACCATTCATCGTCTGATGATTCGCGCCGCGCGTCAGGGTAAGCGGGTGGTCCGCCTCAAGGGCGGCGACCCGTTCGTGTTCGGCCGCGGTGCCGAGGAGGCGCTCGCGCTCGCGACGGCCGGCGTCCCGTTCGAGGTGGTGCCAGGCGTCAGTTCCGCCATCGCCGCGCCGGAACTGGCAGGCATCCCGGTGACGCATCGCGGCTCCGCCTCCGGGTTTCTCGTGCTGTCCGGTCATGCGGCGGAGGCGTTCGACAACGGCCTGAAGGCTGTGCAGCCCAACGCCGTCTCGCTCGTCGTCCTGATGGGGATCGGCAGCCGGCGCGAGCTCGCGGAAACCCTCGTCGCGCGCGGCTGGGACTCGGCGACGCCCGCCGCAATCGTCTGCGGCGCGTCTACGCCGGACGAATGGATCTGGACCGGCACCGTCGCGGAGCTCGGCGCGAACGAGCCGCCGTCCGGCGTCGCCGGTGTCGTGGTGATTGGCGAGGTCGTCAGCGTGCGGGACGCGCTGATGCAACGCGTGATCGAAGAGAAGGGAATCAGGTATGGCCGCAATCGATGACACACGGACCCTCGGGCGTGCGCGCCTGGATTTCTCCAGCGAGCACGACATCGACGAGTTCGTGGAGACGCTGCAGAAGTTCGAGAACGGCGAGATGCCGGCCGACCAGTGGCGGCGCTTCCGGCTCGTGCGCGGCACCTACGGCCAGCGGCAGGACGGCGTCCAGATGCTGCGCGTCAAGGCGCCGCAGGGCATTGTCTCCTCGTCGCAGATGCGCGCGTTTGCCGGCGTGGCCGCGCGCTACTCGCGCGGCTTCTGCCACATCACCACGCGCCAGAACATCCAGTTTCATTTCGTTCTGCTGAAGAACGTCGAGGCGGCGATGCGCGAGCTCGCCGACGAGGGGCTGACCACGCGCGAGGCGTGCGGCAACTCGGTGCGGAACATCACGGGCTGCCCCTACGCCGGCACGTCCGAGAGCGAGATCTTCGACCCGACGCCGTACGCCGAGGCGACGACGCGCTATTTCCTGCGCCACCCGCTCAGCGGCGTCCTGCCGCGCAAGTTCAAGATCGCCTTCGAGGGGTGCGCCGTCGATCACGCGGTCACCGCGATCAACGACATCGGCTGGCGCGCGCGCATCGTCGACGGCCGCAAGGGCTGGAAGATGACCGTCGCCGGCGGCACGTCGATTCTCCCGGTCAGCGGCTACGTGCTCTACGAGTTCCTTCCCGTCGAGGAGATGCTCGAGGTCGCCGAGGCGGTGGTCCGCGTCTTCCACAAGTACGGCGACTACAAGCATCCGCAGCGCAACCGCATCAAGTTCGTCGTCCGGCAGATGGGATGGGAGACGTTCCGCGCGAAGGTGATGGAGGAGCTCGACGGCTTCCGGCGCGAGGGGGGCGCCCGCCTGCCCTTCGATCCGGCGAAGACCACCGCGGAGCAGGCGCCGGACTGGGAGCCGGCCGCGCCGCCGACACTGCAGCACGTGGCGGCGATGGCCTCCACGCCGATGCGCGGGCCCGGCATTCATCCCGGCACCGTGCGGCTGCAGCCGCTGTCGGACACGTACCTGCGCTGGCTGCGCCGCAACGTCGAGCGTCAGCGTCAGGACGGCTACTACCACGTGACCGTGCGGCTGCCGCTCGGCGACTTCACCGCGGGGCAGATGCGCGTGCTGGCGGACCTGGCCGATGCGTACGCCGACGCGACGCTGCGCCTGACCGTCGAGCAGAACGTGCTCTACCGGTGGGTGCGCAAGGAATCGCTGGAGCCCTTCTATCAGCGGCTCGCCGCCGCCGGTCTCAGCGAGCCTGACGCGTTGACGCTGAGCGATGTCGTCAGCTGCCCGGGTGCCGAATCGTGCCGCCTCGCCGTGACGCAATCGCGCGGCCTCGGCCGCGTGCTGACGGAATACTTCAGCGCGCGTCCGGAGCTCGTGGACCTCGTCCCGTCCGGGAACATCCGCATCAGCGGCTGCCCGAATGGATGCGGCCAGCACCACATCGGCGCGCTCGGCTTCCAGGGGAGCGTGCGGAAGGTCGGCGGCAAGGCCCTGCCGCAGTACTTCGTGCTCGTCGGCGGAGGCGTGACCGACGAGGGCGCACACTTCGGCAAGGTGGTCGCGAAGGTTCCCGCGCGGCGCATCGCGGAAGCCGCCGGCCGCCTCGTCGACCTCTACCGCGAGCAGCGGCAGAGCGAAACGGAAGATCTCGGCGCCTTCTATCGGCGCATCCCGCCGTCAGTCGCCACCGAGCGGCTGAAGGACCTCGTGGAGCTCGACGCGGCGCAGACCACTGCAGACGACTTCATCGACCTCGGTGAGAGCCAGGCGTTCGACCCGGTCGTTATGGATGGGGAGTGCTCGGCTTGATTCAGGCGGACTCTACGTCCGCTGCTACGCATCGCTTTTGCACGTCTGCGGCCGGAGGGTCCCATGGCCGATCGCAGACGAGGTGACAGCAAGCAGATCAAAAAGGATCCGCGGGTCCGGCGCGAGACCCTGGATGAGATCGGATCCGAAATCACGCAGGATGGGAGCGAGGCCATATATCGCAACCCGAACCGCGATCAGGCGCGCGGCGACTGGGACCGGACCGGGCGGCGCAGCGACGAGGAGCGGAGCCGCGACTCGGGTTTCGACGGCGATGACGGTCTGGGCCCTGCCAGCAAACGCTAACTTCCAACGCCCAACGCCCAACTTCCAAGCAGCACGATCGCGCGGCAACCTGCCGCTTGGAAGTTGGTAGTTGGTAGATGGGAGTTGAGCGTTAATCCGAATCAACCACACCCTGTCGAATAGCGAGCAGGGCGAGCTCGAGCCGGTTCGAAGCGCCGGTCTTGTCGAAGATGCTCGTCAGGTGATGCTTCACCGTCTGCAGGCTGATCGAGAGGCGCTCGGCGATCTGCCGGTTGCTCTGGCCCTCGGCGATCGCCGAGACGATGTCCATCTCACGCGGCGTCAGCTTGTAGGGGCGCGGCCGCTCGGCGCCGACCTGCTTCACCGCCTGCGCGAGATCGTCGGCGACATCCGCGCCGATGATGTACTTCCCGTCCATGACGCGGTGAATGCCGTCGATCAGCAGGCGCGTCGCGGACTCCTTCATCACCACGCCGCGCGCCCCGAACTGGATCGCCTTCAGCAGGTCCGTCGGCTGGATGGCGGCGGTCAGGAGGATTACGCGCGGGCCGCCCGCGCTGGCGAGCGAGGCCAGCGCCTCGACGCCGCCCATGCGCGGCATCGCGACGTCGAGCAGGAGGATGTCGGGCTGCGAATCGCGCGCCATGCGAATGGCGTCGATGCCGTCGGCACCCTCGGAGACCACCTCGAAGCCCGGCTCGCTCTCGAGCAGCCGGCGCAGGCCGTCGCGGAAGATCTGGTGGTCGTCGGCGATGGAGATGCGCACGCGGCGCGGCGGCTCAGGCATGCGCCCCGGCCTCCAGCGTCAGCTCGAGGCGCGCGCCGACGCCCGGCGCAGAATCGACGGCAAGCTGCGCGCCGGCGATGCGCGCGCGTTCCTTGATGATGGCCGGACCGACGCGCCGCTTCTCCATCTCGCGCGCCGAGAGGCGTCCCTCGAACCCGAACCCCTGCCCGTCGTCCTCGATGACGAGCGTGCAGGTGTGATCGGCGTTGGTGAGCCGCACCAGCACGTTGCGTGCGCGGCTGTGCTTGCGGACGTTCACGAGCGCTTCCTGGACGATGCGCGCCAGTTCGAGCGCGGTCGCGGCCGGCAGCGTGACGGGACCGCCGTCGCAGACGAAGCGCGCCGAGACGCCGGTGTCGCGGCGGAAGCGTTCGACCAGCGAGGCGAGGACGTCGGGCAGCTGATCGCTCGTCTCGAGCTCGATGGGCCGCAGCGCCTGCATCAGCTCACGGAGGGCGAGCACCTCGCGCTGCAGCAGCTGCTGCACGTCGCCGAGCTCCGCGGCCATGTCGGCCGAGGTGAGCGCCGTGCGGCGGCGGAGCGCCTCGATCTTCATCTCGATGCCGAACAGCGCCTGGATGGCGCCGTCGTGCAGCTCGCGCGCGACGCGCGCCCGTTCGACCGCGCCGGCGCGCGACCGCAGACGCCGGAGCAGGAACACGTTGGTGAAGGCCGGCGTGATGTGCTCGGTCAGCGCCTCGAGGAAATGGAGCGCCCGTTCCAGGTTGTCGGTGTTGGCCGCGTCGAACAGGTAGACGCGGCCGCGCCATTCCTCCGGCAGCCCGATGTTGCCGACGGTGACCGTCGTGAACGGCCGCGCATCCGCGAGCGCCTGCGGCAGCGTCGCGGTGTCGCGCTGCAGCGGCCAGACGCCGGGCTCGACGACGCGCACCGATATCTCCGAGCCGTCGAGACTTCGCCTGGCGTGCCACGCGCGCCCGGGATCGTCGAACAGCCACGCCGCCTGCTGCGTCGGATCGAGCTCGAGGTGCAGCGCGCGACGGGACGCCTGCGTGACGTCGTGCGGCTCGACGCGCCACAGCATCGTCCGCCGCGTCTCGAAGTCCTGGATGACGATGTCGACGGCGGACGCGTCGAAGATCCGGAGGAGCTCGCGCGCCAGGGCGGTCACCGAGCCGCCGAGGCCGAGCTCGACGCGCGGCTGCCGCGCGGCGTCGGCCACGGCCGCGATTTCCGCTCGCAGCTCCTTTTCCTGTTCCGCCAGGTAGCCGATCAGGCACCCGGTCAGCACGAAGTACGTGACGCGGAGGATCGAGCGGTTCGTCGCGAGATCCGTCCAGGGGAACCACGTCGGGTTCCACGCGCCGGCGATACCGGTCTCGAACAGGAAGATGCCGACGGTCACCGCCGTCGTCAGGATGGTTTCGCGGAAGCCCCAGCGATACGCCGCGGCGAGCTGGATGAAGAGGAAGAAGAGGAAGAACGGGCTGCCCGGGCCGCTGCTGACGAAGGTCAGCGCGGCGGTCCAGAAGATATCGATGCCGTGGAGAATTTCGCCGTCCCGCGGCGCGAACCGCGCCGCCCGGTGCACGAACGCCAGCACGATCAGGCTGTAAAGCGTGTAGCCGAAGAGGACGGCGTAGGTCAGCTCCGCGAGCCGCGCCGGCTCGGTCGGATCGACGTAAATCGCGATGAGGCCGCTGACCGTCAGGAACGCGCGGCCGATGGCCAGTACGCGCTCGAGTCGCGCCGCGGGACGCCCTTCGGACCGGTAATTCCAAAGGAAGCGCGACGACATCAGGTGTGCGGCGGGCCGGCCGGTCGCGCTCATCTGGGGAATGGCCGGAGACTAATACGGGAAGGGTTCATGACTCAAGCTCCCGGAGGGATCGCCTCCTCGCTGACGATGACGAACGCATCGCGTCCTGCGGGGGCGCCGGACCGTAGGGAACGGCCAGTCGTGGTGAACAAACCGGGCTCCTGGTGGACGACCCGGAGGCGGACTCCTTCCGCGGCAAGGCGGTCGTAATCGCGGCGCAGCATGGCGCAGTAGTGGCGTCCGGGCCGCGCGAGGAATGTCCTCAGCTCGTCCGAGGTTTCAAGCCGTTCCGAATGACGGCCGACGTAGAACCGAAAGCTGCTGCTCCACCTGTTCAGGCGGAACATGCCGACGTGGTCGTCCGCACTCGCGTTGATCGCGATGATGCGCGCGAGGCGGCGGGTCGGTTTCATCTGCTCGAACGCCGGCAGGCCGATGGTGATGACAATCGCGTACGACGCGAGCAGCCCCGCCACCGCCGCAAGCGGAAACGACGACGGCCGCCAGCTGCCCGCGACCTGCGCGGTCATCGCCAGGCCCGACGCGATGAGCGCGATCGGCAGCAGCCGCGCCGCCGCTGGCAGCTCCAGCGGCACGCGGTTCAGGCCCGGGACGAGCACGGTGCCGGCCACCAGCAGCAGCAGCGGAATCGCCGCGAGGCCGGCCATGATCCCGACGGGCGGGCGCTCGGCGGTGCGCGCCTCGTCCCACGCGTGCGCGCACAGGATGCAGAGCGCCGGCGCGGCGGGGAACACGTAGTGATCGAGCTTGAACCCGGACAGCGTGAAGAAGCCGACGACCGCGGCCGCCCAGGACCAGAGCAGGCGTTCGGCGGTGGAGATGCGCAGCCCGCGCGCCGCGTCCACGAGGCGGCCGACGAGCAGCGGAGTCCACGGGAGCAGGCCGACGAGCATCACCTTCGGGTAGAAGAGCATCGACCGTTGCGAGCCGTACAACGAGCCGGTGAACAAGTAGAAGTTTTCCCGCAGCGCGTAGCCGAGGACGAACGCGTCGCCGAAGCGCCACCACATGTAGATGAACCACGGCGCGCTCAGGGCGGCGACGATCAGCAGGCCGCGCCCCCAGCGGAGGCGCATCAGCGGCGCGCGCGCGGCCGGCGCGACGGCAAGGCTGACGAGGAAGGCGAGGCCCGCGAGTACGAGCGCCACCGGACCCTTGGTGAGAACCGCGGCGGCGAGCAGTCCATAGCCGGGATACTGCAGTGCGGCTGCAGGCAGATGCCACCGAGTGGGATCCCGCTTCGGCCCGACCTCGCGATCCAGTGCCGACACCGTGATCAGCGCGCATCCTGCGAACAGGAACAGCGTGAAGGTCATGTCGACGATCGCGTAGGAGGAGAGCGCGAAGGTCGCGGGCAGCACCGCGAACATCAGCGCGCCGTTGCGGCCGACCTCGCGGTTGAAGAGGCGGCTGCCGAACCAGCCGACAGCCGCGAGGAGGCCAAGCGCCGACAGCGCGGACACGAGGCGCGCGGACAGTTCGGTCGCGCCGAACAGGCTGAAGCTGGCCATCTGGAGGATGTAGAAGAGCGGCGGCTTGTCGAAGAACGGCCGGCCGTCGTAGAGTGGCACGGCCCAGCTGTGGGCCGCCAGCATCTCCCGCGACGTTTCGGCGTAGGTCGCTTCGTCCGGGTCCCAGAAGCTCGGGTAGCCGAGGCGCCAACCGAAAACGACCCAGAACAAGACCATCCAACCGGCGACGACGAGGATCAGGCGGGGAAGCGACCGTCCCGGGAGCATGCGCGGTGAGCGCACGATACGCGTGACGGTGCGGATGGGAAATCGTCCGGAAGTCCTGTGCCGTGGCACTCAAGTGCCTGCAGCACAGGACCTTGTTCGACCTACTTATCCTCGGTACTACCGTTCGCGGTAGCGCTCGATGCGCGGCTCGTCGGCCTCCGGTTCGCGGTCGCGGTCGTCTTCGCCGCGGGCGATCATGAGCTCGCTTTCAGGTTCAGGCCGGCTTGTGCCGAGCGAAGTCGAGCCGGATCCGGCAACAACCGGGATCCGGGATCCGCGGGTTCCAGGTTCGGGGCTCGCGGTTCCAGGAGCCAGGTCCGCCGTGCGCTCGTACGTCCCCGTCTCTCGCTCCGGTGGGTCGACCGGGCGCACCGTCGCCGCATCGGAGTCCGCGCGCGGCGGCGTCACCGCGAAGCCGCTCGAATCGCTCATCCAGACGCCGGTCATCAGCCACGTCGGCGTGCGGTAGGCCGGAAGGTTCTCGTAGACGGGCCGCCCGTCGTACGGCTTCGTGTCCGGCGCGAAGACGCGATGGAGACGCCGCTCGTAGCGCAGCGCGTCGCTGTCGTCCATCGCCGTGAATGCGCTCGGGCTGAACTCGGGATACCGGCCCAGCTCGGCACGCGTCAGCGACGTGTGCAGCGTGCCGCCCTCGTCGGCTTCGATCTGGCCGACCGGCACGACGTAGCGCCGTCCGGCGAACCAGCCGCGCGAGTCGATCACGTAGTAGATCGGCCGGCCGGTGCCGCTGTCGACGACGAAGCCGTCGAGGGTGCCGAGGTGTTCACCCGTCTTGTTGTGCAGGTGGACGTCGCGCTCGCGCGCTTCGGGGAAATCTGCCGCGCCGACGAAGCGGAGCCGCGAGCGGTAGCGCGTCGACTCTTCGAGGAGATCGTCGCCGGCGGCCTGGTTGATGCCGCGCTCGGCGAGCCTGGTCAGCACGTGATCCGTGTGGCCCTCCTCGTCGAGCGTCTGCTGGAGAATCCGCACCGCGTCGTAGTCGCCGAGCGCTTCGGCATAGCTGCGCGCCGTGCCGTACGAGGCCATCTCGTAGTGCTCGATGCGCTGCGCGGCGGCAATCAGCGCCGCGTCGAGCGTCTCGCCGCGTTCCGTGTCGTCGAGGCGGCGCCGTCCGTCCTCGATGAGCGCGGCGATCGCGCCGCTCGGGACCGCGCGCGGCGGTTCGTTCAACTGCTCGAGCAGCAGCCGGAGCCGCTCGATCTGCACCTGGGTTTCGGCATGGTGGTCCTCGAGGGCGCGGCGCAGCCGTTCGGATGTCGCGCGCGTCGCCATGATGGGGAGCTCGGCGACCATCTGCTTCTCCGCGTGCATGAGGTCGTGCAGCTCGGCTGCATACAGATCGCGAAGTGTCACAGTTGCCATAAAAAAACTGATTGCAGAACGCAGGCCACAGGCTGGATGGTGGTTAGATGGTTGGTGGTTGGTAGTTGGCGTTGGTAGTTTGGGGGTAGGCGGTGCAGCCGCCGCTGCACAGGCCAGCTCGAGCCCATCCGGGCATCACGATCAACGTTCACGTCGACGATCCCCATCATCCCGAACCAACCATCCACGAACCAGCCATCCACGAACCAGCCATCCACGAACCACCATCCACCACCCACCACCCAGCGAACCGGAGATAATCGGCTGTGGTCAAGTTCGAATCGCTCGACCCCGAGATCCG
>Ga0070695_100000193_pt1 | contig 29709 bp, 35 predicted proteins | sample KBSK1252metaG_FD_65471 | JGI IMG/M metagenome (GOLD analysis project Ga0070695, IMG submission 65471) | Corn, switchgrass and miscanthus rhizosphere microbial communities from Kellogg Biological Station, Michigan, USA - KBS K1-25-2 metaG | ecosystem: Host-associated > Plants > Roots >...
CTGAAACTGATAACAGGATTAGTGAATTCAGTTATGAATTAGGTAAAGCCATTTCTGAAATGAATCATAACATTTCTCTTATTAAAACTTTTATGACTTCTCAGAACGCTCAGAATGAATGCTTCATGCAAAACGAAATGGAGCTTAGAACAAAGATTACAGAACTTGAAAAAGCTTTTATTCGGGCAAACATACCAAGGCCAAGAAATGAAACTGAGTGAAGAATTTAAAGAACAGCTTTTAGATTTTATAAACCAGGAGTTTTACTTTCATAAGAATGGAATGATTACAAAAAGATATTTTGATGACGTTCATTTTTGGTGGATGAATGACAATCATACCTTTATTCAAATCGAAACATACGACCTTCAAGAATTAACAGATCGAGTGAAACAATTAATAAAAGAACACCCCTACGGAATGTTATGTCAGATTACCATGCTTAAGGGAGGTCAAGAAGTAAAAAGAGCTGGTGAATGCGCTCATTTTTATCAAGAAGAAGGAAAAGACAGAAGAAATCTTGTTAAATGGTTAAATGCTCTTCAAGACATACCAGGTCTAATGGACTTTTTAGAATACAAAAGGATGTGTAAATATGAAGAAACTCATAGCCCTTCTGGCCCTTAGTGTCTCTTTCATTTTCTCCTGCGAAGCCAAGGATTTTAAATATACTCTATCCATAGCAGCCATATTCCAGAACGAAGCACCTTACCTAAAAGAATGGATTGAATACCACAAGTTAGCTGGAGTCGAACACTTCTATCTCTATAACAATAGTAGCTCAGACAATTACCTTGAAGTCCTTGCCCCTTACATCGAACAGGGATTAGTTGAGTTAACATTCTGGCCTTCCCCAGAATCCGATAAACCCTTCCACACCTTTTGCTTCTCTGTTCAACCTGGTGCTTATATGGATGCTGTGACCAAATCGAGGAATATCTCGAAATGGTTGGCTTTGATTGATACCGATGAGTTTCTTTTTTCTGTTTTAGATGAAGATGTAGCCAAATGCTTAGAAAAGCGATTTCCTGGAGTTTCTGGATTAAATGTTAATTGGCAATGCTATGGTACTTCCCATGTTAAGAAAATTGATCCTTGCCTTCCTATGATAGGTCAATTGGTGATGAAGATGCCAAGGGATCATTACTTCAATAAAAACTGTAAAAGTATCGTTCAACCCTTGCATGTGGCTAGTTGCAATAATCCTCACTTTTGCTATTTCCTTGGTCAGCATTTTGGGGTAGATACCAAGTTTAGACCTTGTGAAGGAATATCAGAAACCGTCGAAGTTGATGTCATTCGAATCAATCACTACTGGACTAGGGACGAATGGTACTTTGAAAATTGTAAGCTGGCAAGGTACAACAAATGGGGCGCTGATAGCACCCACATAACTGAATTCTCTTCTGAAATGAATTCTGAATATGATTTCAATATGGAAGATTATGCGGAACGCCTTCAGCGCTTAAATGAATAGGGTTCTGGTAGTACTTCCTTAGCATATCAATTAACTCTCTTCCTATGCTCTCAAGAGTGATAGGAGGATTGTTTTTGTTTTGATCGTCGAACATTTTTTTAAGTTCAGATTGCATCTCTTCATACTCTTTTTGAACTCTTTCGTATTTGGAAATAGTTTCTTCTGAAAGTTCAATTCCCTTCAAATCCTCTTCTACTTTCTTAAAGGAGTAAATGGGCCAAACTTCATCTATGTCTATAGAAACCTTGCTCATGGTTGTTTCGCCTCCGGTGTAAGATCAATATCCAAGCCTGTCTCAATTTTGATCGCTTCTTCAACAGCGACTTCAAAGACATTATCGTCTTTTAATCCGAAGTATTGGTTGATGATGTGAAACACACCAAGTGAAGCAAGGGTTGCGATGATACCAATAAATACTTTTTTGTACATAACTACCTATACTGTTTTCCTTTCCAACATTCTATAAAACACTGCCACAAGCACTCTAGCGCTTCAAAGTTAACTTGAACTAGAGCCATTGGTATTACGATGGGAATCGTTAAAATGAGGGTAGCCCTCCTTATGAGAGGGCTTTCGATATCTATAATGGACTTCATTTTGGTATAACCGAAGCTGGAATAGATACAGTTGGAGAGACATTCGGAGTGTTACTCTGAGTATCATCGATCACGTCCTCAGCAGTCCCCTCAGTGTGGGCCATGCTTACGTTGTACGTGCAGGCAGAAAAACAAAGGCAGCAGCAAGCGACCATCAAGCATTTTAGCACAAAATTATACATAAATAAATTAATCCTCCCTTAAAATAAGATTGATTTCTTGAAATTTGTTATGTCATAAGAAATTGACTTAAGTAAAGGATTTTCTATGCCATTCCAATCAAAAGCACAAATGCGTTATCTCTATGCCAAGGAGCCCGCAGTCGCCGAGGAATTTGCCGAACATACTCCGAAATCAGCTTTTAAGAAGCTTCCCGAACATGTCCGAGACAAAAACCGTTTGAAAGAATACTCTAAAAAGCATAGGAGATCAAAAAATGGACAAGATGAAAAAGGAAAAAGCTAAATATAGCGATTCCAATTTAAAACCAGATAAGACATGCCATTACAAAAATCAAGACATGGGTACGATGGCTAAGAAAGCCACTCTTCCAGGTCAAATGTATGTGCCAAAGAAGGTTCATAACGAATCTGATTTTGCTGGTGAAGAACGCTAACGAAATGGCCGCTCACTTAATTGTGGGCGGTCTCTTGGAGAATGATGAATCCAAATAAAATGGAAGAAATGATTAAAATGTTCCTACAAATGACTGCGCCACAAATGGAGCATGTTTATCTCAACCTTAAGCATAAAATTCCTGGGATCGATCAGGCTTATAAAGCTGCCAAAAACATCCGAATTTTCACAGGAATGGGTAAAGAAAGCCCGCAAAAATAGCAAAATCAATCATTTTCATGTCTTTCCTTGCCTTTTTTGGCTAATGATTGCATTTTCTTGTTTCCGTACTTTTTACGGCCAATAGCGGCAGCGACTGCGTCCGGATTGTCTACGTTTCCGCTCCTAGCAATGCTATTTGCTAACTTCTTGAATCTAGTTCCTGTTCCTAACTTTGTCTTTGTCATAATAATTTCCTTTGATTTTTTAACAAAAAAAGTTTAACTCTAAATCAGAGCCTGACTGCGGTCGGTTCATTAACACTCTAAACTCTGAGGAGTTTTCTATGCCAACACCCACAGTAATCAGTCAATATCAATATTCGCAAGCCATTAACAGACGTTATTGGGATAACAATTATTGGTTTGATAATTTCAAAGTTAATCCTGTTACATCTAAAGTCGGTGGAGGAGCCGCCACAGGTACAGCAGGCGATAACAACGTCCTTTTCACTCAATTCGGGCAATATGAGTGGAACGTTATCGGAACTCAAACAATCCTTGCTCCCAGCTTAGATTCGTTTGGTCTTAACCTTGTCCAGGATAATACAGCAGGAGATGGTATAGAGCTCTGTATGGGACAAACAGCATTATCCCCTTGTGCTTTCACAATTGGATCGGATGCCGCTTTCTTCCTACAGGCAGTTTTTAAAGTCCAAGATGCTTCAGGCACAAACCCCTTAATCATCGGCTTTAGAAAAGCTCAAGCATTTGATGCAACCCTAGCCAATTACACCGATTTCGTTTCGATTGGTATCGTCGGTACAAGCAACCCCAACAAAATTCAATTGCAAACGCAAGTGAACACCGGTGGAGTTGTAACCACTGACACCACTCAAACCGCTGCTGACGGAGCAACCATTCAAGTCAAAATCAAAGTTAGTGCAACAGGTGTCGTAACATACGAATATAATTATGCTGCGCCTACCGTTGTTGCTGCATTTACTTTCGATTCAGGCGATGTTGTCATTCCATTCATCAGATTCACCGAAGCCGCCGACATAACCACTCAAGCAGCTATTAACTACTTGGAATGTGGTTTCCAATCCTAGTTTTTTCATACTCCTTTTAGTTGGTTGGGGGGAGAAATCTTCGGATTTTTCCCCTTTTTTCCTGATAAATAGGAGTTAAAAATATTGACGTAGTAAATATTTTTTGCCATTTTAAGCGAGTCTGTTCCCAGTAGAACAGAAAAAAAATCTGGGAAAAGAATTTTTTGAAATATAAGGATGCTTATGACATCGAAGATGATCTCCCTTTATACTCCGAGTCCTTCTATCCAATTAGACATGGATATCCGATTTCATCCAGACCTTACGTGGGGAGAAAGGTTATTTTTGGCTGAAATTAAATCTATGTGCACGCAAGGTACATGTTATTACCACCAAAATAAATTAGCTGAGCTGTTTCACGTATCGAAAATGTCCATTAGCCATTGGATAAAAAAGCTGTCCCAAATGGGCTATATTGAGATCGTTTTCGACATGAATGACAAACAGTGCAAGCATAAAATAAAACTTTTAAAATAAAACTCATGTATCAAATACAAACTTCGATTATATCTTCTTTTTTTATCGTTCCTACAGCCTTGACGGAGGAGTATGAAAGATCACAAAGAGGATGTTGGTTGGAATTTGCAAGAGATACTGTTAGCAATTCCTTACATTCAGGAATATGAAATGATCGATTGGGTTGTGCTAGTTGTTGCAATGCTTTGCTTGATAATGACGATAAAGGGTACTTCATGGAAGCCCTTATTCGTTTTCTCAAATGTCTTGATAGGTTTCTACCACCTTTCATGTGATGACCTTGGGAAAGGGATTCTTTTTTTAGTTTGCATGGCCTTGGTAAGTTTTGACCATAAAATTTTAAAGAAAATCCCAACCTGAGATTAGACATGATTTTATCAAAGATATCCACTCGCACTTCTCTCCTCATTCCCCTAAGTAAGAGAACTGTTCCGATTTGGCAGATCGGTACTTTATAACACAGAACGGCGCCAACGTTCTTAATTAGGTCGCTGAAGCTTAGAGTAGCGAACTGAATTTTCATTTATGCGAAGAGTCTACACTCAAGGGCATTTTCGGTTCAAGCGCTATCTTGGCTTCTATAGAAAGGAGCGAGTTATGTCAATACTGAAGCTTGACCCACCGCGTACATCGGCTTTCAAAAGCACTAAGCTGATCTCAATCAATACACAGCAATTGCAATCTAAGGTAAATTTTGATACTTTGGCAGAAAACAGAAAGCCAGAGTCTGTAAACTCTGGCTTTAAACATAAACAATGCGATTCGGTGAGCGAATCTGCTAACATTGGCAAACTGAATACCCCTATGTTAGCAGAACTGCCGAATTTGCACAAGCAAACAGGCAGCTCCATGTCGACTGAAGGTTTCATCCTAATCCCCCGCACACTCCTAATTGATCCCAACTGGAAGGGAATGCGCCTGAAATATCAGCGTCTTTACCTTTTGCTCATAGAAAACGCCAGCTATCGAGAAAGAGATTTTAGCTACAACGGAAATCCCATCAAAATCAAGAAAGGACAGGTTTGCATTTCGTTAAGAAGATTGGTCGATCTTTACAACGAAGGTGTCAAATATAAAGAAGAAAGAGTAGACCTTCCTCTTGTCCAACGGGCTGTATCGGTTTTTACGAAGTTCGGACTTTCGATACATGAATCGATACACGGTATAACACTCTTTACTCTCACACAATCAGATGTTTATGAACATTTCAATAGGCAGACCGATACACCTTCCGATACGGAATCGATACGGAACCGATACACTAACGAAAAACGAAAAGAAAGAGAAGATGTTAAAGAAACGATCGATAGGGCTGACGCCCCCGATCGTTCGTCTCTTTCAAATTTAAAAAAAGAAGAACAGCAACGGCCTTCGGCTTTTGAAGCTCCAAAACCAAGACCTTCTAAAAACCCAATGACTCAAGAGCAACAAAAGCACTATGAAACCATATGGCCGTGGCTTGTGAAAATGAACATGGCCGAGGGATACACTGTGCAGAATTCCAATGGAAAGACACCTAAGGGAATAAAATCCAGCGACTTAGAGGTATGGCTCAAGACCTATCCTTTCGACACCATTGCCCAAGTTATCAAGCAAGTTCAAAAAGAGACTGTTGATTTAACCTATCCTGGGTATATCGTTAGGCTATTCAAAGCTAACGTCGTAGCTAAAAAATCCAACCTGGAAGTCAACGACGCTTATGTGAAATCCGTGATTGCTCAAACCAAATGCACTCACTTAGAAGACCTTAAGCAATACGTCCGTGACTTATCCAACGATAACGACTTTCAAAAGACTCTCCCGCCTGAGGTTTTCAAGGGGATGATTGACAACTCTCTTCGCCAGGCAAAGGAAAGAGAGACTGAGGAAAGGTATAATCGTGATGAAGATGATTATTACTAGAAACTAAACCTTACACAAAACAAACTAAGTTAAATTATAACAAAAGGAAATGACATGAAATTTGAATTCGTCGAATTCTATCCAGTTTCGAAAAGACTGGGTGGCATGCCGAAAGACACCATAGGAACAGTCCATCTTTATGTGATTGACTGTCAGTTAGATGTGAGGGGTATCTACGTCACAAAAAGAGGAAAATCGTTATTTTTTAGCTTCCCGCATTTCCGAACTATTGATCCAGAAACCAACGAAATGGTCATGTATCCGCATCTTCGATGGCAGGATGAAAAAATACAAAAAGCGATGATTAACTTTCTTCACACCGATGTTAAGCCAATCATTCGCAGTAGGTTAAATACCAAAAGTGAATAGAGTTTTACCCTTTTTCCTGGAAGGGCATGGAATGCCCATTTCCCTGAAAGCCTCGTACTTGTCGAATGGCCGGATCTGGGGGATGTATATCTTCTCCTTCGCAAAGTACTCATTCACAAGCATTGCCAGGGTGCAAACATGGGGGTAATTCCTTTGAACGTCCTTTTCGCTTTCTTCGAGAAGAATGTTTTGGCACTCAAGCCCGAAGTCTGCCACCTCTCGGCTGAAGTGGATTTTTTCTTTGACCATCATCTCGCGAAGGAGGGGGATACCCCTGTCTTGCCACTTGATGTCCTTGCGGCATTTTGTAAATCCCGAGATGACGTCGGAGAAAGAACCCGACTCATCCCACACGAGATTGCGAATCTTCTTCAGGCAAAAATCTTGAACCATCTTAACTTTTTCGCCCAAAAGGGGGTAAATATCTTCAAAAGATTGATTCCAAATCTGAGGTACGATCATGTGATCCATTACGAATATGGTTTTTCGGGGCAGAAGCACGGCTAGAATCGCGCAAAAGTAGTTGGGGTGAATGGATATAGCCAAAATAGGAATTCGATCGTTATAAGCGAAAAGAGAGGCCTTCTGATTGATATCGTCAATTTCAAGGAAATTGGCATCGGGAAGGACGCGATCTGAGCTCGAATAGCAGAACTCGGCCATATACTCGCGAAGCCACACGTCTTCCTTTCCGGTTTTGATGAGTTCGGCTCGTTTGCTATCAAGCCAATCTTTCAAGTGCGGAAGACGGATGTTTTCATAGCTGGTGTAGTGGAAGACCTTACCTCGCGGGTTGGACTGTATTCGATCCCACCACTCTTCGTAGTGATTTCGCTTCTTAGGCGGTGTTCCCATCATCAAACACTTGGCGTGGGGCTTAGCCGCTAAGTTTGAGTCCATTGCCTCTACATAGTCAGGGTTACAGTCTTGGATTTCGTCATAAATGAGGAAATCAGGCTGAGTTCCCCGACCTCTAGCTTCAGTCCATGTTCCAATAAGCTTAACAAAACTTCCATTAGCGAAACGGACAATGTGTCGTGAATCATCGACTTTATCGACGTATCGATCAAACATACGGTCGTCTTTCCGATCACAAGTTTGGAGGCGTCTTTCTTCCCAAACGACTTCGATTCCTTGGGCGATAGTTGGATAGCATAAATATCCAACAGAATTCGGGCGTTCATTGGCGAGATCCCAGGCGGCGTCGATTCCTGTAGTTGTTTTAGCTCCCTTACGACCCGCTCGATAAAAAACATATTGAATGTCGGGGGACTTGAAGGCAGTAAGCACCTCTCGTTGCCCAGGATGGCGATCTCGTGTGTGTTCGTAGTCCTCAATAAATTTTCGATAGTACGAAGGGTCTTGTTTTTGGACGGCTGTTTCGGTGATTTCTTCGTCGTCATCTTGTTTCTTTCCGTTTTTGTAATTCGGTTGTTTCTTAAATCTCATTATCTTTTTTCCTTTACAAATCTGACGTAATACATTTCCAAATTAAAATCTTCTGTATTAGTAAATAAATGTTGTCCAGGATGAATTATCCAAGAACAAACTACTTTGCGTCTGGGTGGTTTGGGGATCGTATGAAGTTCGACGATTCGATCGCTTCTATTATGCACTTTTAATGCGTATTGACCCATCCTTTCGCTTGATTCTATTCGTTCGATGCTTAATGCCATTTCGAACTTCATATTCATCGTTTCATTCAAAATGGTTTCCAATTTCTTATTTGTCGTCATTTTTAACCTCGAAATAAGCATTACTTACCGGTGCACTTCCTACTTTTGGTTTTAATTTTGAAAAGCAGTCTTCACAAAGGTTAAACATAAAATCCAGGCTTAAAGACATATTTTTGCAATTATCACAAAAAAGAACTTTAGGTCTTTCATTTATCAAAGATTCATGAAACTTCTGAAAAGTTTCTAAAGTCAACTCCGCACAATCTGTCATCTTTCAACTCATTGTTATCATAAATGTTTTTGACAAAATTGATGTCATTTTGCTAAACCTAAGCTAACACCGCAGGCCATATCAATGGAAATTCTTTTTATAATTATATTTTTCATGCAAGCAGCGACAATCGCTCTCGTATACTTGCTGAAAAATCAATTAAAAGAGATTTTTGAACAAAATGGTTTGACAAAACGGTGTCTTGATGCTTACATAGCGTTGAATGCCGCCGAAAACGCCGAATTAAAAAAACAGATCGACCGATCTTTTGCAGATTTGAGGGAAAAACTCGAACAGCTAAAAGTCCGAATTGAGGAATCAAATAAGAAACCTCAGGCCGAAAAATGGACTAGTTTGAGAGAAGCCTTCAAATCACCTGTAATGTCGGTCGAAATAAATGAGCGAAGCTGAGCTTTCAAAGTATTTTCTTAGCAAGAAAGTACCGTACGTAAAACCCCTCTTCAATATTGACATCAATAAAGAATCTGAGGTTTTAGATTGGTTCAGAGAGGCCACATTTGGCCTTAGCGAGTACTTTAGACCACTTTTCCGTGAGCAGAGGGAAAACCTCTCATTCTTCTTAGGAAGCGGGGTGAATCCCAACTTCTCGTCGCCCTACACAGCGACGTTTGCAACAACTTCAGATATCTACGCGGAACCTCAGCAAATTTTTGTAAACGAAATGTATCGTCTGGTCATGGATCAGGTTTCGATGATCGTTTCTCATGAATTAATTCCTGACGTTCTCCCGAATTCAGAAGATTATTCCGACAAAGTAGCCTGTAACGTAACCAAAGACTGGCTTGAGTCAATGAATTATGTCCTCGGAACTGAAAACTGGCGTTTCCGTTGGGAGATGCAGAAAAAGATGTTCGGAGAGGCATTTTGCATTGTGATGTGGAACCCAAGCATAGGGGATATCCATCCGCTGGCCAAGCAATACATCGATGATGATCTTGAACTAGTTGATGAGGAAGGGAAGCCGATTAATAGCATCGGTGATCTCCCTATGAAGATTCGTAAGAACATGCGAATCGGAGATATCGAATTTGTGAACCCTCTGCCTTGGGATGTAATGATTGATCCCCAGGTGAACTATAAAGATTCAAATTGGTTTTACTGGCAGGACTATGTCGATGTTGATTATCTCAAGAAAAAATATTCCAAATTTAACTGGGAAACAACCGCCCAGGCGGATAAACAGTTCGATCCATTTACGAATACGGAAAAAGATAACCCCAATCGTAGAACGATCTATTACCTCTACCATCGCAGCCATGAATTCATGCCGGAAGGGAGGTTCATTGTTTGCTCAAAAGACCACGTCTTGGTTAACAAGCCCATCACTATGCCGACGATTGTCAATAACCAAGACCTCCCCCTTGTTCGATTCACAGACCTTGATTTGGGAATCGGAAGCCGAGGCATACCTATTCTATTCAGAAATTGCAAGAACATGTCCGATGCTTACAGTCGAGTAAGCAATCAAATCTACAACAATCTTGAGATGTCTTCTCCGAAGATTTTCGTTCACGAAACTTCAGGGGTGGACGCTCAAAGAATGCCAAACGGAACAGTGGCAATTGAATGGCACGGAAACATTAAGCCTACTATCGAAACACCTCAATGTAACACCGGCGACATCTTCAAATTCCGCGAATCCATCAAGAAAGATATGGACGAAATCGCCCTTCAAACTCCAATGGTTCGAGGGGATACACCTAACGCTCAGCTCGATTCGTTCGTTGCTCTTCAATATTTCGAAGACTTACGCAGTCAGTTAGCCGCTCCTGATATCAAGGGGCACATCCGAGCAATGGAGCAACTCTATCGCTTGATGATAACGATTGCCAAGGATAAATACCGACCCGATGATGGCCGATTGATTAAGATTTTGGGCAAGCATAATACATACCAATTAAAATATTTTGACCCCATAAACTTGCAGAAGTCTTATGACGTTCATATCTCCACCACTGGCAATTTAGCGAATAGCCGTGCTGCGAGAACGCAGATGATGATTTCTATCAAACGTGAATTTCCAAACATGCTAAGCGACGAAGTCTTCTTAGATATGCTTGGATTGTCTCACTCAAAGAAATTCATGAATGCGATCACCGCTGCCGTCTCTTCTGCCGAAGCCGAGAACCAAGACATGATGAGCGGCAAGCCTGTGCTTGAGCCCACACGTTTTGAAGATCTCGTTGCTCATTGGGAGACACATCGAATTCCAATGCAGACGTTAGATTTTAAACAATCACCGCCTGAAGTGCAAGACACTTTCATCGCGCACGTTGCATTAACCGAGAAGCTCATGTTTGAGCAGGCTGCCGAAAATCCTGTCTTTGGCCAAAGACTTGAAAACCTTCGTCAGTTCCCCATGTTTTACACTCCAAAACCAGTGAATGAAATGCCCCCAGAGCAAATGCCTTTGGACATGGGCGGTTTACCTCCTGGGCCGGAGATGCCGTTAGATCCGAACGTTCCTCAGCAAATGCCGCTTGATATGGCGGAAGCTGTCTAGCCGATTCCACCGACTTTAAGAATAGCTGTCGATCATTCCGTTGATGTCAACGAAATGATCCACAACGCAATGAAAACCTTTCAGCCGCAAGGAATTGGTCATGGAAAACCAACAAGCAACAACCGTAGAGATGGATCACACCCATTTCGACGATTTAAAGAGCCAGATTCTGGGAAGGAAAGAAGCGACTGCCGCTCCTCAAAACCAAACCCAAGATGAAGCAAGCAAACCCGAAAAAGTAGAGCGGTCTTTACCTGCCTCAAAGAAATACACCTTTGTGAAGGGAGATCAGTCCTACGAAGTTGACGATGACGCAGAAATCGAATTCATGGCGGATAAGCGCCCGATGAAACTCACGTTGCGGGAATTAAAAGACCGTGCAGCCGGTGACATAGCAGTCAAAAACCGTATGCACGCATTGGCAGAAGAGAAGAAGAGAGTTCAAACCACTATTAAGCAGTTTGCCACTCTCTCAAAAACAGACCCTCTCGCAGCCTTGGAGTATATCGCTTCAAAGGCAAAAGAGGCAGATGGCGAGTTTGAGTACAACCAGTACTTACAACAACTCGCAGACCAAGCGGAAAAACTCGGCCGTATGGACGAGAAAGAACGCAAAGCTTTGGAGCTTGAAAAGAAGCTCTCTAAGGCGGAACAGGATTTATCTCTCAAAGAGAGAGAGGCTCTTGCGATTCGAAGGAAACAAGACATCCTCTCAACCTACCCAGAGATAGGGGATTCGCAGTTCGGCCAAATGGTGGACGCGGTTTTGAACAACGAAGAGTTGCTCGAAGGAGTGGAAGACGAAAGAGGCGTCTTAGACAAGGTAGAGGAGTTGATTCAAGAGACTTTGACCCAAAGGGACATCATCAAAGTCATTTCTGAGATCAACCCAGCTTATGTCAATGACAACCAGCTCGTTTTCTCTTTGTCGGATCAGCTTCGACAAAACCCTGATTTAGATGAAGAAGATGTCAGAGACATCGTGCGCGAGCTCATTAGGCCCGCAGAAAGAAAGGCTGCCCCAGCTCGACCAACTGATCGAGAAGCGGCAGTTAAAACTCTTTCTCGCAAGCAAAGAGAGGGATCTCCCATTGAGCACTTAAGAGCGCAAGGGGCTTCTGACTTCGACATTCTCAAAATGCAACTTTTGGAAAACAAAGAAAAATTTCAAAGAACCCCTATTTATATGAGGTAGTAAACTATGTCTTCAGTAGTAAAACAATTTAGTTTAACAGATTTAAGTAATCTGTATAGAACAGCATACGGTGATTTTGAATTAGATGCTGCCGGTTGGGATCATAGCGAATTGCTTGGAACCATCCAGAAATCTTCAAAGTTCGTAGGTAACCGCCTTGAAATGGCGCAACTCGTTGATTGGGGCGGCGGCCAATCGTCTGGCGCTTTGCCTGCCTCTTCAACAGCCTACATCAATCGTCCATTCATCACAGCCAAGTCCGTCTATGCGACTTCCGTTATCGATTCTCAATCGATGAAGGCAGCTCGTAGAGCAGGGTCAAACCTTGGTGCGTTTATGGATGCGACTGAGCTTTCCATCCTCACATTGAAGCGTTCCTTTGCTGACCAAATCGCCCGCCAATTCTTCGGCGATGCGACTGGTACACTCGGAACCATTAGCAACGTGGTTGTGAATGCTCCAGGCAACTACACATTGACGATCAGCAATGCCACATGGCTTGAAGCTCCTTGGATGTTAAACGACCTTTATAACATCGACACTGGCACTGATCTCTTCTTGAACGCAGGAATTGATTTGACAAACAAGACAATCACTGTCGTTCGTCAAACAGGTGTTCAAGTTCCAGCTATCGGTCAAAACATCTACAAGCAGAAGTCTCGCAATAACGAGATGTTCGGATTGAAGGGTGTTGTCGACACAGTAGCCGGAAACCTATACGGCGTACCAGTTGGATACCGTTGGGGCGCTCAAACACTTGCAGGCGCAGGACAAACTCTGTCTGTTAAGTTGATGAGACAACTTGATCAGAAAATGAGATTCTGGGCTCGTGGTGATCTGCCAACAGATTACATCATGTCCGCAACTCAACTTCGTCTCTTTGAAGATGGTGAAGATGCGAAATCTATCATCTACATCCAGCCAGAAGTTTCTCCAGAAAGACAAGCAGGTTCACAAGTAGCTGCCGTTAAGATCAACGGACGCACAGTGCGCCTCCATTGGTCTCCATACTGCCAAGAAGACAGAATGTACGCTATCAACCGAAACAAGGTTCATATGTACATCCGTCCAGACACTGCCGAAGGAAGCGATACAGGTGGATTCATCGAAAACGGTGATTCGATCTTCTTCCCTCTCCAAGTTAGTGGCACACCGTTGGATAGCTACGGATTATTCTACGCGACATACGCAGAATTTTTCATCAACCCAACGTTTACTGGCGCGATCACTGGATTGGCAACTTCTTAATTGTAGGGATCAAAAATGAATAACTTAATTAAGGAGATAACCAATGTCTAGACAGACCTTCCCAGTGTTCGTGGATCAACCAGGATGCACGATCCATAACTTCAGCATCGACGGCTCAGCCGTCGGTGCAACTGCTGGAACTGCCGGCCTTGATGGGCGCGGTCAATTCCTCTGCACAATTAGTAAAGCGGCCAACGTTGTAACGATCAATTGGGTTCCTTCCTTCGGGGATAGACCCTATGTGTTCTTTCAACCTGGTGTCGGTCAGACAGATACGATCGTTGAGATCGTTTCTTCTACATCTTCACAGCTTGTTATCCAGACTGTCAAAGCTAGCGATAACACCGCTGTTAACGATGCTGACCTTGATGTAGTTGTTTGTAGTTACAACACAACTTCATATGTAAGCTAATTAAACGGAGGCGATTCGATGTCCAACTCAGGAAATAGCATAAAGAATGAGGCGATCAGAGAACTCGCCGCTGGGTCACTTACAACAGCATATCAGGTCTTGGGAGGCGTCTTCACAAGAGACGTCTTCCGAGCAACCCTTACGAATAACACCAATGGCGATATCTACCTATCGACCGATGGTGTGACGGATATGATGAAGATGCCTAGCTCTTCAGGTCGTATTTTGGATGACAAAACCAACGATATGTACAGGAAGTCGGGGACTCAATTCTACATAAGATTCGACACTGCCCCAGGCGTTCCAGCGGGCTGGGCTGCTTTGGAGGTTGAATACGTATGAGCCAATATTACATCGCTGATAGAGGGTCTTTACCCTCTATCGCAAACATCCAATTCATCGCGGGAAATGATGGAATTGCAGTAGGGCCAGATCCAGTAACCCACATCATCAATGTCGTTGGAGACAATACTCAAGGGATAAATGTCACAGGTAATGCAGGCACATTTACAAACACAATCACGGCGCTCGATGCGACAACGGCCCAGAAGGGCGTTACCCTTTTGGCGACTAATGCTGAAGCGATTGCGGGTTCAGTCACAACGAAGGCAGTAACACCCGATGATTTGAAAGCCAAGCTCGGCACTCAAACTCAGTTTGCTCTTCCTTATGGGAATACGCAAACAGGAGCCCTTCAATGGTTAGGCGTAGCAACAAATGGTCAGATTCCTATCGGGTCAACTGGTGCAGCCCCAGTCCTTGCCAATATCACAAGCACAAACGGAAGCATAACAATCACCAATGGCCCAGGGTCTATTGACCTTGCTCTTGCTGAAGCAACCGGAGGAAACTCCCAAACAATCGGAGCTGTAACAGCAGACCCGATCACGTTGTCATTGGGTGCAACCCCTGGTACTTATGCTTTAGAAATTCGCGTAGCAGGTTTTGAGGCTTCAACGCCGGCCGCCACTGCATTTCAAATATTCGCCACTGTGAGAACCACAGGAGCCGCCGCCGTCTTGGTGGGAATCCCAGACATTATTACAAACTCTGAAGCCGCTGTAGGAGCTGCCTTAGCGAATGTTGTTGTTTCTGGAAACAATGCAATTGTAAGAGTCACAGGAGTAGCCCTTCTGACTATCAATTGGAGAGCAGAACTAGAATACACATTTAGAGGATAATATGGCTGGAATACATAATGAGATCCTTTATGGAGTAAACGTCGACTTCACTGGTGGCACGGTTCCGACTGCGCAGGTGGTGGCCGACGGTCAATTGCTTATTGGAGCGACTTCAGCTCCCAATATCCGAGTCGGGGATCTTGTTCAACCAGCCGCTGGTATCGTCTATACCTATTCTCAGCCAACAGGCACAACAGCTAGAATTACGACCTCCTTGGCTAATGACTTAGCCGCAGTCGAAGGATTGTCTGGAACAGGGCTGGCCACTAGGACAGCTACTGACACCTGGACAACTCGATCACTTACACAACCTGCTGCCGGATTCACCATTGCTAACAATGATGGTGTTTCAGGCAATCCAACCTTTGCTCTCAGCGACGACCTTGCTGCTGTTGAAGCATTAAGTGGCACAGGGCTTGCGACTAGAACCGCCTCAAACACTTGGACTACTAGAAGCATTGCGGTCACTTCGAATACCGGCCTATCTATCACAAATGGAGATGGCGTAGCAGGAAACCCAACCCTTGCGGGAGTCGATGCGACTGACACCGTTAAGGGTGTAGTCACTTTAAATTTTAACGACTTCTTGGTCAGCTCCGGTAACGTTTCTTTAGCAAATCGCGTTCGCTATACCCCTGATAGAATAGAAAACTTAGGTATTGCCTACGCTTCAGGAACTGGAACTTTCACAGTTCAAGGAGCCGATGGAACCGCTTTATCCTCTACCAACCCAGGGTATGTTTGCATCCAAAGCAAAGCTAACCCAGGAAGAATGATTAAATTCGCTATCACCGCCAACCAAACATTCATCGATGACAACGGTTCTAGCCAAATCATCGGAAATTTATTTGGTGTCACTACATCGATTGCAATCACTGTTGACATTCCATTCTTTATTTACGCTGTAATGGATGACACCGAAACTAGCATTGCATTCATGATTTCTAGGTATCCGAATGCTTCTACATCTCCAGTGAATACTAAGATAGGTAAATCGGGATCAGCTGTAGCAGATACTCAAGGTTCTTTTTTCTCCTTAGCAAACATCACAGTCACAAGCTATGACTCGAATCCTTGCCTGAGCATTGGATCTTTTAGAATGCGAATGAGCGCTTCTGATGACTGGACGGTTCAGACATTAAGTAATTCGGATGGTATTGGACAATTCCAAGAAGGTGTGCAATTTGCTATGCCGGCCGGACAATTCGGAAACGCTTCGGGTAAATACTTTCAAAATAATGGAGGTTCGGCTCCAGCATTTACGACTTCAGGATTTGTTTATTACATCTTCATGACGAATAAAATTGAATATTACCAAGCTTTTGTCAATTGCAATTCCGCAGGAACCGGAGTTGTTACTCTAGGTCAGTCGATGCCTTTCAACTCAAATGATGGAGGATTGCAAGGCCCTGGAGCTTTTGACCAGGCTGGAGCCATAACTCTTTATCAAGTAAGCACATTAGCTTTAGGAAATAACACGGTCATCTTCCCCTATACAAACGCTGCTGCTGGCGCTTACTTAAACAACAATACAGTGGGAGCGGGAACAACGATGTCCACCACTGGAAGAATGCAAATTCAATATTCATAGGGAGGGAAAATGAATAGAGATCAATTTATAGCAGCTCTTGAATCCACGTTTTATCCGCAGGTTTTTTCAGATCCATTTTCTTCTTTTGAGGCTGTTTTTACAAATGACCAAGCTAAGATGTATGACATCTTAACTAATTATTTGAGAGCTCAAGGAAGAATATCTTTTTATCTTGCAGAGTGGGATGCAGCCCCAGATCAACCGAGTAAAGATGCGGTTGCCGGATCTGTGACTTCTGATTTAGGTAGTGCTTCTGTTGACCCTTCTACAGCGGTTTTGTCTCCAGAAGATGGAGGAGAATTCCAGTTAGGCATGACAAATGGACTTGTTCGTTATGAATCTGAAGTTGATGGAACATCGGTTGGCAATACCCTTCTATTCACAGTTCCATCAGGAAAAACATTTGTACCTTTGACCGCTTCGTATGTGCTTTCGACCGTTTCGGGATTAGCGATCGTTTCTACTATTTCGATGGGTTCAAACTCTTCAACTTATAACAACATTTCTTCAGCCACTTTATTGACTGGATTATCTACTCAAGGAGAGGCATTGAACATCAACTTAAGCAGTCCTCAAACAGTTTCAGGTTCTACAGATATTTTTGTAAGGGTAAGCATTGCTTCAACGGCAACTACTTACAATCTTAAAGCTTCCATTATTGGATATTACATATAGGAGAAATTCATGGGCCAAACCACTCCCAACATAGGGATATACATTCCAGCGGCGGGCGAGACGAACTATGACGCCTCCTTCGCAGCGGGGATGGTTAATATCGATCAGCATGACCATTCGGGAGGCCCGAATAAAGGCGTTCCCATTCAAACGTCTGGTATAGCGGATGGATCGATCACTTATAATAAGCTCAATGCTAACGTAGCAGATAACGCGACAGGGATAGGAACTTCCGGTTCTCTCGGGCCGAATCAGCTCGCTATCCTTGGTTTGCTTAAGAACATTTATCAGCTTGCGACGACCGCCGGATTCATTTCGAAGGATGGAGCTCTTGCCCACGCCCGAACCATCCAAGGAACAGCCAATCAGATCACGGTTACCAATGGAGATGGAGTAGCCGGCGATCCCACACTCTCCTTTCCGAACACATTTTTTGAAGAAGGAACTTTTACCCCTACCCTTTTCGGGGCAACCACTCCAGGAACAAATACTTATACAAGCCAAGTTGGTGTTTATCAAAGAATCGGGAACTGGGTTGACTGCTATGGATATGTATTAACAAACACTGTATCGGGCATGACTGGTGGGCTTAGAATAGGTGGGCTGCCTTTTACAGTTAATAACGGCGCTTCTAATTTTATTATGGGTCAAGTTGATGTCGCGGTTAATACTTTAACTCCAGCTCCTGCAAGTACTACTTATCCATTTATAAGAGGATTGAGTAATACAACTAATGCGGCATTATTATTTTATAATCCAACTACTGGAGCAGATGTTATTTTCGACTCAGCGACCTGGGTAAACGTTGATGACGTAGCCTTTAGAATTAGATATTTAATTCAGTAGGAGGAGTAATGGACCCCGCAACAGGAATGATTATCGCCGCCTCGATCGCGGCCGCTGCCCAAGGAGGAATGGGAGCACTGCAAGGAGCTCAAGCCAAGAAACTGGGCAAGATGAAAGCTAAAGAGATGAAGAGGGAAACCTACGGAACTCTTTTGAACGATGCTTTGCAAAGAAACGCAGAGATTGAAGGACAGCGCCTTCAAAGTGGAATGAAGTTAGGAAAGAGAAGATCTCAGAGTCTTATCGATTCGGCGTCTCTTCTTAGGGAGGCATTTGGAATATGACAGCTAGTATGCAAGGTGATGCAAATGGATTTGGAGCTCAAAACTGGGCAACCCTAATTTCCTCTGCCGGCCAAGGCGCTGCGGAAGGATTAAGAGGAGCAGCTCAGAACGCAAATTCAGCAGCAGAAATAAGAGAGACGAAACGAAGAACGATAGCCGATCTCCTCAACAAAGCAATGAAAAGAGACATGGCTCTATTCCGAGCAAGTCAAGAGCATGCCGACGAGGGAGCCGATTATCAATCACAAATTATGCAGCAAATCGCCAAGGGTTTTGTCGATTCGCTAAAAGGTTCATCAATCTCAGGGAGACAATAAAATGGCTAAAATGTTCGGTCATCGACTAAAGAAATCCTCTAAAAGCCATGAAATGGATGAGGATTCAAGTGAAAGCCGCAGAGGCGAGCCTACTAAAAACTACGAAGGAAAAGAGCATGTGAAGTATAAGAACCCAGGCTATTCGAAGCACAACATTCGATATCCTGAGGATGAGCCTCACATGAAGAGCCACGTAAGCACCAATGAAATGCACGAGGCGGAGGACAACTACCACATGGGAGTTCCCGATCAAACAGAGGACACTTTACCAAAAAAGATCAAGCGGGCGCGAATGAAGATGGATGCTCCCGATCAGGAAGATCCGAAGCCTTTGTTAGGAAATCTAACAACCGAGATTCCACTGCGCGGGACAGAAGACGAAGACGGAGAGGAAGAAGAAGGGCCGAACTATATGCAAGAAGATTCGGGAATGCCAAAGAGTCATCGCAAGAAAATGATCGTTGCTGTCATGAGAAGAAAGATGAAGTCTAGAGATCCAGGATCACCACCAAAGCGAACCAATAACATGGTCGCCGAATCCTATTAATGTGTGAAAATCACACATTCGCCGATTTACTACCGATATAGCCGAGGAGATTGAAAATAATTGTAGGTGGTGAAGATGGCCGTTTATATGAGAGGGACAAGAAGAGCAGAAGAGTTAATCGCTAATGCTCGTCAACTGTCTTATCAAGAGCAGTATTCCTATACTGAAGGGTGGGACGATAATACTGTCATAGAGTGCATGAATCTAGGGTTAGATCGTCTATATGATGCGCTGACTCAGATTGATAGCCCAGCAAACATTGAAGAGTTTGCGATGACAACAGTCGCCGGTCAGCAAGAGTATGACATCCCAATGGCAGTTAAACTTGCCGTCAGCATCATGGATGTTCGCTATCTGTACGGCCCTCAAGTGTGGGAATTCATCACACTTCGCCAAGGAATGATTCAAGACCGCTTTGGATACCCTACAAACATTCCGGATACTTACTGCATCCGAAATGGAAAGATGCTTCTCTCGCCTACTCCAAACATCACTAGACCGAATAACCTCATCATCAACTATCAGAAGAGGATGAGAAAGATCGACATTCGTCGAGGTAAGGTTTCAAACATACTCACAGCAAACGGAGGAATCACCAACATCACCAATACTAACCCATGTGAAGTGTTTACAGATGCTCCTCATGGATTGTCAACAGGTGCTAAGGTTGGGATCACTGGAGCGTTTGAGCCTTCTCAAATCAATGAGGAAGCTTATTTCATTACTGTGACCGGAGCTAATTCATTCACCTTGGATGGAGTGGATGGAACTTTGTTTGCTTCCTTCACTGGAACTGCATTCTGGTTTTTAAACCCCCTTCAATTCCAATTGAACTTCACAGTTCTTTCTCAAAAGGATGTTAACCTTCAAGCCAATGCTAATAGCCTTTTAGATAAGATTGACTGGTGTTGCTTCACTGATAGAAACGGAGAGCCTGTTATCGATGCCATCCCTTTGAATGGCTATAACATGCAAACTTTCATTTTGACTGCCGATCAAAACTATGTCATCCCCTATGAGTTCCTTGTGGAATTCAATAGACTTCTTGACAATCAAGACACGGTTTATGTGCTTCAGGGCGACTATAGCTCATCTCATAGCCAGCTAGACCGCCAAACAGAAGATCACCTTATCGAATACACCGTGCTTCGTTTATTGCGATTGCAATCAGCGGCCGAACCTACCAAAGATCAAATGGATGCTGAAGAAGCCGTATTGCAGAGACTTAGACTCGCCTATCGAAGATATAGGCCTTCTATTGTACCTGTGGTGTGGCAAGAACGTCTTAGACCTAGGTCTTGGCCTTGGGGCAGACGTGGAATGTACTAATTTAGTAAATATTAGTAGGTTTTAGTAGATGTCAAATAATCACATCATCACTAAAGAGATAGGCAATCTCCGAGGGTTTTCAACTGACAACATCTTCGTGAGACCCCCGAATATCGCTGACAAGGCGATTAACATTCAGAGGGCTCCCGACGGTTCCACCCAGTTCAGAAGAGGATACCAATGTCAAATCGCACAAATTGGCGGCCTTGGTACAGGAACTTTTGATGATCCAGCCACAGATGAAATCCATACAGCTACAATCAATCTTGATGGATTGCTTTATAATAAACTGACCAAGCAAATCTATTTCTATTACGACGGTCAGAAGAGCGGCCCGATCACAGGCATTACAAACGGAAATCCCGCTGTCGTCGAAAGTATGGGTCATGGCCTTCAGACTGGAGCTATTTTGCTCATCGAAGAAGTAGACGGCATGACAAACGTCAATAACAACGTTTACACAATTACTGTCATTGACGTGGATCACTTCTCTTTAGACGGCGTAGACTCTTCCGCCTTCCCTGCTTATACAGGAGGAGGTCAATGGGTAATTGCCTTCACTCAATTCAGGTATCTAACCTTTACAATATTCACCGATCCTCGTTATTTAACGACCAATCCAGGATGGAGCGTAGCACCCTGGAGTATATCTCCCTGGGGCGCTCCTTCAGGTGAAAGCATTACATGCAATATCACCGTTAACAGAGCTGCTGTTATTGATGGCAATCAAACCAATGTTAACACTGTAAACGTTCAATTCGGTCATGAACTTGCTGCCGGCGATGTCATTCAATTCTACACATCAAATGGCATGTTCCAGCAAAGAAACGTTCTAGCCACCACAGACTTTTCAATCACATTCGATGGGTATCCAGCGACTGTATTGAATGGGGGTTACATCAACCAATTCTTTGACATTCCCTTCCGCAAAGGATTCGATGTAATCTCCCCCTATCTTATCTCTACCTTTCTTTCCACGATCACTGATCCAGTTCTTGGAGTTTTTGGTTTGAAGGTGGCGACAACAGGGAACACAAACTACCCAGCGGCTTTCTTGCAAATCATTGAGCCTATCATCATCGATAGCAATCGAACCTTCATCATCGACTATTGGTACTGGGAGCAAGTCAATCACACAGTTGCAGTGACCTTCCCTGGTTCCGCAAATCCTCAATATCAAAACTCACCCGAGTTTGAAAACGCTTCATTTGCTGCGTTTGATGACGTTGTCTACATTGCCAATGGTTGGGACTTTCCCCAGAAATATGATGGTCAGACGGTTTATAGAGCAGGTATGCCTCTTGGAGAGAGACCAAATGCTACTGACAACACTACAGCAACTATTAAGCCTTTTTCAATGAACGACGTATTGCAATACGCAATCACTTATGAGCAGATCGATAATCGTGGACACTTGGTTGAGGGAGCTATTTCTTTAATTAGAGCTCATACGGTAGCGGCCGCAACTGCTGCTATCGATGTAGTGGTGACAAACATTCAAGCAAATACAGGATGGAATACCAATGGAGCCCTTGCCGTCGGCGGAACAGCCGATATTTATGGCCCTGATTCAAATGGATTCTACTATGATGCTGTTGGCGTTGCAGCTAGCCCATACACGCTTAAAATCGGTGATTCGGCGTTTTATCTAGACGAACAAATTGCCATCGTGAATGGCGCTCAAGCCAATGTGAATACAATCGTTGTGGATGTAGGTCATGGAGTAGAGGTGGGGGATAGAGTCACATTTGAAAACACTTCTCCAAAAATCATTGTAAGGCCTGTTACGAACGTTACACCTAACTCGATCACTATTTCAGGAGATCCTGTAACAGTAGCCGATAACGCTGTTATATCTGCTAACAAAGTCAGCATTGTATACGGTAATGTCGCTATTGCAAATGGTGCACAATCCAACATTAACACCATTGCTGTTAGTTCTGCTGATGGAGGACATACTATTCAGACTAATGACATCGTATCCTTCATCGATGCTTCAGGTCTTTTACAAAGAAGAACAGTAACAGGCACAACGGTCAATTCTGTCACCGTTAGCGGAATTCCAGTTTCGATAAATGATAAGGTATTGATCTATTCAGAAAATCAAAGACCCGACTCCATCAATTTGCAGCGCCCAAATTCTGGGCCGGTAGTGCTTGGAGCTAATGCACCCATTTCTAACAATCTTAGGATTGTTATCTACCGAACAGACGTCAATGGAGACCTTCTAAGATTCTTAGTAGAGCTTCCAAACAACTCTCTAGGGGCAGGAACTCAAACCTACATTGATAGTGTGACTGACGATGAGCTTGGTTTCGATTTTCCTGATCCTATTCGACTCCCTAACCCTCCTCCTATCTCTAAGTACCTGGTGGTATTTGGAAACCAGTTGCTCTATGCGGGAGGAGAAAACAATAACCCTGAAAACTCAGATAACGTCTTCTTCTCGGAAGGCAATGCCCCTGAAAGCGTTCCTGCGGCAACTAACTTCTTTTCCGTTCCAAGCGTGGACGACGACATTACAGGCATAGGGGTTTCTGGGACTACTCTAATCACGACCAAGGGACGCTCTCTATGGGCGATCACTGGAGATCTTCTTACTTCACAATTCCAAGTCACTCAGATTGCTCCTGGAACCAATATAGGATGCGTAGCACATGCGACAATCAAATCGGTGGGTTCATTACTTTACCTACTCCATACAAACGGTGTTTATGCGATCACGGAAAATCAACTTTTTCCTACCGATCCTTATGGCAACCCCATACCCATATCAACTGCTATTGATGCGATTTTCCGAGAAAGTAATTTCCTTCCTCAAAATCGTTACGTCTTGAAAAGGGCTGTGGCCGTAAACTATACCAAGGACAATCAATATTTGCTATTCCTTCCTTGTGAGGATATCCAATCTACCATTAGGACAGCCAATGCGAATTCGATTATTCTCTGCTATGATTATCAAGGGAAAAACTGGTATTTATGGGATAACATGAATGCTGCCGGTGGCATCTTTGTTATCGATGATGATCTTTACTTCCATGAACGCAGATTCTCCGGTGTAGACGGAAACACCGCCAACCTCTATAAACAACATAGGTTCTATAGATTAGTTGACCATGCCGATCATGCTGGGGCTCAAAGAATAGAGTGGAGGTCATCTTGGACAGATTTAGGACAACCAGAAGTTAGAAAAAAATTCTGCCGATGTGTCCTATTAATGGATCGAATTAGCGATCTTTATCAGTTTAATGCGCCTCAAATGTATTTTTCTTCCTACCTGGATCGCATTCCTAACCTACAGAATACGATGGCTCAGGTAACCACCGTCGACAATATTCGAAACTCCTCTTGGTCTTATTCTTCATGGGGATGGAATTATTGGGCTGGATACCAAGATTCATTTGTGAGAATTAATTTAAAAGCGGGAACTGTGGCTAAGTCAATTCAAGTAGGATTCACCATTACCGGCATTAATATGGACATGCGATTCGCTGGATTCCAGCTCGAAGCTATCCCAGAAAACAGGAGAACGATTGCAAGATGATAATCAAGCAACCTCCTCGATTAACAAACAGGGATACCTTCATCAAGTACATAGAGACTGATTTATGGACTTGGCTTAAAGATTTGTCAGTTGCCTTTTTGAAGATCAACTTTCAAGACAACTTTCAATCATTCACAGTAAATGATCTATCGATTCCCGCTGGAGCCGAGGTAGCCGTTTCTAATCAGTTTAAGAATAGATACCCTGGAGTTATCCCCACTGGGCGCATGATTATAAGACAGAAAGGAGACGCTAACATCATTGATGGTGATTCACCTTGGACAGCTAACTTACTGTTTTTGAAAAATCCCTCCGCTAATGATGCAGTAGTTTCAGTTTTATTCTTTAAATAAGGGGCAAATATGTTTGGCTATCACAAAGCAAGAAGAGAGAGAAGAAGAGCTAAAAGGGAAGCAGAAAACCTAAAGAAAGAGCAAGAAGCTTGGAGCCCTCAAAAGCTTGAAGCCCAAAGGCAGCAAAATCAAGCCTTGAAAGATCAAGCTTATGAAGAAACCAAGAAGATGGAGCAGATAAGAGACACTGCACGTCAGAAAGGAAAGGCTAGGGCTGAAGAGGTGTTTAGTCGAGACGTCCAAGGGTTAACGCCTGAGCAAAAGAAGAATATGGAATCGACCGCCCAAAGAAGGCTCAATCGAGATATGCAAGGGTACGAAAGAAAGCTTTTAGCGCAGCAAGGAAGGCAAGGAATCAAGGGAGGGGCTGCCTATGCCCAGCAAGCCGATCTCGCTCGTATAGGGGCAGATGCGCAAGGCCAATATCAACGCGATCTATCACAGCTTGACTCTGACCTTTCCTTAAAGAAGTTAGCTGCGATGTTCAACATTGAGGAAGGAGAGGCCGCACAAGCTCAACTGGATAGACAGCTTGCTATTGATGAGGCCAATCTTGAAAACGAAAGGATTCGTCAACGTTGGATAGAAGATCAATATAATCGTTTATTTACAAAGGTTTAAATTATGACATTGCCTTTAACATCCGATAGTTTAGGGAATGTCCTTCGATTGAAAGGACTAAAGAACGTAAATGGAAGACGAAGGGTTAGCGGAGCCCCCGACGTATTGGAATCCTTAGCCCCTGAGGATGTGGATGTTTCGGGAACCCAAAATGAAGAGCACAACGTTCCAATGCCTGATATGGAAGGTGGACTTGTCCCTGAAAGTTACGATGTTAGAGCCAATGAGGTCATTCATCCTGAAGTTCCTCAGCCGGCCGAGGAAGAAAATGTCTACACCCAGATAGGAAGAAGTTTAGGAAGCCAGTTTGTGCAGTCTCAACCTCCTGAAACTCCTCCCCCTGTAGAAACAAGACAGGTGGAAGCGGCAGAAGGTCTACCGAATCAGGCTCCCCCAGAGCAAGCAGAATCCCCAGGATTTTGGGGTTCGATAGGGAAGGCTTTGAAGGAATACATTCAGCCTTTTGGAACGGTCGATCATTTCATGGGTCGCGGAACCCCTGAAACACGTCAAATGATGGAAGATGCTCAACTAAGAGCTCAAGGTGTCAACCCCGATCAAAGAAGAGCGGAGCAAGCGCAAGAACAGCAATTGCAACAAGCTGAATTCAAAGCACAGATTGACCAGGCGCAACAGAACCCAATGGAGTATGTCGTCTATGGGGCAACAGATGCGGCGGCGAACATGCCAGAAATCAAGAAGCAGATAGAGACGATCACCGGCACTGACTTTAGCCCAATGATTCAAGAACAAACAAGACAATATGAAAAAGTACTATCAGATTTAGAAAATAATAATAATCAGGCAATGGCTTCTTATGATGAGCAACTAAATCGAATTAAACAAAGAATAGAAACGAACAGCGCAACCGATATGGATAAGTACTACATCGGTCTTGCCTTATTGATGCCTTTATTAGCCGGCGCCATTTTCGGAAAGGAAGCGGCACTCGGAGCTTTAGGAGGTGGATTCAAAGGGCTTAGTGATGTCTATCGAGAAAGAGGAAAAAACATTCGAGAAGACGAAAGCGCGATTAGCGAGCTTGAAAAGATCAAAGCCAATACTGATTTGAAGCGTGGAGAATTGGAGCTTGAAAAGCTTAAGTTACCTGGAACCATTCAAAAGAACTTACCTAAAGATGAAAGAGAGCATTTGAAAGGTAAAAGCGAAGTGACATGGACAGATCCTGAAACTGGAAAGCAAAGAATTGGTATTCAAATCAAGCCTGGATTAATAGCCTATGATGAATATGTTACAGATAAAGACGAATTAAAAGAGATGAGAAAAGAAGCTAGTGATTTAGAAACTGGTTTAACAGCAACTAGACAGATTAATAAGATTACTAAAAACATAATTGATCTATCTTCAAAACTAAAAGATAAATCCGCATTAGGTAAAGCTTTTAATTCTTACATTCTTAATAAAGACCCATCTATCGCATCTCAATTAGGCGAGGAAGTGAACTTTGAGGGAAGAAAGGTTAACTCAGCCGTTGCCCTAACCTTCCAGATTAAAGCCCTTGTGGATGCCTATCGCCAAGTCAAAGGAATGAGAGCTCTAACCGGAACTGTACAAGACCACATCGAGGGAATGTTACAGAATCCGGCAGCTTCTTTCCAGACTCCTAAAGACACCATCGATCAGATGCTTTACATGAGAAACCTGGCACAAGCTCAGCTAATGAATAACGCAAAAGGACTTGGCTTTGCGCCTGAGTTTTTGATGGAAGAAATAGGTAAAGAAAATAAAGACGTTTACAATCAATTGAACTATGCTGAAGGCGAAAAACTTTCGAGCCAGTTACTGAGGGAATAATTATGGTAGGGAAAAGAGAAAGTCTCCGCCAAGGTCAGGCGGTTGAAATGCAACCTGGGGTTTCTGGTCGATTAAACTTCCAAGACCAAACCCTGGAACTCTCAAATGGAACAGTTCTACCTATTTCCGATGCCGATAAGCGAGACCTATTCCCAGCCAATGAGGGAGTTAGAAAGCTTGCCCAAGAAAAAGAGGAAATCGAAAGGGGAATCAAATCTACAACAGGGGGAGAATTCTTCCATCAACTCGGGCAATCAGCGGGAATCGGCGGTATCAAAGACTGGACGCAAAGGCTCATGCTCAGCGGGGATGAGTACCTGCGTAGAAAACAGGCAGAAGCGGAAGTCTCACAAAGAATCTCCCAAGAGTCGCCGTATACTTCCGGTGCAGCTACTGTTGCCTCTTTTGTTCCGGACTTAGTCGCCACTCGGGGAATGAGTGCTCTAAAGGCAGCTCCCTTGCTCACTGGAGTCGCGGCCGGTTCCAGGGTTTTAGATGAACCGTTAGAGGTTGCTGGAGAAGCTGCCATATCAGCCGGAGGAGGTTTTTTGCTAGACAAAGCAACTAACTTTCTAAATAAAGTAGCAGCCAGGCGCGCAGCTTCCCGCGCGATGCCTCAAGAAATTCAGAATGTTCAACAGCAGAATTTAGCAGGTGCGAGCAAAGTAGCGCAATCTAATCTTGAGCAAAAACAGGCTTTTAATGTGCTTCAAGAAAGGGTTAAAAATGAAAACTCAGCTCTACTGCATCAATACAATTTAGAGCTTGCAGATCGCCAAAATCGAATGATTCAGGCGAAAAATTCGTATGAATCAGCAAAATCGGCTCGTGAAGCGGAGGTTTTTAGATTAAAAAATGAATATGAAACAGCAAAAGTCCAAAGAAGCGCAGACGCCGCACGTCTTAAGAACGAGTACGAAACTGCAAGAGCGACAGCCCAGCAAGAAGAAAAAATGCTCAATGAGCAGTACAACCTTGCACAAAAACAATATCAGCAAACTCTCAAAGATATGCCCCGACTTCAGAAAGAAGCGCAAAAAGAGTATAGCGAAAACGTCCTCAGAAACGTAAAGGACATCGAAAAGAGGTTTCCTAAAGATGCTAAGGTATATTCGTCTCAGATTGGAGCAAATAATTTTGTCAATGAATCGATCAATACGACGGGTTTGGCGGGCTCTGCGGAAGGAAGACAAGCATCAAGAATCATTACTTCTCTCTTCCCTGAAGGAGAAACGCTCACAGTTAAGGAGCTTGGTAATAGATACCGAGCTATTGAGGAAGCAATACAACGTTCATCTCCTGAAGTCCAAGGAGTGCTTTCACAATTCAAACAATACCTCGGAGAAAGACTCCCTGTAATGATCGAGGATTCTGTTTCCTATCAAAGGGTCATTCCTTTGCTCAGGAAGTACCTTGAAAAGGATGTCATTAGCACATTGGAGGGAATTAGAGGCATAGACAAGGCTACCATTGCAAACATTAGAAACAATGCTGCCAACACATTAAAAAACATCGATTCTAACAATTTTGTCTCTCGCCTACAAAATGGTGATCTTTCCAGGCAGATAATAGCTGAAATGGCTCCCCTTGAAAGTTTCATTCCTCAGTTAAGCAAAGCTGATTTAGATAAAATATCTAAAGCTGCCAATAAAAAGTCGGCTGCCGGATGGGAACAAGCCTATAAAAATATATTAGAAAACGGTCGAAGACAACAACAAGCCTTTATTGATGGCTTGACTAAACAATTAAACAATAAACTCGCAAGATATGAAATCAAAGCAATGCAAATGGGAAGAAAAGGCAGCTCTCTTGCTGGCGAAAGTATTCCTAACACTTATGGTCTGGCAGCTCCGGTTGAGCCTCCTCTACCACCGACTGCGCCGACTGCGCCTGCGATGCCACAACCAATGGCTGAGATTCCGCCTGTGGCTGCCCCTCAGTTTCCCCCACCTATTGCACCGCCTGCGGAACTACCTATTCCGGCCAAGCCAGTAATGAAAGGTGAGCCTATAGCCCCTATTCCTCAAACTTTCACGCCTATGGCAGAACCTGCGCTTCCACCCGCGCAAGGGATTGCTCAAAGGTTAGGTGACCAATTAGAACAGCCACTAGGCCCAAAAGCTAACTTAAACAACTTTGCTAAGCTTGGGTTGTTGAAGTATGCTTTAGGTAAGGCCGCCGCTCCTATTGAGGGTGCGGCTGTTGCTGGATATGGAGCCCTGAAAGCTCTAACCGCTCCTGGAGCTCAAGGGCTACGCACTAGCTTTAAACAAGCCGGTGTTGCAGCAATCGAACAAATGGCGAAAAAGTACCCCTCTTATAACAATGGCATCTTAGAAAGCCCTCAAGATAGACGCTCGCTAACCCGAGAGATAGAAGATGACCCAGAGATACCCCCAGAGCAAAAAGCGTTGCTTCAATCCAAGGTAAACAGGGGTAAAAGACTGTCGGATAGGCTTCAATAAAAGGAGGGTAAAACCCTCCTATGGATGCAACACGACATAAAGAAGTGATACTAAAACAAAGAAAGTAACGATCGTAAATAAACCTAGCATCGCTAGGTCATTGTCATTT
>Ga0070695_100000194_pt1 | contig 29693 bp, 23 predicted proteins | sample KBSK1252metaG_FD_65471 | JGI IMG/M metagenome (GOLD analysis project Ga0070695, IMG submission 65471) | Corn, switchgrass and miscanthus rhizosphere microbial communities from Kellogg Biological Station, Michigan, USA - KBS K1-25-2 metaG | ecosystem: Host-associated > Plants > Roots >...
GGCGAAGATGGACGCCTTCAAGGGCGACAAGGCCGTCTTCCTGCCGAAGCGGACGTTCAAGGACACGCTGACGATCGGCAGCGGCAGCGAGCGCATCGACCTCTATTACTTCGGCGCCGGGCACACCAATGGCGACGCGATGGTCTACTTCCCGGCGCTGCGCGTGCTGCAGACGGGCGACCTCTTCGCGCGGAAAGACGCGCCGCGCATCGATCGCGCCAACGGCGGCAGCGGCGTTGCCTACCCGCAGACGCTGTCGAAAGCCGTGGCGACGGTCAAGAACGTCGACGTCGTCGTCCCGGGCCACGCCCCGCTGATGAAGTGGAACGACCTGCAGGAGTATCAGCGCTACACGGCGGATCTGCTGAGCGAAGTGCAGACCGCACGTCGCGCCGGCAAGACGGCCGACGCCGCGGCGGCGTCGATCAAGATGGACAAGTACAAGGGCTACACGTCCGAGGGGATGAAGCTGGCCGTCCAGGCCATCTACGAGGACTTGGGCGCGACCTCGTCGCGCTGAGCGCCCGGCCTCAGACGACGTCGGCGCCGGTCCGGAGCGCCGCCACATCGCGCTCGGACGGCAGCATCTGCAGTCCGAGCGCCGAGCGCAGCGTCATGCGCACGGGATGCCAGAACTGCGAGTATGCGCGGTCCATCCTGCGATCGGTCCACAACTGCAGCGCGAACGCCAGCGCGAGCAGCCCGCCGCCGATGGCGAGGATGAGCGGATGCGCCCACAGCGCCTCGGCGACGCGGCCGACCCACTCTCCCTTGAAGAACCCGCCGGCGATCGCCTCGAGCCGTTCCCCGACGGTCGCATGCCTGTTCCACTCATCGACGACGTAGAGCACGATGCCGGCGACCGCGACGAGCAGCGTCGCGGCCAGCAGCGACCAGTACGAGACCTGCCCGAGCCGCAGGAGCGACCGGTTGCGGCTGACGAGCGATCCCCGGCCCGCGTGCGCGCGGGCGATCTGCGCCTCGATGACGCGGACGCGCCAGTCGGTCGGCAGCATCGAGGAACTGACGACCGCGACGTCGGGCGGAAGCGAGCCGGGGACATACCCCTCGGTGTTGCGCGCGATGCGCTCGAACACGCTGCGATGCACCAGCGCGGGGCCGGCGGCGATCCCGCTGCGCAGCGCTTCGACATCGCGCGGCTGCCAGCGGTAGAAGATGCCGAGGCCGGCGCGCGGGTCGTACATCTTGTCGTTCACGTCCGCGTGGATGTAGTAGCTCTGGCGGTCGCCCGGCACGAAGCGCACGCCGTTGTTCTGTGCTTCGGCCATCATCCATTCGAGCGGCTCGAGCGACATGCCCTGGCGCGGGTAGCCGCCACCCACGTTGGAGTGCACGCCGGCGAACCACACCTGCTTGACCTGTCCCTCGGGCGCGCCGGTCTCGTCCCACAGCACCGGCTTGAAGGCTTCGCGCTCTTCGTCGAGCGCGAGCGCGTGCCGCCCGCATTCCACGCGCCTGTCGAGCGTCGTCGTCCGGAACTTGAAGGCGTAGATGTAGCGATTGATGAAGTCGGCGAGGTTGAACGGTGCGCCGACGGCGTCGACCGTGTCCCACACGCCGATGAAGCGGATGCGCGCATCCGGTGGCATCACCGCGAGGTTCAGCGGCACGGCCGCGCGCTCGCCGCGCGCGCGCCGCACTGGGCCGGCGAGGACGTCGAACAGCAGCGACTGGTACTTCGAACGATACGCGCGGTACACCTGCCTGACCGCGCGCACGAAATCCTCGTTCGTCTCGTAGGCGTCGGCATCGAGGATGCCGCAGGTGAGGATCAGCCCGGCGAGCGTGCGCACCGTGAAGGCGCCGCGGCTGAAGCCGAACAGGTAGAGGTCGTCACCCGGTTCGTAGACCCGCGCGACGCTCGCGTAGAGGTTGCGGATGTTGTGCGACAGGCCGAACCCCGTCGCGCCCGAGAAGATGCGCAGGTACTTCAGCGTCTCGGTGCCGACGCCGTCGTGGTAGATCGCCACCTGCGGCCGCAGCGACGCATCCTTCCTGTGGCCGTTCTGGTCCACCGCTTCGTACAACTTGAAGACGTTGGTGCCACGGTCCTTGATGGTCGTGTTGCCGGTGCCGTCGGCGCAGACGATGATGTTCTTCCGCTGCATGCCCTGCATGGGGACCCCCGTTGTCGTTACAGACCGACTTTCTTGCCCTGCGCTTCCGCGATGATCACGTCCGCAGCCTTCTCACCGACCATGTAGACCGCGCTCACGATGAACAGCCCCGGCACGCGCGGAAAGACCGACGCATCCACCACGCGCAGGCCGTCGACACCGTGCACCTTGAAGTCGCCGCTCAGCACCCCGCCGCGATCCCGGGGACCGATCGGACAGGTGCACGACGCGTGATGTCCCCACGCGTGCGTGCGGACGAACTCCGGCAGCGATTCTTCAGTGGGATAGTCCGGACCGGGCATCTCCTCGACCATCCCGAGCGATGCCGTCAACCCGGCGGTCATGCGGCGAACCAGCGAGATGCCCTTCACGACTGCCGTCAGGTCGCCGCCCGTCGTATCGGTCCCTTCGTCGAAATACTTGAAATTGATCGCGGGGCGCACGCGCGGATCGCGTGACGCCAGCGTCACCTCTCCCCCGGTGTTGCTCGTGTGCCCCTTCAACACCACCCACGTCAGGTAGTTCGTGTGCTCGCGCAGGACTTGCGAATAGCCGGGCTTGTAGCCGCGGAAGTCGGCCAGCACCGCGTAACAGAAGAGGTCGGGCGAGGGTTGGGCGCCGGTAGAACGGGCGATAACGCAGATCGGAATGCCGTTGGTCGTGTAGATGCCGGTGCGGCTCGCCTTCCACTCCCGATACTGCGGGTCCGCCTCGGTGAACGTCGCGCCGCGCAGCATTTCCCATGGCTGCTTCAGCCGGTTGACGACGGCGACCTCGTAGCGGTCCTGCAGGTTCTTGCCGACGCGGTCGAGCACTTGGACCGGCGCGATCCCGTTGCGCCGAAGCTCTGCTTCGGGCCCGATGCCAGACAGCATTAACAGCTGAGGTGTGTTGAAGGCGCCGCCCGCCAGGATCACTTCGCGACGGGCGCGAACCTGCCGCGGCTCGCCGGGTGAGGCGCTCGGCGTCGCGTGCGCCTGGTAGAGGCGCGGGCCCTTGAGGTATTCCACGCCGATCGCCCGCTTCTGCTCGTCGAAGACCACGCGTGTGGCCAGCGCGTCGAGCTCGATCGTCAGCAGGTCCCGGTGGCGCTCGCGCACGTCCATCAGCCGCTCGCGCGCGCCGATGCGCCGGTAGTTGCGCGTGGTCATCGGCGTGTAGCAGGCGCCGAACTCGTCTTCGGAGATGACGCGCCAGTCGTTCGGGTCGCCGAGGCTTTCGAGCCGCGCCTTGGTCGGGATGCCAACTTCTTTCAGCGCGTTGTGGACCGACGCGGTGAACAGCCGCCGGAGGTTCCGGTCGCGGAATGCCTTCCCCGGCGATGCCTTCTCGGTCGTCAGCCAGCCGTCGTAGCCGTGCCGGCTCGGGTTCACGCCCAGCTTGTGGCGCAGGCGCGCCAGCCGCCGATGGCGGCAGTCCTCGAGCCGCTCGAAGTAGGGCCGCATATTCTCGGCGCGCCACGAGGAATCGCCGGTGAGATCCGCCAGCTCGTTCCAGTCCTTGTTCGACGGGTAGACGAAAATCATCGCGTTGTGCGCGGTGCACCCGCCGAGCGTGCCGGCGCGCGGGTACCAGACGCCGCCCCGCTCGGCGATGTACTTCGGGTCGCTCCGCTCCCTTTCGGGGTTCGAGTAGTGATGGACGAAGAAGTCCCACCGCATCGCTTCGTGTTCGGTCGCGAAAGGATGGAACGCGGGCACGTCGTATTGGACCGGCTGCGGATCGCCGCCAGCTTCGAGGACGACCACGGAATAGCCCGCTTCGACCAGGCGGGCGGCGAGCGTCCCTCCGCCGGCGCCCGAACCGACGACGACGAAGTCGGCGGAGGCGGGGGCCTGCGTCCCCGGCTGCTGGCTGGCGGCGGAATGAGCAGGCCCCTCGACTCGTTTTCGCTCGCTCGCGCCAGGCGCCCGCGGCACCCGCAACACGGGCAACGCGAGCGCCGCTTTCAGGAGGTCCCGGCGCTTCACGTCAGAACGTCTTCAGGAAGGCGATGAGCGCGCGTTTGTCGTCGTCGCTGAGCCCCGGTTCTTCGGCGAAGTACGACGTGCCGAAGTAGTGGCCCTTGTTGACGACGAAGTCCTTGCACTTGCTGACGGCGAGCATGTCGTCCACGAGGTTGCCCAGGAGAGTTCCAAGGTCGGGATGCGCGCGCAGCTCCTCCTTCGTGCGGCGGAGCAGCGACAGGACCTTCTTCTTGTGTTCTTCCTGTTCGGTCGGTGTCAGCTCGGAACCGAGCATGTCCATGTTGGTGATGAGGCCGACGGGCATGCCCTTCGGGAACGGACCAATCTTGATCGAATAGTCGCCCCCGCTGATGAAGGGAAACAGCCGGCGGCCGACGGTGACGAACGGCCGCAGGTAGTCGGGGATGTAGTTCTCCGACACCTCCAGATAGCTGTCGACCGTGATGCGGTCGATGACGCCCACGCCGGGACCGTTCTCGCTCAGGAACAGCGTGTCCTTCTGGCGTTTCTCCGGCCACAGCATCTGCTCGATCGAGTCCTGGAACGAGTTCATCCTCGCCTCGACGGACGGACTCCATTCGAAGTGCCCGACCGTGTTGTTCTGCAGGAACGGCGCGGTCGACCAGGCGCTGACAAGCGAGGCAGGACGGATGTATCCGCGGCCGCCGCCGGCCAGCGCGTAGTCGTACTCGGCGCCGGTGACGGGATGACGGACCTTGATCGACCCCACCGCCGGCAGCTGCTTGTACGACTGCGAGGAAAAGTTGTCCCAGATGTTGCCGGCGATGGCGTTGGTGGCCAGCGGGCTGCACGCGTTGATGCCGAGCAGCGTCACCGGCACGCGCAACTCGGTCGACAGGTAATTGCCGTCGAGGAAGTCGTCCCGGGCGACGATCTGGCGCATCGACGCCTTGAACGAATCGGTCTTGGTCCAGGTCCAGTACTCGTTCCACTTCGTCAGGTAGTTGGGTCCGTTGGCGTTCTCGAGGTCGATGGCGGCCGGCACGTCGGGAAGCTTGCTCGAATGGCAGCGGGCGCAGCGTTCGGCGAACACCTCCTTGCCGCGCGTCAGCGTGGCCTGGCTTTCCGTCAGGTACGGCCCCGCCCCCGGCGCGTCCTTCAGGTGATGGGGATCGGTGCTCGCGAGGAAGAAGCGCGCCATGTCGGGCGTCCGCATCTCCGTCGCGCGCCAGTACGCGGAATTCTTCTCGGCCGTCGCGATCGGAATCGGCGAAATCGCCTTGCCGCCGATGATGGCGCGGAAGTGCAGCAGCCACTCCTCGCTGAAGAGCCCGATGTTGATGTAAACGCGGTTGAGAGCCCCGAGGCCGCCGACGGAATCGGACCCGTCCTTCAGGACGCGCGGCGTCCAGACGGTGCCGGGCCAGACGAAGAACCGCGACAGCGGATCGTTCGCGGGCAGGTAGTCGTTGAACTGCTTGTTGTAGCGCTCGCCGCCGCTGATCGATTCCTTGCCCCACTTGCGCGCCTCGCCCATGCGCGGGCCCAGGTAGTACACCGCGTTCATGCTGCGCGGGTTGTTGATGCTGTCGGTCGAGACGAGCGACGTGTCGAGCGTGCCGGGGCGCGAGACGTGCAGCGCCTGGTAGAAGAAGCTCGCCTCGTTCGCGTCTCCCATCCAGTTGAAGATGCGGTCCCACCAGAAGTACTGCGCGCCGACGTTCGAGCTCAGGTTCTCCCACTTCGGCGCTTCGGGATCGGCGGGCGGCCTGATCGGGTTGGGCCCGACATGACAGAAGCCGCACGTCATCCCGACGCGGTACGGCCGCACCAGCTTCGGATCGAAGTAGTAGGTGGCGTCGTTGTAGTAGCGCTCGGAGTCCCAGCGTGCGCGCGCCTTCTCGTCGAAGTCGGGGTTCGGAAACAGGCGCAGGCCGACGACGCCGGTTGGCTCGCCGTAGTAGGAGCCGACGGGCACGGTCCGGCCGCGCGCGCCGATCTTGACGCCGGGGTACTTGCTCGCGTCGGCGAACGGATCCGGCGGGCACGCCGGGTCGCGGACGTCGAGCCACAGACCGAAGCGATTGGGATCGGGTCCGGTCGGCTCCTTGAAACACGGCTCGTTGACAAGGCCGAGGTAGCGCCAGCGATTGCGCCGCGAGTACTCAACTTTGTAATCGCCGGCCGGCGGATGCGAGGAAATCGTCTTCAGCAGGTCGAACGTGCCGAGGCTGTCGATCGTCAGCCGATCCCACATGCGATCGTTGCCGCCGGTCCAGACGATCCACATGTTGCGCCCCTCGACGTCCGCCTGGTTGAGCGCAGGGCGCGGCACGTTGTCGTCCATGTCGCGGAAGTAGTCGGGCGTCGGGCGCACCATCTCTTCGGGCTTGACGCCGGCGCGCATCGCCTCGTCCTGCACGGTGCCCGGCCGCGGCTCGCGGGGACCGCAACTCAGCACATTGACGGCGATGATGGCCGCGCACACTGCAGCCGCACACCGGGTCATCGCGACGCTCCTTGTCGAAGTGGGGTGGGGACTGACAACCCTAACCCATCATCACCAAAACTGAAAGGATGTGTGCACGATTTCCGCGCAAACCCGGTTGAAAGTCGTTGTGCTGGCACGCCAGCCTCGCTAGCATGCGCCGCATGTCGGACATCCTCTTCGAACCACTCAAGTTCCGCAATCTCACCGTCAAGAACCGCATCTTCCGATCGAATATCTCGGGGCGCTTCGACAACTACGACGGCTCGGGCAACCAGGCGCGCATCAACTGGGAAACCAAGTTCGCGCGCGGCGGCGTCGGCGCCATCATCTCGTCGTTCGTCCCCGTCCACATCCACGGGCGCATCATGCCCGGCTACGCGACCATCGATCGCGACGAGCGCATCCCGTTCTGGCGCAAGGTCGGCGAAGCGGTCCATCAGTTCGACTGCAAGTTCATCCTGCAGCTCAGTCACGGCGGCCGGCAGCGTGACATCCCCGGCATCGAGTACGAGAAAGGGCAGAGCTCGACGAACAAGGCCGACCCGCTGCACGGTTTCGAGTGCAAGGCGATGACGAAGGCCGAGATCACCGAGACCGTCAACAACTTCGCGGAAGGCGCGCGGCGGGCCCGCGAGGCGGGCCTCGACGGCGTCGAGCTGCACGGTGCGAACGGCTACCTGATTACCCAGTTCCTGAGCTCCGCCATCAACGATAGAAACGACGAATACGGTGGTCCGCTACAGAACCGGGCCCGGTTCGTCATCGAGATCGTCAAGGCGATTCGGAAGCGGGTCGGCAACGACTTCCACCTGCAGATGAAGATCAGCGCCACGGAACACAACAACGACCTGGCGTTCCTGAAGTTCGAGGGGAAGGGCAACACGGTGGACGATTCCATCCAGGTCTGCCGCTGGCTCGTGGACGCGGGCGCCGACGCCGTGCACGTCTCGACGGGCAGCTCGTTCCCCCACCCGAAGAATCCCGCGGGCAGCGACCTGCCCGTCGACGTCCTCAGCCAGGTGTACGAGCAGCTCGCCTCGAGCGGCACGCACACGTTCCGCAACCTGCTGCTGTTCCGCGGCGCCGTGACGGGCCCGATTTTCAGGGAGCAGTGGCTGCACGCGGGCGTGCCGGCCGACAAGATCGAGGGCGCCAACCTGCCCGACGCGCGGAAGATCAAGCAGGCGGTCAACGTGCCCGTGTTGTGCACCGGCGGCTTCCAGACGGCGTCGGTCATCCGCGGCGCCATCACGCGCGGCGACTGCGACGCGGTCAGCGCGGCGCGGCCGCTCGTCGCCAACAACGACCTCGTCAAGCAGTTCCAGGCAGGCAAGGACAAGCCGGACAGGCCGTGCACCTACTGCAACAAGTGCCTGGTGCACGTCGTCGAGCACCCGCTCGGCTGCTACGAGGAAAGCCGGTTCCCGGGTGGCCGCGACGAGATGATGGCGCAGATCATGTCCGTCTTCTCACCGGCCCCGTTTGCGTGAAGCCGATCAGGCCGTGGGCCGGCTAAAGCCGGCCCCTACGCTGCCGGCCCCTACGGTCTCGGCAACCCCTACCGCTGATTCCTTGTACACGCGGTACGCCTCCTCGAACATCTGCTCGCGGCTCGCGAAGCGGCTCTCGTCCCAGCACGCCAGCGGTGACAGCAGCGCGTTGACGAGGCATTTGTTGCAGTAGGTGCAGGGTCGCTCCGGAGCGTCGTGCCCCTGCTCGAACCGGTGCACCAGGTCCGGATTGGCCAGCAACCCGCGCGCGATCGTCGTCACATCGCAGTGGCCCGCCTGGAGCGCCTCGCGGATCCGGCTCGCCGTCTGCCAGCCGCCCACGCAGAAGACCGGCAGGCCCGATGCGGCCTTGATCTTCGCCGCGTCGTACTGGTTCATCCCCTCGATCTTCTCCGGCAGCAGGCGGCCGTTGCGCTTGAACGCCATGCGCCGGCCCCAGTTCCATTCGAAGAGACGGCGGAAGACCGCGAACTGCATCAACAAGAAGGTGATCGGCACGCGGGTGCCCTCGTAGAACAGGCCGGCCAGGCTGTACCTCGAGTCGTCTGCCGGCAGCAGTCCGGCGGGCACGAGCGGGTGCGGGAACGTATCGCCCTGGGACACGTGGATGGCGTCCAGCCCGGCGTCGGCCAGCCAGCGTGAGACCTGCATCGTGTCGTCGATCGTGTTGCCGACGTCGCGGACAAATGGCGCCATGAAGGCGTTGTGCTCGTCGCGTCCGCTCAGTTTCATCGACACGAAGAAGTCCCTGCCGACCTCGGCCCGCACGGCGGCCAGCACCTCCAGGAGCAGCCGGGCGCGCGTCCTGAGGTCGCCGTTGTACTCGTCGCGGCGATCGTTGATCGCCCCGGACAGGAACTGGTGCAGGACGTAGCCGTTGCAGGCGACGATTTCGATCCCGTCGGCACCCGCCGCGCGGGCGCGGCGCGCGGCGTCGGCATAGGCGCGCACGAGATCGCGGATCTCGGCAATCGACATCCGGCGGGCGCGCAGCCCGTAGAGGAGATCCGGCCTGTTCGTGGAGCTCGGCGGATTGATGCCGAGGAATTCCTTGCGCGGAAGGTCGCGCTGCCGGCCGGAGAAGTGCAGCTGGATGATGTAGCGGCAATCGAGCCGGTGCACGTCCTCGACCAGCCGGCGCCACGACGGGATCGTGCGGTCGTGATCGATGCTCGCGTAGCCGGGCACCGCGATGCCATCCGTGCGGATCCCCACATTGGAGGAAATGATGGCGGCGATGCCCCCGCGCGCGAAGCGGCGCTCCCACGCGAGTCGCGCGTCCGACATCGAGCCGTCGTAATAGTCGGCGCGGCCGCCGATGCTCGAACGCACGACGCGGTTCTTCAAGCGCAATCCGTTGATCGTCAGTGGCTGAAAGATCGGGTCGGCTGCGGACGGTGTCACGTGCCCTCCTCGAATCGCCGGCGGTGATTGCACGGATCGTGAGGATCGCTGTTGTTCAGGGGGGTGGTTACTCATATCATGTCCTGCCCCCTACCCTTTCAATCGACATCGAGGCGGACCGGATGGCGAAGGTTGCCACAACTGTGATCGCGACAATCGCAGTTCCAAGACGGGCCCTGTGGACGTGGCTCGTACCCGGCGTGTTCTACGACCAGCTCGATACTGTTGTCCGCGACGAGGCCGGACTTCCGGGTTGCACGAAAACAACGGGCACCACCGGTCCATGGGACGTCTCCGGCTCGACGCGCATCGTCCACCTCTCGGACGAGACGACGGTTCGAGAAACCGTGAAGGTGGCGACGGCACCCGACTACTTCGCGTATCGCCTGACCGAGTTCTCGAGCCGGCAGGTCGGCATGCTGGTGCGTGAGGCGGGCGGCCAGTGGTGGTTTACCGACGAGGGCATGGGCACGCACGTGAAGTGGACCTACACCGCCGAGAGCCGCAACCTGCTCGCGATGGTGGTGCTCTTCCCGGTCATCAGGATCCTCTGGAACCGCTACATGCGTAACTCGATGCGGGTGATCAAGGAACGCGCGGAGAAGGAGATCGCGGGGAGGGCGGCGACCGTATGACACAGTGGAACTTCGATCTGGTCAACTTGCACGGACCACAGGAGATCACGGCCGAGGACCGCGCCTATCGCGGGTCCCGCTACTCGGAGGTCCGCAAGGCGCTGTACCAGAACCCGTATCGGGACGGCGTCTGCGGTCAGGCGCCAGGCCCCCTGCCGATGTTCAAGTCCACCATCCGCAACGCGTGGCGCGGGTTGTTCTCGGGTGAGAACAAGTTCAGGCAGGCGTCCGCCCGCTCGATGGATTCGCAGGCCGACCTCCGCTGGGGTCCGGATGGAAAGGGATGGCGCCGCATCATCGCGCCCAACGGCATCTGCGTCCTCGGCACGTGGGAGATCACCGAGCGCAGCATGTACACGGGTTACTACGCCAAGGGAGCGAGGGGACTGACCATCGGACGCTTCTCGTCGGACGGCAACGAGACCAAGCGTGGTCAGCGCCGGTCGTTCAGCCTCGGCATGAAGATCTATCCGACGATCGATACCGAGCACCCGACGCCGCTCATCCCTGCCAGCCTGATCGTGCAGGAGGATCTCGGGGGCCTGCGCACCGCCTACATCAACGACGCCGAGCTGGTGAACTCACCAAGCGTGCACGCGTATCGCCGCGGCATCTACTTCCTGATCATGCTGCGCGCCGGGCCGATCTTTCAGCGGCTCGACAAGGTCCCCAACGCCCGCCAGGTCTATCAGCCCGCGGAGCTCGGGCACGATCCCGCCGTGCCTGTCCATGCACCCAAGCACTTGATGTTCAAGATGGCGCAGGGGCAGCGGCGGGTCGAGGGTCACCATCTCGATTTTCGCGACGAGATCTACGGCCACATGTTCAACCCCGGCGACGTCGAGCCGACCGGCTCCATGGTGTTCGACATCTTCGTGTCGGACTACGGCCGTGAGAGCGGCGTGCAGGGGCTGTCGCGCGTGAAGGTCGACGACTGGCAGCGCATCGGCACCCTGCGGTTCACCGAAGCGATCTGCTCGTACAACGGCGACCACGTCATCCAGTTCCACCACCCGCGCTGGCGCGACGACCGCAACGACGCGTCCACCTACGTCCGTATGCGCGAGGAACGCGTGCGCCGCTGACCCGCGACGATCGAGCGCCGGCCATGCCCAGCTCCTTCGACGTCATCGTGATCGGCACCGGCTTCGGCGGGGCGATCATGGCCCGCCGCCTCGCCGAGAAGGGCATGCGCGTGCTGGTCCTCGAACGCGGCCGACGGTGGGACCCGAGCACGTACCCGCGGAAGCCGACCGACCCGTGGATCTTCAGCGACACCCACCCGGCGCTGCTCAACGGCTGGATGGACATGCGCTTCTATCGCGGGATGACGGTGGCGCAGGCTGCCGGCGTCGGCGGCGGATCGCTGACCTACAGCAGCGTGGCGGTGGAAGCCACCCCGGACGTCTTTGCCGAGGGGTGGCCGGCCGAGATCACCCACCAGGAGCTGAAGCCGCATTACGACACGGTGGCGCGTGAGATGGACCTGCAGGTGCTCCCCGACGGCCAGCTCACCCGCCGCTTCGAGATCGCGCGCGATGCGGCGCGGAACCTCGGCTACGCGAGCCGGTTCTCGAAGGCGCCGCTCTCCGTCAGCTTCTCCCCGGACTGGAACTACCAGCTCGACGACCCGTTCAATCCGAGCCACTCGCGCCAGTTCACCAACGCGCACGGGCACCCCCAGGGGACGTGCATCCACCTGGGGAACTGCGACATCGGCTGCGACGTGCGCGCGAAGAACGGGCTCGACGTCAACTACATTCCGCGCGCCGAGCAGAAAGGCGCCGAGGTGCGGCCGCTGCACCTGGTTCGCGTCATCGAACCGGCCGGCGCCACCTACCGCGTCGTCTTCGACCGCATCGAGCATGGACGGCTGATTCGCGGCGAGGAATACGCCGCGCGCGTCGTCCTCGCCGCCGGGAGTCTCGGCAGTACCGAGCTGCTGCTCCGCTGCCGCGATCAGTACAAGACGCTGCCGGCGTTGAGTCGAACGCTCGGCGCGCGCTGGAGCGCGAACGCCAACTTCATTTCCATGGCGGTCTTTTCGCGCGACGAGCACGTGCGGCAGTCGACGGGCCCGACGATCTCCAGCATCCTCGACTTCGCGGACGGCGGCTTCCGGAACCAGCGCTTCGTGATCGAGGACGACGGCTTCCCGAACGCGGTGCTCAACGCGGTGAAGGCGTACCTGGATCGCGGCATCCGCACACCGTTCGGGCGGCATCTGCTCAACGAGCTCGAGGAGCACCTGCGCAACGACACGCCCCTCCGCAACGTGCTGCTGTGGCTGGGCGCGGGCAAGGACGCCGGCGACGGGCGGCTCTCGCTGAAGCGCCGCTGGTTCATGCCGTGGCGGCAGGTGCTCGACCTGGCGTGGCGCGTCGAGGGCTCCGAGGGGGTGCTGAACGCGATGGAGGTGATGCACCAGAACCTGACGGAGGCGACCGGTGCCCGCTTTCGCTCGCTTCCCACCTGGACGCTGCTCAAGAGCCTGCTGACGCTGCACCCGCTCGGCGGCTGCGCGATGGGCACGTCCGCCGAGAACGGCGTCGTCGATCATCTCGGGCGCGTGTTCGGCTACCCGAACCTGATCGTCAGCGACGGCGCGGTGCTGCCGACACCGACGGTCCGCAATCCGTCACACACCATCGCCGCGCTCGCCGAGCGCATGGCTGCTCACGTCCAGTAGCAGAGGAGACATCGATGCCTCCAACCCACAAGGGCTTGCGCGAGCTGTTCACGTACCCGCTGATGTCGGCGATCTTCGACCGCCGCACCCGCCGCGTCGCGCGCGGCACGTCGATCGTCTCGGGTCCCATCAGCTACACCAGCCCGAACAAGCCGGCGCCGCTCAGCCCGCTCGAGGAAGCCGTGCTCGTCGTCTGCACCGGCCTGACGGGCTCGACGACGATGCACGACGTGCCGGCGAAGAACCAGGACGGCAGCGACCGGTTCTCGGCGCCGCTCATCAACATCATCGCGCGCTCGGCCAGCAGCATCGACAACGCGCACGCCGTGTCGTTTTTCCTGATCAACGACGAGGGGACGTTCCTGATCAAGCACGCGCGGAACCGCGAGGCGCTCGAGCTGCTGCGCCAGCTGCCGCCGCGGTGGGAAGACTGGAGCGAGAACGACTGGCTGTCCGCGGCGAGGAGCGTCAAGCACAAGTTGTACAGCGAGCGGCTCGACTTCCCGCGCCACTGGCCCTACTACTTCATCTGGAACCGGCAGATCTCGAACCGCCCGGGCACGACGATCCTCCTGCCGGTCGTCGATCTCACGCGGCAGTTCATCAACGTCATCATCAGCCTGTTGTCCGAGGAGGATGGCCAGCGGCCGCTGTTCATCGACGACTGGTCGAGATTCCGGCCACGGACGCTGCTCGACTGGGGCGCGAAGGTCGGCAGCCTGCTCGGGTTCATCCCGAACATCTCGTATCAGATCATCGGCGGCGCGTCGCGCGCGCGCGGCGGGTGGCTGAGCACGGACTACCCGGCGCCGATTGGATACGCCAACACGCTGCGCACGGACTACGAGACGTTCTTCCAGCTGCAGAACCTGATGCTGATCGCGCAGGGCATGGGGCTCGGGGCGTGGATTCACGCCGCCGTCGGCGCGCCGTACCTGTTCGAGCGCGACCCCGCGAGGGGGAAGTTCGGCATCGAGTTCCGCATGCAGAAGCCGAAGAAGTGGGGCCGCTGGCAACGCTCGCCGCCGCTGCCGACGACGATCGACAACCCGATCGGCATCGACGGCGTGCTCGAGTCGCTGACGCCGCCGTACGTCAACACGATGGACGAAGCCGTGGACAAGGTGATCGAGGAAAAGTACGGACCGCTCGGCACCTACGGCGACCATACGATCTTCGATCGCGCCTACAAGAAGAGCGAGTACGGCGACGCGTTCCTCAAGATGGCGAGCCGCCGCCCGACGCCGAAGGCGGTCGAGTACGCGAGGGAGATCTGCACCTACATCTACGACACCTACGGCCGCTTCCCGGCGCACGTCAACGCGATCCACGTCCCGGGCGTGTGGCTGCAGTTCTCGCACCTCGAGCTGGAGTTCTACGACAAGTACTTCGACGCCGGCCTCTATCAGCGGCAGGCGGCGCACGATCAACTATGGGGTGATCACTGAGATGGTCGTCGACACGATGAAACCGACTACCGAGCAGGGACGCCGGTTCAGCGCGGTCAAGGTCTATCAGGCGATGCTGGCGCTCAGCATCGTCTCCAACCTGATCGTCGGGGTCATCATCTTCCTCTGGCCCGATTCGTTCACGAGCTTTGCCGGTCAGCCGGAGGCGTTCCCGAAGGCGTGGCCCCGTCACTGGGGCATGCAGCTATGGGCGATCGACTTCCTCTACCTGCCTGGCTTGTGGAACCCCGAGGAGAACCGCTGGCCGAACTGGACGGGCATCGTCATCCGGTTCACGTTTTCCGCGTTCTTCCTCAGTCAGGGCGACGGCTTCACGCCGATGGGGATCTACGACGGCATCTCCGGGCTGCTGCTGCTGATCGGCTACCTCCCGGTCACGCGCGCGACGAGGCTCAAGAGCTGAGTCGCCGCGTACTTCACCGACCACGGGCCACGGAGGCACGGAGACGCGGAGACGGGCAACCACGAAGTTCACGAAGAACACGAAGGGCCGAAGCGGTCGCCGGGCCGCCAACGGCGGCCACGCGTGAGGGCGCGTTCCCGGGAACAAACCGCATCGATCACCACGCGGCTTGTTCCCGGCGACGCGCCCTCGCGCGTTGTCGGCGCGCGACGCGCGCCGACCGGCGACCGCTCTCCGTGTCTCCGTGTCTCCGTGGCTCGTGGCTGCGAACGTCAGGCGCTGACTCGCGTCGTCGCTCACTAGGTCCATGACGTTGTGGTAGTGTCGCGCGCCATGAGGACCCACCGCGCTGCCGCTGTCGCCCTGTTCCTGCTCGCATCCATGGGCCTTCGCGCGCAAGCGCCAAAGACGCATCGCCTCGAGGCGACGCCGTCGACGGTCGCGTACGGCTACTACTGGTCGGACGCCGCACCGGTGTTGCGCGTCGCGTCGGGCGACGTCATCGACGTGGACACGCTTCTGACGAACACGCCGGCCGGACTGCAACGCGCGGGCGTACCGGAGGACAAGATCCAGGGGTCGTTGAAAGCGATCGTGTCGGAGGTGACGGGCGACCGGCGTGGTCCCGGGGGACACATCCTCACCGGTCCGGTATACGTCGAAGGCGCGCAGGCAGGCGACGTGCTCGAGGTGAAGATCCTCGCCATCGGGTTCAACATCGACTACGGCTACAACGGCTGCAGCGGCATCCTGCCCGAAAACTGCGACGCGTCGCTGCCCTCGCGCATCATCCCGATCGACGCGAAGACGATGACCGCGCGGTTCGCGCCCGGCATCGTCGTTCCGCTGCGACCGTTCTTCGGCAGCATGGGCGTCGCGCCGGCGCCGGAGCTTGGCCGCGTCAGCAGCAATCCGCCGGGCAGGCACGCGGGCAACATGGACAACAGGGAGCTCGTCGCCGGTAGCACGCTGTTCATTCCCGTCTTCGTGCCGGGCGCGCTCTTCGAGATCGGCGACGGCCACGGCGCGCAGGGCGACGGTGAAGTGGATCAGACCGGCATCGAAACGTCGCTGCGCGGGCGGCTGCAGCTCACCGTCCGGAAGGACATGAAGCTGACGTGGCCGCGCGCCGAGACGGCGACCGACTACATCAGCATGGCGGCCGATCCCGATCTGATGACGGCCACGAAGGTGGCGATTCAGGAGATGGTCGACTTCGTCGCGGCGACCAGACATATGACGAAGCACGAGGCATATCAGCTGATCAGCGTTGCGGGCCACGTGGCCATCACACAGCTCGTCGATCGCCCGAACCACGGCGTGCACGTGCGCCTGCCGAAGAGTGTGTTTCGCCCGTGAACCAGCGCCTCACACGGCGACGGGCCACAGAGACACAGAGACACAGAGAGCGGTCGCCGGTCGGCGCGCTCCGCGCGCCGACGACGCGTGAGGATGCGTCCCGGGAACAAGCCGCACGAATTTCGACGCGGTTTGTTCCCGGCACGCACCTTCACGCGTGGCCGCCTTTGGCGGCCCGGCGACCGCTTCAGTCCTTCGTGTCCTTCGTGAACTTCGCGGTTGGCCGTCTCTCCGCCCTCTGTGCCTCTGTGGCTACGTGACGGCGAAGGGCGCTCCGGATCGCAGCGGTCAGCGGGTTTTCAGGTATTCGATGAGCGCGCGTTTCTGGTCCGCCGACAAGGTCGTGCCGTAGGTGTGCCCGCCGTTGTCGTTGCCGGGCTGCATCACGTCGAACGGCGTGCCGAACCGCTGCGCCTCGGCGCCGTCGCTGACGAATCCGGCGCGCGCCTGATCGTAGACGTCGTAGCCACGCCAGAAACGCGCCGGGCGGCTGGCCGGGGGCTCGAGCAGGTCGGTCAGCGTCGGGACCGACCCGTTGTGGAGGTACGGCGCGTTCAGCCACACGCCATCGAGCGGCGGAGCGACGTAGCCAGACGAGGGTTTCCTGGAGGTCGAGAACTTCCAGGCGTGTCCCTGGCCGAATGCATTCAAGGCTTCGGCCGATCCCGCGGTCCAGGCATCGAGGCGGCTGCGATCGGTGCCGATCTCGTCGACCGGAATCGGTGCATTGGCCCGCAGGCCATTCGCGTCGTGGCACTGCGCGCACGTGGCGGCGTAGGTCGTCGCGCCGGCGGCGGCCAGTGCCTGATCGATCGCAAACGGATACTTCGGCGGGTTCAGATCGCTCAGGTACTCCAGTACCCGGCGCAGGCTCGACGGCTGCCGCGCGCCGGTGCGCCCCCACATCTCCGTGTCGATGTCCATCCATCGCGTCGATGCGCCCTCGGTGAACGCTTGCGCGCGTACGGCGTCGCGCAGCGAGCCCGTGGATCGGTCCCACCCGTAACCGTTCTGTTCGCGGCTTTGCAGGTGCCACAGCGGCATCGCATCCGCGGTGCCGATGGTCGCGCCGGCCGGCTGCCGGAGGACGGCGACCTTCGTCAGGCCTACCAGGTCGGTTCGCCCGCGGCCCCACTCCCGCTTCGTCGCCGGCTGGTCATCCCCGAGCCGCAACAACGCCTGGCGCGTCCGCGGGATCAGCACGAAGCGATAGAGCAACTGGTCGGGCAGCGACAACTGCACGTTGCGCGCAATCTCGTTGAGGATGGTATCGGGGGTGAAGCGGGGGTCGGATGCCGCGGCAACGAGGAAGCGGATGTACTCCTGTGCGCCGGTCTGGTGCGCCGGTGCGCCCGGATAGACCATTGGCGCGTCGGTCGACGTGGCCCGGACCGTCGCGGTGTGGCAGAGGGCACAGTTGACGCCGACTCGCGGCACGCCGATGTCGACTTTCGAGAAGCCGATCGGCATCTCGTGCCCGTCGTGCGCCATGATGCCGATCGACGCATAGCCTCCGGGCCCGGGCAGGTACTCCGGGAAGATCCGCGGCAGCACCAGCCAGATCCAGTAGGGCACGCCGGCCTCCTCGGTGCCGACCGATCCGTAGAGAAAGTGCTCTTCCGCCGATGCGAACTGCGGCACCGGCGCCACGCGATCGAGGTGGTAGTAGAGGTACAGGCCGACCGCACCGACCAGCAGCACGAGCACAATCAGGATCCATCCGAGGCGCGACATCAGGCGATCATGACTGGCACATACTGGTGACTTCTAGAGCGGGCCGCCCGTTGGTTGCCCGCAAGATCGTCGTCGAAAGGCTGTCGTGGGCACCACGGCTTCAGTTCATACGCTCCATCAGAAAGTCTTGAGATACTCGACGATGGCGCGCTTGTCGTCATCGGAGAGCGTCGTGCCGTAGACGTGGCCGGTATTGGCGTTGCCCGGCACGCTGGTGTCGTAGCGGGTGAAGACCTGCCCGTCGGCGTGGGCGACGTCGGAAACAAACCCGAGTTTCGCCTGGTCGTAGACGTCGTAGCCGCGGTAAAAGGCTTTCGGACGCGCCTCCGGCGCATCCAGCAGGTCGCGCAGCGTCGGCACCGAGCCGTTGTGGAGGTACGGCGCGCGAAGCCAGATGCCGTCGAGCGGATGGTTGGCGTAGCCGTTCGTCTTGCGAAAGTGCGTGAACCGGTACGGCGAGTCGGGATAGAGGCTGTACTGGTTGGAGGCAAACGCCGGCGTATACGAGTTGAAGCGATACGGATCGGTGCCGATGAGCGCGAGCCGTTCGACCTGGCCGACGCGCGATCCGGCGATCACGCCGTCGCGGAACCGGTTGTCGGCGTGGCACGCCGCGCACAGTTGCTGATAGATCGGCGCCCCGCGCGAGGCCAGCGCCTGGTCCACCGGGAACGGGTACGTCGGCGGAGGCAGCGTCCAGATCCAGTCGCGCACGCGTTTCAGGTTGTCGTGATCGACGGTCACCGGCGTCACGCCGGCGCCGAGCGACGCGCTCAGGTTGCGTTCGTCCACCGAGTCGTTGTCGCCGTCCCAGTGCAGGTGCATCCCCTCGCGCGGCTTCTGGTTCCAGATCGACGGAAAGTCCGACGCGCCGATCAGCTCGCCCGGCGGCAGCTTGCCCAGATCCCAGTTGAACTGCACCGACTTGTACGGATTGAACGTGTCCACCCGTCCGCGGCCCCACCTCGGCACGGTGTCGGCCAGCACGGGCGCGATGCGATTCCGCAGGTTGAGCGTGGTGTCCTTCAGCCGCTCGACGAGCCCGAAGTTCAGGAGCGCGCGCTCGAAGAGCGACGGCCCGCCTTTCTTCGGCAATCGGCCCTTGATCGCCTCGGCCGTCAGGCGATTGTCGAGCGAGCACTCGAGGACGAACTGGACGAATCCCTGGAGGTCGAGGCGGTTGGCGGGCATGCCGAGGACGATCCGCGGCTCCGCTGCCGGCGTCTCGCGCACCGTGCCGGTATGACACACCGCACAGTTCAGCCCGACCTGCTCGATGCCGAGGCGGCGGCGCCGTGAGACGCCGATCGGCAGGTCCCTGCCCGGCTCGCTGATGAAGCCGAAGGTCGCGTACCCGTTCGGCAGCTTGTCGCTGCAGATCGACGGCAACGACTTGAACACCCAGTAGGGCGGCAGCGCGCCGCCCACCGGCGCGAGCAGGCTTCCGCCAGGCTCGCTGCCGATCGACCCGTACTTGAAATGTTCCTCGATCGACTCGTAGGTCACCGGGCGATCGGTCGTGATCGAGACGAAGGCCCAGATGCCGGCGAGCACGCCCAGCAGTACGACGGCGAGGCCAAGGAGCGTGAGCGCGCGCCGAATCATCGAGAGTGGTGTCCTGGAGGCGGGGAGCCCCGCCATTCAAGCACGGGCGCTCCGGTCGGACCAAATAGATTCGTGGGGCGTTGCACGGATCGATGCCGGGGCCGCGGCGCGATGGCCTTCAGCCGCACCGCGGCACCCGGCCTACCGAAGCTCACGCCACAGCTCCATCATTTCCCGCGCCGCGCGGACGATCACCGCGGGGTTGCCGCCGGTCGGCTGCCCCGTCTCGCGCGCGTAGTGATGCACACCCACCTCGGTTACCTTTGCGCCGCGCTGGCGCGCGCGGGCGAGTATCTCGATATTGATCAGCGCGCCGGTGCTGCGCAGCTCCGGCAGCAACTGCTCGACGAGCGCGCGCCGGTAGACCTTGAAACCGCAGTTCACGTCGCGCACGCGGATGCGGAAGAGCAGGCGCGCCACGCGGTTGTACACGAAGGCATACAGCCGCCGCAGCGCGGGGTCGCGCGGCGTGATGCGGTAGCCGCTGACGATGTCGGAGGTGCCGAGGCCGCGCAGCAGGACCGACAACTCGCCAAGGTCGAACTGGTTGTCGCCGTCGGCCAGGACGACGAGCGGATAGCGCGCGGCGGCGAGCCCGCTGCGCACCGCGCTGCCGTAGCCGCGGTTCTCGGGATGATGCACGGCACGCACGTGTGGATTGGCCGCGGCGAGGCGGTCGGCCAGCGCGCCCGTCGAATCGCGGCTGCCGTCGTCGACGACGATGACTTCGTATCGATCCGTCACGCCCGCGAGCACCGCGAGCGCGGACGCGACGGCATGTTCGATGTTCCCCTGCTCGTTGTACATCGGAAAGAACAACGACAGGGCAACCGTTGAGGCGCTCGTCTCCGTCAGAGTCCGCTCATCGTCCTGGGCCACGACGGATCGAAAACCGTGTCATCATCGCTCCCCTGCCAGGCCCAGGCACGCAGCAGGCCCGAATTGACGTGACAAGTGGGCGGGATTATACGTATGCACGCGGATATTTCGGAAGGTTCCCTCAGCGGGCGGGTCGGCCCGAAGGAGTCGTGATGAACATCACCCTGCGGGTGAACGGACGCGCGCACACGGTGGACGTCGAGCCGGCGACACCGTTGCTCTACATCCTGCGCAACGACCTCGGCTTGCAGGGCCCCCGGTTCGGCTGCGGGCTCGGCCAGTGCGGGGCGTGCACCGTGATCGTCAACGGGACCGCCGTGCGCTCCTGCATCACGCCGACGTCGAGCGTGAAGGGCGAGGTCACGACGCTCGAAGGGCTGGCGCAGAACGGCAGGCTGCATCCGCTGCAGCAGGCGTGGATCGACGAACAGGTGCCGCAGTGCGGCTTCTGCCAGAACGGGCAGATCATGACCGCCAAGGCGCTGCTCGACAAGAACCCGCGTCCGACCGACGACCAGATCCGCCAGGGGATGGCGGGCATCCTGTGCCGGTGCATGACGTATTACCGCATCCAGGCCGCCATCAAGCGTGCCGCAGGGAGGAACGCATGAACATCGAGAAGATCCTCCTCGAGCACAGCGCGACGCCGAGCCGCCGCGAGTTTCTCCGCACCTCCGGGAGGCTCGTCGTCGGCGTGAGCGCCGCCACCGTCGTCGGACCGTTCGTGGCTGGCGCCGGAGCGCAGGACGCCGCGCGCGGCCTGTATCCCGATCCGGACTACCACCAGCTCGACTCGTGGATTGTCATTCACGAGGACAACACGGCGACGTTCTACGTCGGCAAGACCGACTGCGGCCAGGGCACGGGAACGGCCTTCCGCCAGCTGATGTCCGACGAGCTGGACATCGCGTACGACAAGACGACGTGCATCATGGGCACGACCGACATTACGGTCGACCAGGGCGGCTCGGGCGGTTCGGACGCGATTCAAACCGACGGCTGGCCGATGCGGCGCGTCGCCGCCGAGGCGCGGCGCGTGCTGCTCGAGATGGCGTCGCAGCGCATGGGCGTCCCGGTCGCGGGTCTGGCGGTCAGCAACGCCGTGATCAGCGTCAAGGCGGATCCGGCGAAGAAGGTCACCTACGGCGAGCTGATTGGCGGGAAGAAGTTCAACGTCGCGCTGACGGGCGCCAACATCGACGCCACGACGGGCGTCGCGAAGGTGAAGCCGGTCCAGGAACTCAAGATGGTCGGTCAGTCGCCGCAGCGCTACGACATCCCGGCCAAGGTCGATGGATCGAACAAGTGGGCGGTCGACGTGAAGCTGCCCGGCATGGTGCACGCGCGCAACGTGAAGCCGCCGGTCGCGGGCGCGAAGCTTGTCGGCATCGACGAGTCGTCCGTGCGCAACCTGCCCGGCTTCGTGAAGGTCGTGAGCAAGGGCAATTACGTCGCGGTCGTCTTCGAGCGCGAAGAACAGGCGATCGCCGGCGCCCGGCAGCTCAAGGCGAACTGGCAGAAGCCGGCGACGCCGCAGCTGCCGGACGGCTCCGACGGCCTCTTCAAGTACATGCGCGGGGCGACGCCGACGTCGAGCCAGACGCCGATCAACATCGGCACCGTCGATTCCGCCTTCAGCGGCGCGGCAAAGGTCGTCGAGGCCGAGTACGAGATTCCCTATCAGGGGCACAACTCGATCGGCCCGGCGCACGCGCTGGCGGACCCGTCCAACGGGCAGATGACGATCTATTCGAACGACATGAAGTCGTACGGGATGCGCAACGGCGTCGCGCAGTTCCTCGGCATGCCGCGCGAGCAGGTGCGTGTCATCTGGATGGACGGGCCGCAGGGCTACGGCCGTACCGCCGCGGACGACGCGGGCTTCGAGGCGGCCTACCTCGCCAAGGAGCTCGGCCGGCCGGTGCGCATGCAGTGGATGCGCGACGAAGAGCAGGCATGGGACACCAAGGGCCCGGCGTTCACCGTCAAGATCCGAGGCGCACTCGACGCGGAAGGCCGCATGACCGCCCTCGACTACGCGGCGCGGTCCGCTGACTACAACCATCTGGGCTACAACGAACCGGACACGGTACTCATCGCGCAGCTGTTCGGGCAGCGGCGCGACCGCCCGGCCGCGGGGAGCTCCGCGTTCCCGAACGACATGTACGCCATCCCGAACCGGCGGACGCTCCTCGAGGTCGTCGGGCTGCCGCTGCTCTGGGAAACGCCGCTGCGCACCGGCAACCTGCGAGACCCGAACGGGCCGCAATCGACCTTCGCCGCCGAGTCGTTCATCGACGAGATGGCGTTCGCCGCCAAGGCCGACCCCGTCGAGTTCCGCATGCGCATGCTGACGGCCAGCACCGCCGACGACAACGGGTTCAAGCGGGCGCGGTCGATCGCGGTGCTCAAGGCGACCGCGGAGAAATACGGCTGGCAGCCGCGGCCGGGACCGAACCCGAATCGCGGGCGCGGCGACGTGCTGACGGGACGCGGCGTCGCCTACACCTATCGCAACCAGACGGTCATCGCGCAGATCGCCGAGGTGGAGGTCAATCGCAGGACCGGACGCGTCTGGGTCAAGCGCGTGGTCGTCGGCCACGACTGCGGCCTGGTCGTCAACCCGGAGGCACTGCACCGCACGATTGACGGCGCCACGCAGCACGGCATCAGCCGCGCGCTCTACGAGGAGGTGGCCTTCGATACGGAGAAGGTGCTGAGCCGCGACTGGATGACGCACCCGACGCTCACGCACCTCGACGCGCCGCAGCAGATCGACGTCGTGCTCGTCAACGGCGACCCGAACCCGAATCGCCCGGACCTGCCGCACTACGGCGCCGGTGAGGCGGCGATGAAGCCGACGATCGCCGCGGTCGCCAACGCGATCTTCGACGCCACCGGCGTCCGGATGCGGCGCGTGCCGTTCAGGAAGGAGCGGGTGCTCGCGGCGCTCAACGCCGCCAACGCGTGACCTTCCGGCACCTCGACACGCCGATCGGGCGGCTGCTGCTGGCGCGTGACGAGGCGGGCCTGCGGCGGATTCATTTCAATGGTGGAGGGCCGGCTGAAGCCGGCCCCCACGTACGCAACGCCGGGCCGTCAGAGGGACCGGGGCCAGACTGGCGGCAGGAAGAATCGGCGTTCGAGGACGTCGTCTCGCAGCTCACGCAGTACTTCGAAGGAAGGCGGCGGCAGTTCGACCTGCCGCTCGCGCCGGCCGGTACCCCGTTCCAGCAGCGCGTGTGGTCCGCGCTGCTCGACATTCCGTACGGCGAAACCATCTCGTACGGGCAACTGGCGTCACGCATCGGGCAGAAGGCCGCCTCGCGCGCCGTCGGCCTCGCCAACGGCAGCAATCCGCTGCCGATCGTGATCCCCTGCCACCGCGTCATCGGCTCGAACGGGAAGCTGACCGGCTACGGCGGCGGACTGGCGATCAAGGAACGCCTGCTCGCCCACGAGCGCGGCGCGCAGCGGTTGATCTGAAGGCGGACCTGAAGGTCCGGCTCTACTGAAGAATCGCGGCAGCACTCGAACGTAGGAAGAATCACGATAACCCTCGAACGTAGCTACCTTCGAACGTAGAGGCGGACCTTCAGGTCCGCCTACGCGCGGCGGCCGATCGTGAGAAACAACCCGCCCTCGCGGCCGAGCGTCCGCATCCACCCGAGCTGCGCCAGCCATCCCTCGAACCGCCAGTTGTCGTCCGCAGGCGCGAACAGATCCTCCGGCTCGTCGCCGAGGACGGCGCTCGGATAGCTCCGCACGTACTCGACGCCGTTTTCCGCGAACCACCGCTGCACTTCCGCGAGTGTGTGCCGGTGCTCTTCCGGATGCTGATACTGGTCGCGCACCCAGGCGTCCCTGCGCGCCGGCTCGGTCCGGCGTTCGCGCAGCACCGGGTCGAAGGGGATGACGCGGAATCCCGACAGCCGGGCCACGACGCGCCGCAACCGCGACGGCACGCGCGCGAACGCGTTGTAGACGCCGACGACGATCATGCCGCCGGGACGCGCCAGCGTCGCCAGGCGCGCGAACGCCGCGCGCGGATCCGGCGTGTGGTGCACGACACCGGAGCAGTAGACGACGTCGAACGCGCCGGGCCTCAGCCCCGCGCAGCGGAGGTCGGTCTCGACGAAGAGGACGCGCGCGACGCCCATCCGCCGCGCCGCCGCCGACCCGAGGCTCAGCGAGGCACGGGTCAGGTCCGCGCCGACGACGAGGCGATCGGCGCGCGCGAGATAGAGCGACATCTGGCCGGTGCCGCAGCCCATCTCCACGATGCGCGCGTCGCCGGGAATCGCGCGGTCGAGCAGGCGCGCGAACGCGCTGCGCTCGGCGCGCACGCGCAGCGCGTGCAGGCTGTCGCGCGGCGGGTAGCCAGGGAACGGCGCGCGCTCGTAGAAGCGGCGCACCGCCTCCGTGCGCAGGTCCGCCTTCGCCGCGCTGCGGCTTCGGCGCGACAGGTCCATCAGAAGATGGCGTAGATGAACGGCGCCAGCGCCTCGACCGTCGTCGCCAGGATCAGGATCAGGCCGAAGACGGACAGGAACACCGCCAGCGGAAAGAGCCACCGCTTGCCGGAGTCGCTCCTCCACAACCCGCGGGCGAGGTCCGCGATGGAGCCGCCGGCCGTGGCGAGCATGATCAGACGGCGCCGGATACCGCTGCGCTTTGTGAGCATGCGATCTCCTCCTCGAGCGGGGCCGGGCGCGCGGACGCGCGCCGGGTCGTGACGAAGGGGCCGGCGACGAGCAGGTCGATCCCGCAGCGGCGGAACGTCGAGTACCCCTCGAGCGCGCGGTTCACAATCGGCTCGCCGGCGATGTTGAACGAGGTGTTGAGGAGCACGGGAATGCCGGTCCGGCGTCCGTACGCCTCGAGCAGCGCGTAGAGACGCGGCGCCATCTCGCGCTCCAGCGCCTGCAGCCGCGCCGATCCGTCGACATGCGTCACCGCCGCCAGCGCCGAGCGCCACTCCGGGCGAACGGGGAACACGCCGGACATGAAGCGCGCGAGCCGCACGCCGCCGGGCGGCAGATCGAAGTAGCGGCCGGCGGCCTCGACGGTCGTGACCGGCGCGAACGGGCGGAACTCCTCGCGGAACTTGATGTCGCGATTGAGCCGGTCGCGCAGCTCGCTCGAGTGCGGCGCGGCCAGGATGCTGCGGTGGCCGAGCGCGCGCGGCCCGAACTCGCACGCGCCGTCCATCCAGCCGACGATGCGGCCGGCGGCGAGCTCGCCGGCGACGTGCTCGAGCAGCGCGGCTTCATCGAGCTCCTGGACGGTCTGGTTGTCTTCGCGCGCCGCCTGCGCCAGTTCCCGCGCGTCGACGCGCGGACCCCAGAACGGATGATCGGGCACCTCGCGATCCGGGTTGCCGAAATAGACGCGGTCGGCGTAGAGCGCCGCGCCAAGCGCGCACCCCGCGTCGCCGGGCGCCGGCGGCACGAACACGCGCTCGAAGCCCGACTCGGCGAGCATCCTCGCGTTGGCGACGCCGTTGAGCGCGACGCCGCCGCCAAGACAGAGGTCGCGCAGCCCCGTCTCGCGCTGCAGCGCCCGCGCCAGGTCGACGAGCGTTTCCTCGAGCACGTGCTGGACGCTGGCGGCGCAATCCGCGAAGCGCCGCCCCTCGGCGGTCTCGAGATCGATCGGGTCGTACGAGCTGCGCGGCGGTCCGAACAGCTCGACGAACTTCGACGAATACGATCGCGCCGCCGTGGTGTGGTATTCGAAATATTCCGGCGCCAGCGCGAACGCCCCATCCGGCGTGCGCCGGATCAGCTTGCGCACCTGCGCCGCGAGCGTCGGGCGGCCGTAGGCGGCCAGTCCCATCACCTTGTACTCGTCCTCGTTGACCGCGAAGCCGAGATACGCGGTGAAGGTCGAATACAGCATGCCGAGCGAATGCGGGTAGCGGATCTCCCGCAGCAGCGTGAGGCCCGCGCGCCCGTCGTCGCGGCGTTCGCCGTGGCCGGCGGTGAGCGTCGCCCACTCCCCGACGCCGTCCGCGGTGAGGATCGCGGCGCGCCGGGTCGGTGCGGTGAAGAACGCCGCCGCGGCGTGCGCCGCGTGATGCGACGTGAAGAAGATCTTCGACCGCGGCACGCCGAGGTGCGAGGCGATGATGCCGCGCACCCAGACCTTCTCGCCGAGGGAGTTCTTGATCGCGTGCGGAAACGCCCGCCACGAACGCGGGAACGACCGCAGCGCGCAGGTGAGGATGCGCTCGAACTTCAGCATGCTGCGCTCGTAGAAGACGACCGCGTCGAGCTGCGCCGGAGTCAACCCGGCCGAATCCAGGCACCACTCGATGGCGGACTCGGGAAAGCTCGCGTCGTTCTTGTGCCGCGACAGGCGCTCTTCCTGGACGGCGCACACGGGCACGCCGTCGACAACGACCGCGGCGGCCGAGTCGTGGTAATGGGCGGAGAGGCCGAGGATCTTCATCTCAGTAGAGGCTCGTGGATGACTCGGGACGTTCACGCGGGATGGGCACCCAGCCGGCCGGCTCCCGCTTCTCGGCACGCTTCGCGAGCCAGGCGAACGGCGGAACGAGGACGAAATACTGAATCGTCAGCATCACCGTGCCGAAGACGGCGGCGATCACCGCGGCGAATCGCAGGTACCGCTTCCACAACCGGCTCGCCCGCGCCCGCCAGACGTGACGGCGGTACGTCGCGGGCGAGATGCGCGCAAGCTGCGTGTGGGTGTAGTTCATGTGGAACACTTCGTCGCGAAGGATCTCCTCGAAGATCGCCCGCGTCGCCGGATCGTCGTCCACGACCTCGCGGTAGATCGCGAAGCGCCCGGCCGCCGCCTTCTCGGCGACGTGCAGGAATGCGAGCAGCCGGTAGTCTGGTTCACCTTCGATGCAGAGATCGTCGAGCCCGTGGCCGCCGGGCAGCGGCGTGGCGTCGAACAAGCTGCTCGAGCGGGCCGACCGCGTGCGCAGCAGCGCCGCGCTGCGCTTGCGGAACAGGTCCGCGTGATGCAGCTCGTCGATCGCGTGCGCCAGGTAGAGGCGCCGCAGCAGCGGGTCGGGGGTGAGCTCCGCCGCGCGCAGGATGTCGCGGCCGCCGTCGCCTTCGACCTCGCCAAAGGCGATCAGCTTCCGCACGCGTCGATCGAAGTCGGACCACACCCAGTGATGCAGCGGACGCAGCAAGCGATCGACGAGGGCACCCAGGGAAGCCGCCATGGGAAAGTCGCGGAAGGGTAGCATAGCGATACGGTCAATTGAGCCACGTCGCTTCCCCTCGTCGTCACGTTGCGCGATCCGAAAACCGGCTTACGCGCGTCGTAGTTGAGCTTGCGGTCGCGACGATCGGCGCCGCCTGCATCGCGATCGCGATCGGCGCGAATCAGCGCTGGCTCGATCGCCATTTCTTGCCGTCATTTCTCTGGCCGCGTCACTGGTACACGCTGATCGAAACGTCCGTGCGCGTCGGCCTCGGCGCGCTGGGCGCGTGGATCGTCACCGGCGCGCGCGCACGCGCGGGCCGCTTCGCGCTGCGCGAGCCGTCGCTCGCCCTGAGCGTCGCCGCCGCCATCGCGCTCGCGCTCGGCGCGGGGGAGATCGCGCTCAAGTACGTGAAGGTCCAGCCGGCGGAGTGGCTGTTTCCCGACGAAGAGCCGCGGCGCCAGCCCGATGCACGCCTCGGGTGGACGTTCGTCCCTTCGCGCTCGGGGCACAAGACGATCGGCGGCCGCGACATCGCCTACACGTTCGACCAGCATGGGTACCGCGTGCGAAGCCTCGACGAGCCCGTCGATCCGGGTCGACCGGCGATTCTCTTCACGGGCGAGTCAGTAATGGTCGGCGAAGGACTGTCGTGGGAGGAGAGTGTGCCGGCGCGCGTCGGCGCCGCGCTGGGCATACCGAGCGCGAACCTCGCGGTCCACGGGTACAGCACCGACCAGGCCTATTTGCGGCTCGAAGCCGAGCTCCCTCGCTTCCGCAAGCCGCTGGCGGTCGTCGCCCTGTTCATGACCGGGCTGTTCGGCCGCAACTTCGACCGCGATCGCCCGCACCTGCTGCACGGGCTCGCGTGGGAGGCGGCGAGACCCCGCTCGCGGCTCACGTCGCTGGCGCAGGTCTTCGTGCCGTTCCGCAGCGACGGCGCCATCGAGACCAACACCGCCATCACGCGCGAGGTGCTGGGGGCAACGGCGGCGCTCGCACGTGCGCATGGTGCGCTGCCGATCATCCTCGTGCCGCAGTTCGGCCACGACGACGAACGCGATCAGGAGCTGCGGCATCGCATCCTGGACGGAAACGGCCTGACATACGCGTTCGTCGAGATCGATCCGACGTGGCGCATCCCGTGGGATCGGCATCCCGATGCGCGTGCCGCGCGCGCCATGGCCGATGCCGTCGTGCAGGTCGTTCAAGCCGCCTGGCGGGCAGAAGGAACGTCAGCGGGTCAGTTCAGTCAAGCGACAGGAGCCGAAACGTCGGCCGGACGTCGCCCGCCAGCGGAGCGTGAGTAGTCACCGGCGACGTGATCCAGGCGGAGTCGATGCCAAAAGCAGCCGCGCCGGCGATGTCGGTTTCGAGCTGATCTCCAATCATCACCATGTTTCTGCTGCCCGAGCGTCGCAGTGCCTCGTTGAAGATCGCCCCGTGCGGTTTCCCCAGTCGCGCGAACCGGTGATGGGAGTGCGGGTACCTCGCCTCAAGAGCCGCCTCCAGCATGAGCGCGATGCTTCCGGCAGCAAGCCCGACGCCGCCGTCGCCTGTCGGGTAGAGCAGGTCCGGATTCGGAAGAACGAACTGGACCGAGCGGCCGCGATCAAGGCTCCTGCACACCGATGAAAGGACGGCGTCGACTGTTTCGAGTAGCGGGTATCCCGCCTCGTCTGCGACGACCAGCACGTCAAATGATTCGTTGGAGCCAACGATTCGACCTCCGGCCCGCTCGACGTAGCTGACGCTGTCGGCGGGACCGAGCACCACGCAGGAGGCTCCGCCGAGATTGTGGCTGTCGAAATACGCGGGCAGGAGGCTCCCCGAGGTGATGATGTCGTCCGGATCGACGGCGAGTCCGAATCCCGCGAACCGGTCGGCGGCGGTCTGCGGCAGCTTCGAGGCGTCGTTGGTCAGGATGAAAAACGGCTTGCGGGCGGCCTTCAACCTGCGCGTGAACGCGGCGGCCCCGGGCAGTGCGCCCGCACTGGTGACGAGAACGCCATACGCGTCCAGCAGCAGCGTGTCGTACCGATGGACGATCTCGTCGAGCGTGATTGTCGCAACCGTCATCGATCGTTGGGCATGAACGCTTCGGGAAGGCTACCGAACAAACCCTGCGAGCGGCAACACGATAGTCGTGACCGTCATGTCGCACAGGTTGGCCAGCGACGACGCGCGCGCCCGCTGGCCGTCGTCCGCGGTGCGCTGGATCGCCGCCGCACGCAGCGGATCGGCGAGACCGTAAAGGAACGC
>Ga0070695_100000198_pt1 | contig 29367 bp, 21 predicted proteins | sample KBSK1252metaG_FD_65471 | JGI IMG/M metagenome (GOLD analysis project Ga0070695, IMG submission 65471) | Corn, switchgrass and miscanthus rhizosphere microbial communities from Kellogg Biological Station, Michigan, USA - KBS K1-25-2 metaG | ecosystem: Host-associated > Plants > Roots >...
CGACGAGGGGCTGGTGGAGCGGATGCTGGGCCGCTTTGGAGGGGGCCCCGACCTGCGCGCGCGGTTCGATCTCGTCGCGGCGGAGCGGATGATCAAGGCGCTCGGCACGTTCGGCTACCAGGCGGCCACCCGCGGGAACCCGCGCTACCTCCAGGGCGTCCCTCGCACGCTGGCGCGGCTGCGTCAGACGCTGGCCACGGATCCGCGGCTTGTCGATCTCGGCGGTCTTCTCGAGCGCGGGGGCCTGCTCGATCCTCCCTAGAGCGAAGACGCGCGGAGAGACTGGCCGCCGAAGACGAGGGTGCCGCTGCGGACCCCCTCCGGGGTGCGCTGGATCGGCCGGACCATGGCCTCGCAGCTGGCCACCCACGCCTCGGGCGGTCCGTGAACCACCCAGGGACGCCAGGGGGAGAGGGGGTGACCCTCCCGCGCCAGCGCGGCATCGAGCACCACCGACCAGTCCGCGCCCGCTGCATGGATCCGGGCGGCGCGCGCCAGGAGCCCGGACCCGTGCCACGTGCCCCGTCGAAGGAACCTGAGGTTCACGGCGCGCTCCACCGGAGGCTCCCGGAACGAATGACGGCGGCGTCTGCCCGGGCCGCGCGGGAGGGCCAGGACCCGGCACCCATCGGCGAGCGCGAGCTGTCCCGCCGGGAAACCGGTGTCGTCGAACACCCCGCCACCGGGGGCATCGGGCTCCCCCGGGGCGTCGTCGCAGACCCATCCCGGGCCGGCGGGGCGCCCCACGGGGACCGCCGCCACGAGCGCGGGGACCAGGGCCCCCACGGCAGCGGGGAGGAGGGCGATGTCGTCCAGGGGAACCCGGTCGAACGTGGCCTCCGGTCTCTCGATCAGGGCCGGCTCTTCCCAGTCCTCCGGGTCCAGCCGCTCGAGGCGCCTGGCGACGGCGGACCGCACCCGCGTCCCCTCCAGCCGGCGCGCCCAGATCGTCCCCCGTACTCGGCAGGCCCGCAGGCCATCTCCCGTCCCCAGGGCTTCCACCCCGACCGCGGCGTCGAGGCAGGCGCGTGCCGTTCCGGCGGCCTGCCGGAGCCACTGCTCCATCGCTTCACGCGTCGGGAGCTCGGACGGGTCCTCCACGTCCAGCAGGTCCACGCCGCACGCCCACGGCGGCTCCCGGTCCGGGAGACGCGCACCGGGCAGCGCGGAGGCGCGTGCGACCGCCTCGCGCGCAGCCTCGATGCCCACGCCCGACGCGGCCCCGAAGTGGAGCGCCTCGCCGGCGTGCAGCCGCACCGCGGTCCCCTCCTCCACCCCCTGCCGCACACGCACCCGGCCCTGCTCGATCTCCAGGGAGACGCGACGCGTGCACCTCTGGAAGACCTCGCAGCGCGCATCCGCATGCACCGCCGCGAGCGCACGCTCCAGCGATTCCCGCGCGTGCGTCACACTCTGTGCACCACGTGTGTTCACGTGATCGCGCTCGCGCGGAAAAGCACGACCTGGGTGGACAAAACTCTCATCCTGTCACCGTGACCAGCCCTAGGCGGAATGTCGGCGCGCCGACGCTGCTGGCCATGGCCTGTCCCTCGCGCACGCAGACGCCGACACAGACATCGAACGTGAGATCGTCCGCGATGCGGTCGAGGGTGAGGAGGTCCTCCAGCGAGACGTGCAGCAGAACCGGCGCGAGCGGCCCCTCGATCCGTCCTGCGATCAGCATGTCCGCGTCCGTGACCTCGAAGGTCGCCTTCCCCTCTGCGGGATCCGTCGCGGCCGAGACCATCCGGTGGACGTAGATGCCCCGCGCCACGCCCTCGCGTACCGCCTCGGGGTGGAGCTGCCCAGGGGTGAGGAAGGTCGCCCCCATGCGGGGCAGAGCCGGCTCCGCGAACGAGGCGCGTCGCGCGTGTCCCGAGGACGGGTGCGGGGGACCCGGCCAGCCCCAGGAGGTCAGCCTTCCGCGGACGTGCCCCTCCTGGAGGAGTGCCACGGGCTCGGCCATCGTCCCCTCGTCGTCCATCGTCCACGGCACCCGGCTCCGGCGCGGGTCGTCCAGGACCGTCACCGCCGCTGGGGCGATCCGACCTTCCGACCGGGCCAGCCGGGAGGCCGACCGCACCTGCACATCCCCTTCCAGGGCATGCCCGATCAGCTCGTGAAAGAGCGCCCCGCCCACCCCCTGGGCGAATACGACCGGAGTCCGCCCGGTCCAGGCGGGGAGGAGGTGCTTCCGTGCCTCCGCCCGCTCCGCCACCTGGGCAGCCAGCCCCTCGACCTCGAGCCCCCCCTCCTCCCCGGGCAGCGCCCGCTCCACGACGGTGCTTCCCAGGGCGAGCCGGAGACGTCGGCCCCGCCGCCGGTCCATGCCGGCGCGCCCGTCCCTCCGGGCCACCGCCACCTGCTGGTCGATCTCCACGTACTGGAGCCGGGCCGCCTCGCCGGCGCTCCGTCGCAGGGCCTCCAGCGCCGCCAGCGGGGGTTCGGGGGTGGGACCAAGAGCCTCGGCCCCCTCTGGGACAGGGTCCGGCACGACGCCGCGGGCCGCCGTGATCGCAAGATCCTCGAGGGCGTCGAGACGGGGGACCGACAGGAACACGCCGGACCCGGGTGCTGGCTCCGCCACAAGACCCTGCACGCGGGCTGCGGTGGCCGCAACCACGCCTTCGGGGCCGAGTTCGAGCCGTCGCTCGAAGCGCCGCTCGAGGAACAGGTGGGCGGCCGGATCGCGCCAGGCGAGATGACGCGCGGCCCGCGCCAGCGCGTCCAGCACGTCGGCGCCCCATTCCGATCCTGAAATCGCGCGCGACGTTTTCGTTTCCTTGCCCGCCGCCAAGCGCAAGCCTATGTTTAGCGCGGGCCGGAAAAACGCATCCTTCCGCACCAACGGGGACCTTGGTCCGCGATGCCGGATTATACGATTCTGCTGATCGACTACGAGCCTCGTAGCCTGGAGCGGACGCGCCGTCCCCTGGCCACCGCGGGCTACCGCGTGGAGATCGCGCGCGACGGCCTCGCCGGCATGGAGGCCTTCGAGCGCATCAAGCCCGACCTCGTCCTGGTCGAGGCCATGATCCCGAAGAAGCACGGCTTCGAGGTCTGCCAGGACCTGAAGAAGACCCCCCAGGGGAAGCGGACGCCGATCCTCATCACCACCGCCGTCTACAAGGGGCGCAAGTACCGCAGCCAGGCGCTCCACCTGTACGGGTGCGACGAGTACATCGAGAAGCCGCTCCCGGAAGAGCAACTCGTGTCCGTCTGCGCGCGCTTCCTCCAGGATCCCGACGCGGCTGGGCGGCTCGCGCGCCTCCAGGGCCTCGTCGACCCCGAGCCCCCCGCTCCGGCCCCGGCATCCGCCGCGGCCCACCTCGAGAGAGCCCGCGCGGGGGATGCGGAGCAGGAGATCCTCGCGCGCCTCGATGCCATCCTCCCCGGGGACTCCGGAGGCGGCGGCACGGACGAGCCCGAGATCGAGATCCTCCTGGACGAGCCCAACGCCGCGCACCCCGACGCCCCCAGGGCGGAGGTGGCGCCCCCATCTCCGGTCGAGCCGCCCCAGCAGGTGATCTCGCTCGACGAGGCCCGGGCGCGCAAGCGGCACAAGAAGGGACGGCACGGCTCCGGTCGCGCCGGACGCGGAGGGGCGGCGGCCAATCCCGAGCCCGCGCCCACCGCCGCCGAGCCGATGGCCATGGTCGCGGAGCCCGCGCTGGCGGAGACGTCGCCGAGCCCGGTGGCCGAGACCCGGCTCCTGCCCGATCCGCTCCCGCTGCCCGACATGGGGACGCAGGCGGGGTTGCCCCCCTGGGTCTGGATCTTCGCGGTGGCCGGCCTCCTGGGCGTGTTCGCCCTGCTCTGGCTGATGCTCTCGTAGATCCCGCGGTGGTAGGGTGGCCGCCCATGCGGCTGCCCTCCCTTCTCCTCCTGTCCGTCCTCTCCGTCGCCTGCGCGCCGTCCCGCGCTCCCGACCCCGTCGAGGAAACGCCGCGGCGGATCGTCTCCCTGACCCCCGCCATCACGGAGACCCTCTTCGCGCTCGGCCTGGCCGAGCGGGTGGTGGGCGTCACGCGCTTTTGCGACTACCCGCCCGAGGCGAAGGCGAAACCCAAGGTCGGCGGGTACGCCGATCCCGACGTCGAGGCGGTGGTCGCCCTCTCCCCCGACCTCGTGCTGATCAGCCCGAATGTCGGGAACCGCGACGGGGCGCTGGCCCTGCGGCGCGCCGGCATCCGCGTGGAAGTGGTCGCGGGGGAGCGTCTCCAGGAGACCTACGCCGCCATGGAGCGAATCGGGGCGCTGTGCGGCGTCCCCGAGCGGGGCCGGGAGCTGGCGGCGCGGGTGCGGGGAGAGGTGGAGGCCGCCGCCGCCGCCGTCCGGGGGCAGCCTTTGACCCGGGCGCTCTTCTGCCTGCAAACCGACCCCGTGATCGCCGCCGGCCGCGACACGCTCCCCGCGGACCTCCTGGAGCGCGCCGGCGGGGTCAACGTGGTGGACGCTCCGCGGTACCCGCAGCTCGCCATGGAGGCGATCGTCGCCACCGCCCCCGAGGTGATCCTGCAGACGCGGATGGACGTGGGGGCCGGCGATCCCGCGTCCGCTCCTTCCGCCTTCTGGTCCCGCTGGAGGGCGGTTCCGGCCGTGGCCGCGGGGCGGGTGATCGTCTTCGACGGCACGCCCGCGCTCCGCCCCGGCCCGCGCGTGGGCCAGGCCGTGGCGCAGCTCGCCGCCTACCTCCACCCCCACCCGTGAGCCGTCGCGCTTCCCACGTCGTCGTCCTCGGCGGCGGCGCCGCCATGCTGCTTCTGTCCGTGGCGCTGGCCCTGGGGCTCGGCAATCCGGCGGCCGGCTTCGCCGAGCTGGGTGCCGCCCTCCGCGGCACGCTCGAGGGTCCAGGCCGCACGATCCTTCTCGACATCCGCCTCCCTCGCGTGCTGCTGGGAGCGCTCGTGGGGGCGGCGCTCGCCTCCGCCGGGGTGGCGTTTCAGGCGGTCCTGCGGAACCCGCTCGCCGACCCCTTCCTGCTCGGGGTGTCGGGCGGGGCGCTTCTCGGGCGCGTGCTCTGGGCGTCGCTGGGTGCCTCGGATCCCCTGGATCCCGGGCTCGGCGCGCCGCTGGCCGCCTTCGCGGGCGCCCTGGCCACGCTGGGCATCCTCTTCGGCCTGACGCGGGCCGGCGGAGGCACGCGCTCGGTGACCCTGCTCCTGGTCGGGGTCGTGCTCAACGCGTTCTTTTCCGCCGTTGTGCTGTTCCTGCTCACCGCCGGGGACACGTCGCGCACGCGGGACCTCTTCTTCCTGCTCGTCGGCACGCTGCCCTCTCCCTCCTGGGAGGTCCTGGCCATGGTGGCGACCCTGGTCGTCGGATCGGTGCTGGGGCTCGCGCTCGGCGCCCACCGCCTCAACCTGCTCTCGCTGGGGGACGAGACCGCGGCCCACCTGGGGGTGCGGGTGGAGCGCGCCACGTGGGCGACCATCGCCGTGGCCTCCCTCGCCACCGCCGCCGCCGTGGCCTTCGCCGGGATCATCGGCTTCGTGGGCCTCGTCGTCCCGCACGGACTGCGCCTGGTCCTCGGTCCGGACCACCGACGTCTCCTGCCCGGGGCGGCCCTGGGGGGGGCGGCGTTCCTCGTGCTGGCCGACGCCGGAGCGCGCACCCTGCTCCAGCCGGTCCAGCTTCCCGTGGGCGTGCTGACGGCGGGGATCGGCGGCCCCTTCTTCCTGGTGCTGCTCTGGCGGCGCCTGCGCGGGGCGGGAGCTTGAGCGAGGCCCTGGCGTTCGAAGGGGTGGGGTTCGCCTACGGAGGCACCCCCGTCCTGCGAGACCTCGCCCTTCGTGTCGAGGCCGGGGAGCTGACCGGCCTCCTGGGGCCGAACGGGGCGGGCAAGACCACCTGCGTCCGTCTTGCCGCGGGCTCGCTCACCCCGCAGCGGGGCGTGGTGCGCCTTTTCGGCCGGGACCTGCGCGCGTACCCCGCCCACGAGCGCGCGCGGGCCGTCGCCGTCGTCCCCCAGGAATCGCCGCTCGAGTTCGAGTTCCGCGTCCACGAGATCGTGGCCATGGGCCGAAGCCCGCACCAGGGACTGCTGGGCCTGGAGTCCGCGGAGGACCGGCGGGCGGTGGCGGAGGCGCTGCGCGTCACGGGCATGGCGGAGCACGCGGCGCGGCCCCTGGCGGCGCTGTCGGGCGGGGAGAAGCAGCGGGTGATCCTGGCCCGGGCGCTCGCCCAGCACCCGCGCCTGCTGCTCCTGGACGAGCCCACGGCGCATCTCGACCTCAAGCATCGCCTCGCCATCTACGGGCTGCTCCAGCGCCTGCACGGGGAAGGGCTGACCACGCTCGTGGTCAGCCACGACCTGAACCTGGCGGCGGCGCACTGCGCGCGGCTCGTCCTCTTCCGGTGCGGCGAGGTGGTCGCGGACGGGCCGCCGCGCGCCGTCCTGCGTCGCGAGATCCTCCGCGAGGTCTACGAGGTGGACCTGGAGGTGCGCCAGGACGGGGAGGGCGGCGCTCCCTTCGTCGTGCCCCTGTAGTATCGTCTGCGGGCTTCGTCGCTCTTTGCCATCCGTTCGGTGCCCGCATGGAGCGGGTATGGGAAGCGGGTGAGATTCCCGCGCGGCCCCCGCCACTGTGACCGGGGACGGCTCGAGCAGAAACGCCACTGGGCGACGTGATCGGCACCTGCCGGTTGCCCGCCTGGGAAGGCGCTCGACGCCGGACGATCCGGGAGCCAGGAGACCTGCCGAACGGCCGCAGTGCGTCCGTCGAACGGGAGGTTCGCATGGCGTTTCCGGTCCGTTTCGTCTGCCTTTCCATCCTCTTGCTGCTCCCCTGGCCTTCGGCCGCGGAGGAGCCTTCTCCGGCCATCGAAGAGCATTTGACGGTTCACGCCACCCGCCTCCCCGACGAGGAGGAGCCGGTGACCTCGGTCCCCGCCCACGTCACCGTGCTCACCCGCCAGGATCTCGAGCGCTCGGGGGCGCGCACGCTTCAGGATGCCCTGGCCCTCGAGGCCGGCGTGATCCTCTACGACCAGGTGGGGAACGACGTCGAGAAGACGCTGGACCTGCGCGGATTCTCCCAGGGCACCGGGACGGCGGTGTTCCTGGACGGGGTGCGCGTCAACGACCCTCGGAACAACGCGACGGCGCTGGAGTCCATTCCGCTGGAAGCGGTGGAGCGCATCGAGATCACCCGGGGATCGGCGGCAGGGCTGATCGGCGGCGGCGCGGAGGCTGGGGTGATCCGCGTCCTCACACGCAAGAGCGCGGAGCCGGAGGGGTCGCTCTCGGCCGCGGGCGGCAACGATGGAGCCTTCCGGGCCGCCGGGCACGTGCAGGGGACACTCGGTCCGGTCGAGCTCTTCGCCTCCGCCGCCCACGACGAGAGCGACGGTTTCCGCGCTGCGAACGCCCAGAGCGATCTCGACCGCTACGCCTTCCGCGCCGGCCTCCCCGTGGCGCCCGACCATCGGCTCGAGTTCACCGCTCTCGTGTCCCACCTGGATGCCGGGGCCCCGGGCGCGCTGCGCCAGGACGAGGCCGACGCCGATTTCTGGCAGAACCAGTTCAATCTGGTGGACGGCAACGACACCAAGACGCGCCAGGCGGCCCTCGCCTATCAGGGCCGACTCACGCCGGCCTGGAGCCTCGCCGCCGACCTCTCGGTGCGCGACCTCGACGCCGAGATCCTCACCACCGGCCGCTCCGCCGCCGTCTTCGGCGGATTCTTCGTGGAGGAAGACACGCGCACGCTCGGCTCCACGGTCGAGGCGAGCCACCGGGTGGGGAGGAGCACGCTCACCCTGGGGGCCGAATGGTGGGACGGACGCGTGGACGCGCGCGGCTTCGGCACGGACGCCGCGGGGACCGTCCTCGACCCGGCCAACCCGGGCTCGGACAATCGGAGCACCCGGAGCACGGGCGCCGCCTTCGTCCGGGAGAGCTTCGCCCTCGATCCCCACTGGACGCTCCAGGCCGGCCTGCGCGCCGACCGCGACCGGATCGAGTTCGAAGAGCACGCTCCGTTCGCCCCCGGTCCGCCGCATGATGCCCATACCTACTCGGACGTCAGCGGTCGAGCCGGCGTCGCCTGGAACCCCTCCCGGAGGTTCGGCGCCTTTGCATCCTTTTCCGAGTCCTTCCTCCCTCCCACGACCGAGCAGCTCTTCGCCTTCGGCGAGTTCGGCAGCAACCCGCTGCTGGAGCCGGAGCGCGCCACCGCATGGGAGCTGGGCGCCCGTGCCCAGGCTCCCGCCTCGGTGGACCTGACCGCCTCGGTCTTCCTCATCGACACGAAGGACGAGATCGTGTTCGATCCGAACGTGGGGACGTTCGGCATGAGCGTGAACGCGGGAGAGACACGGCGGCAGGGGCTGGAGTTGAGCGCCCGAGGCCGGGGCGGTCCCCGCGTCTCCTGGTTCGGCCAGGGGACGCTGACGGATGCCACGTTCCGCACCGGGGAGGCGGCGGGGAAGGATGTGCCGCTGGTACCGGGCCTGCGGCTGGCGGCCGGCGTGGACGTGCAGCTCTGGAAGGCGCTGCGCCTGTATGCCGACGTGCTGCACGTGGGATCGCAGGTGCTGGACAACGACCAGGCCAACCAGGCGCCGGAGCTCCCTTCCTACACCGTCGCCTCGGCCCGACTCTCCTGGCAGGTCCACCGCAACGTGGCGCTCTTCGCGGAGGGCCGGAACCTCTTCGACGAGCGGTACTCCACCCGCGGCATCTACGCGTTCGACTTCGGAACGCTGCAGAACGAGGTCTTCGTCACGCCGGCGCCCGGACGCCGCGTCTTCGGCGGCGCGACCCTGACCTTCTGAGGGGAGGCCCATGCCCAAGCTCACGCGGATCTACACGCGCGCCGGAGACGACGGGAGCACGTCTTTGGGAGGCGGGCGGCGGGTGGCCAAGGACGGCCTGCGCGTGGCGGCCTACGGGACCGTGGACGAGCTGAATGCCGTCCTGGGGGTCGCGCTCGCGGTGGGACTGGTCCCGCGCGTGGCCGAGGAGCTGCGGCGTGTCCAGAACGAGCTGCTCCACCTGGGAGCCGACCTCTGCACCCCGGAGGAGGACAAGGCCCGCTATCCGGTCCCGGTGCTGGAGGCACGGCACGTGGCGGCGCTCGAGAGCACGATGGATGCGCTGTCGGCCCAGCTCGGGCCCCTCGAGAACTTCATCCTTCCCGGCGGCGCGCAGGGCGCGGCCCTGCTCCACCTCGCCCGTACCGTCTGCCGCCGCGGGGAGCGCGAGGTGGTGGCTCTTTCCAGGGAAGAGCCTGTGGGGGCGCAGGTGATCCCCTACCTGAACCGGCTCTCCGACGCGCTGTTCGTGCTCGCCCGCTGGGAGAACCGCGAACGAGGGGTTCCCGAGCCGCTGTGGGAGAGCCGCCGCTGAGCGGTCAGGGGCAGGCCGTGGTGGTGCGCGGCACGCCGCCGCTGGCCTCTCCGTAGGATCCCGCTCCCGCGCAGGTGTTGGTGCCCCGGACCAGGTACCAGTAGCCCGCGCCGGGAGCGGGCTCTTCGGCGTCCGTCGCGCTCGTCCCGGGGGACCCGCCCAGGCACACGTCGGGGCCGGAGCCCACCGGCAACGCCGTCAGGCCGCCCCGCGCCACGTCGTAGGCGAAGGCCGCGGCCGCGGCGCTCCAGGAAACCGTCTGCTTGTCCGACGCAAACGTGAGCCCTGCGATCTCCCCGGGCGGGCCGAGCGGTGCCGTGGCGCAGCCCGTCGCCGGGTCGCAGGAGTCCTGCGTGCAGAGGTCGCCGTCGTCGCAGATGCGGAGTGGGTGCTTACACCCCGTCTGGGAGTCGCAGCTGTCGTCCGTGCACGCGTTGCCGTCGTCGCAGGAGAGCGGCGTGCTCTGGCACCCGGCCTGGGCGTCACAGCCGTCGTTCGTGCAGGCGTCGCCGTCGTCGCAGGTCAGGGGCACGTGCTGGCATCCCGTCTGGGAGTCGCAGCCGTCCGTCGTGCACAGATCGGCGTCGTCGCAGGAGAGCGGCGTGCTCTGGCACCCGGCCTGGGCGTCACAGCTGTCGTTCGTGCAGGCGTTCCCGTCGTCGCAGGAGAGCGGCGCGCTCTGGCATTGCCCGCCGAGGCAGACGTCGGCCGTGCAGAGGTCGCCGTCGTCGCAGGCCAGGGGGACGTGCTGGCATCCCACCTGGGCATCGCAGCCGTCCGTCGTGCACGGATCGGCGTCGTCGCAGGAGAGCGGCCCGCTCTGGCAATGCCCGGCCACGCAGGTGTCGGCCGTGCAGGGGTCGCCGTCGTTGCAGTCCGCATGCACGGCGCAGGACACGAGGAGGTCCAGGCACCACCCCCCCGCGAAGCTCCCCGCCTGGCGGAACGCGTCGTCCACCACGTACAGGCGCCAGCTCCCGTTGGGAGCCACCCCCTGGAACGTGGCCAAAGCGCTCGCCCCGGACGGGGCGGGGGCGGGAGCCGGGAAGCTGTCCGCGGGCGCGTGGTTGGTGGGGAGGTACGTGCCGGAGGTCAGCCCCCCGCTGGGGGGGAGCGAAGCCGCGGCCGAGTCGCGCAGGACGAGGTCCACCCCCACCACGGGCGTGGTCCCTCCCGCATCCGAGAGGATCGTCGCGTTCTGGCCACCCGGTGCCACCAGGAGCACGTCCACGTCCCCCGGGATCCGGTGGGTGAGGCCGAGCAGCCGGACCGCGCTCACGGTCAAGGTCCCGACCAGCCCCGTGACCGTCACGGTCGAAGGGTACGGGCTCGCCATCGTGGGGGGTGCACTGGAGTCCAGGATCGTCACCGGGGCGCCACTGCAGTAGTGGGCGCAGCGGTCGGCGTGCCCGCACCCCGTCGGCGGACTGCAGGTGTCCTCCGTGCAGGGCTCTCCGTCGTCGCAGGAATGGACGCCGTACGCGCAGCCTGTGGCGGAGCTGCAGGCGTCGTCGGTGCATGGGTTGCCATCGTCGCAGGAATGGGCGCCGTACACGCATCCCGTGGCCGGGCTGCAGCCATCGTCCGTGCAGGGATTGCCGTCGTCGCAGGAATGAGCGCCGTACACGCACCCCGTGGCCGGGCTGCAGCCGTCGTCCGTGCAGGGGTTGCCGTCGTCGCAGGAATGGGCCGCATACGCACACCCGGTGGCCGGGCTGCAGCCGTCGTCCGTGCAGGGGTTGCCGTCGTCGCAGGAGTGCGGCGTGATCTGGCAGCCCGTGGCCGGGTTGCACGCCTCGTCCGTGCAGGGGTTGCCGTCGTCGCAGGAGTGCGTGGCGTGGGTGCACCCGGAAGCCGGGTTGCAGCCGTCGTCGGTACAGGCATTCCCGTCGTCGCAGGAGAGTGGCGCCCCTGCGCAGGCGCCGCCGCCGCACACTTCGCCGACGGAGCAGGCGCTCCCGTCGTCGCAGGGGAGCGTGTTGTTGGTGTGCGTGCAGGTGCCGCCGGAGCAGCCGTCGTCGGTGCAGGGGTTCCCGTCCCCGCAATCGAGAGGCGGGAACTGGCAGCCGCTCTGGGGAGCGCAGGTGTCCACCGTGCAGAGGTTTCCGTCGCTGCAGGAGACGGGCGCGCCCCCGCAGACGCCGTTCGTGCAGGTGTCCGAGCCCGTGCAGGCGTTGCCGTCGTCGCAGGATCCGGTGCGGATCGTGTGCACGCACCCCTGGACGGAGTCGCAGGTGTCGTTGGTGCAGGGATTTCCGTCGTCGCATCCGGCGGCGGTGCACTGGCAGCCGGTGACCACCACGTCGTCCACGGCCAGGCCGGCGTAGAACAGGGAGGAATCGCTGGTCAGGTTCCATTGCAGCTGGATGGTGCGGCCCGCGTAGGCGTCGATGCGCCGGGTGACGAGACCCCATCCCGCGCTCTCCTGGATGGCGGCGGCCGGGCTCCCCACCGTGTCCTGCATGGTGGCGTCCAGGTGCCGGAAGAGCGTGGCGGCGTTCACCGGACCCGGCTCGTGCACCTCGACGTTGAACGTGTCGAAGGACGCGTTCTCCATCTGGTACTTCTGGGCCCATCTCACGACGATCGGCTTCGTGAGCCCGGCCAGGCTGACGTTGGGCGAGAGCAGGGTCTGGTTGCTCCCGGCGTTGTAATTGCCGGTGAGGTCCGTCTTCCAGCAGCTCGTACCGCTGCTGCACCCCGTCACCGGGGCGCTGGTGGGATTCCCGCGCGCCCACTCGTCCTGGGTCCCGGTGTGCGTGAAGCCGGCGGCACCCGTCTCGAAGTCGCCGGTGTAGGCGGTCACCACCGTCCCCTCGCAGGCCACGGGGGCCGGCTGGCAGATGGTGAGGCTCCAGGAGGTGAGCGTGCCGCCCCGGGTGGGGCCGGCGTCGTCGCGCAGCCGGAGGGTCCAGGTACCGCCGGCGTTCTCCCCCTTGAACCAGGCCAGGCGGTAGTCCGGCTCGGGCTGGTAGGCCATGCCCTTCATGGCGTTGAAGTAGCCGATGGGGATCCCGGCCTCGTCGTCGAGGTCGAGGTCCATCTTGGCCTGCCCGCCCGGAGCGGTGGCACCCACGTCCGTGAACAGGGAGTTCTGGTTCCCGGCCGGGGAGAGGAGGGCGGCGTCGATGTCGGCCATCTCGGTGTGGTCGAGGACGATGGAGACGTTGAGGTCCTCGATCCGGGGAGAGCCCGGCACGAAGATGGTGCTGTTGGTCACCGCCCCGTTCTGCGGCCCGATGGGGAGGTTGACGTCCCCGCTGGAATAGACCTGGCACTGCACCCCGATGGGGGTGGCGTGGTGCACGCTGGCGGCCAGGCGGTAGGTGGCGGTGGGCCCGCCGTCGAAGGAGGAATCGACGGTGACGGTGTACGTCCCCCCGTACTTCACCGTCATGAACAGCGCTTCCGAGCGAGGATTCGCGGGATCCGGACTGGAGAAGTCGTCGGCGGCGAGGATCTGGTCCCCGGCATCGCCGAAGAAGCCAAAGCCGAGGCGTCCATCCCACCCGCCGTCCGCAGGGGCGTTGTTCCGCTCCGGGTCCATGTCCAGACTGAGGAAGACCGTGTCCCCGGCCTCCAAGGCGATGGAGTAGTCATCGATGTCGCTGAACGCGCTATGGACGCCGCTCACCCAGCCGCTGGCGGGGAGAGGGTTGGCCGTGGCGGCGCTGTCGTTGGGCTCGCTCTCCGCCGTGGGAGAGCCGCTCATGCGGCGAAAATGGAGGACGTAGGGCCGGAGCTGGCTGGTGGGAGCGAAGTGCTTGACCTGCAGGAAGTAGGTCCCCGCGGTCTGGAGCTCCGCCCCGGCGATGCTCGACCCGCCGTCGTTGAAGAAGCCGTCGTCCTGGTCGAACTCGATCAGGGTGTTGCCGTTCGGCCGGAACAGCCTCAGCTCGCTGTTCCCCCCGTTCACCAGCTCGCTGGAGAAGGCGGTCTGGAGGGCCGCGTAGACCCGGTCCCCGGCGCTGGCCGTGAACGACCACCAGTCCTCGTCGCCGCCGGGCAGGATCGTCCCCGTGGCCACCAGGTCCGCGCCCGGGAGGGACGTGGCCGTGGCGCTCGTGTTGTTGGGCTCGATCTCGAGGACGAAGGTGCCCTGGGAGACGGCGTCGTCGAGGAGGGCGGCGGCGGGCTCCGTCGGACTTGGCGCCAGGACCGTCTTTTCCGGGGTCCGGACGGGCTGGACGGCCACCTCGAGCTTGGGGGCCTCGGAGACGGCGAGGGCGGCGGCGAACCAGCCCCAGACCAGGGCGGCACGAAGGAGCCGAGGCCGCAACTGTCCCTCCCGGGCTGCCCGCCCACCCGCCGGAAAGACGGGAAGATACGGCGATTCCAGAGGGGGAGGGATGGGGCAGGGACGGGGCGGGGCCGGACGGCCCCGCCCCCCAAGGGTCAGCGAGCTACCACTTGAGACCGACGCCGGCGAAGAACCCCAGGCCGTCCGCGTCGGCGTTGTCGTTGGCCCCGCTCAGCTGGGACCACACGCCCTTGATGATGAACCCGCCGTTCTCCCAGGGGTAGACCTTGACGCCACCCTCGACGCCCATCCGGCTGTCGAGCTGGTCGCCGAGATCGCCGCTGATCGTGGTGTAGAACGCGCCCAGGAAGGGCGTGGTGATGCCTGCCATCCCGAAATTGAAGTGATAGAAGGCACCCAGCTCGGTGCTGTCCGTGGAGTCGTCCACGAACGGCGGCACCTTCGTCTCCACCTTGCTGTAGGCGAGGCGACCGCCGATCTCGTGCCTCGCCGTGAGCAGGTAGCCGAAGTCCACGTCGAGGATGGTGGTGGTCAGCTCGTTGTCGTCGTCGTCCTTGATGTTGTCGTAGCTGAACGTGGCGTTGAGTTCCTTGTTGCCCTTCTCGAGGGCGGCCGACGACGGCATCCAGGCGACGAGCGCCAGAGCCGCCGGAATGGCGATGCGAGACAGCTTCATCTCCCTCTCTCCTTTCGCCGGCGCCCACGCGGCGACCAGCATTCCAACCAAGCGCGAAACGCGGGAGGAATAGCACGCCTCAAACGCGCAATCACTAGAGATGAAGGGGAGAATGTGCGCGGCCGACAGGGATGTCGGCACGACACCGTACACTCTTTGAATAGTTAGTAGACGGACACGCGCTGCGGCGTGCCCACCATGAAGTTCAGTGAAGCGATGAGCGTGTCCCGCATCTGCGATCGCTCCACGATCATGTCCACCATCCCGTGCTCGACCAGGAACTCGGAGCGCTGGAAACCGACGGGGAGCTTCTGGCGGATGGTCTGCTCGATGACGCGCGGACCGGCGAAGCCGATCAGCGCCTTGGGCTCGGCGAGGTTGAGGTCGCCGAGCATGGCGAAGGAGGCGGTGACGCCCCCCGTGGTGGGGTCGGTGAGGATGGAGATGTAGGGGACCTTCGCCTCGTCCAGGCGGGCCAGGGCGGCGGAGATCTTCGCCATCTGCATGAGGGAGAGCGCCCCCTCCTGCATGCGCGCGCCGCCCGAGCAGGCGATGACGATCAGGGGCTTGCGGTCGCGCAGCGCGCGCTCGGCGCAGCGGGTGACCTTCTCCCCCACCACGCTCCCCATGGAGCCGCCCATGAAGCCGTACTCCATCACCGCCACCACCACGGAGTGGCCGCCCAGGGCCCCCTCGGCGGAGATGAGCGCGTCCTTGAGGCCCGTGCGCTCCTGGTAGTCGCGGATCCGCTCGTGATAGGGCCGGGTGTCCACGAACCCCAGCGCGTCCACGGGGGCGATGTCGGCGTCCACCTCGTGGTAGTCGCCGTCGTCCAGGAGCTGTTCCAGCCGCTCCCGGGCGCTGGTGCGGAAGTGATAGCCGCACTTGGGGCAGACGTTGGCGTTGGCCAGGACCTCGCGCTTGTAGATGATCTCCTTGCAGTTGTCACACTTGACCCAGAGTCCTTCCGGAATCTGGAAGCGGCGCTCGGGAGGAGGGGCCTGCTTGGGGGCCTTCTCCTTCTTGAACCAGGCCATGTCCGTGACCGTACAGGCGGCCCGTCGGAGCGTCAAGCCGGCTCGTAGACGTACCAGCGGCCCACCTGGCGGACCATGCGCACGGGGAGATGCATGGTCTCCACCGCGCGGCGGTCCCGCTCCGTGACCAGGAGCAGCGGGCGGTCCCCCCGGGCCAGGCGCGCGGGAACCTGGGCGACGGAGATCAGCTCCGGCACGCGATCCAGGTAGAACGTGAGGCTGGGCGCGCGCACGTCCACCCGCACCACCGGGCGGGCCGACTGCAGCGCCGGCACCTCGGTCACCAGGCGCCGGCAGCTCCGCTCCTCCGCCACGCTGGGGAAGATCGTGGCGGAGGCCACCATGAGGAAGAGCCCGGCGGCCACGGCGGCGGCCCCGTACACGCGCCGGGGGCTGCGCGTCAGCAGGCCGCCGCAGGCCACCAGCAGCGCCAGGCCGTAGAGCACGGCCCCGGTGAGGGCGATCGGCGCGTACGGCGCCAGGCGGGGGAGGACGGCGGCCACGCCGAAGACAAGCGTCATCGCCGTGAGCGTGAAGGTGAGCAGCACCGGTCCTTTCATGCTCTCGTGGCGGCGCTCGATCTCCCGTCCCAGCTCCCAGGTGACGAGCAGGGGCACCAGCGGAGCCAGCGGGAGCATGTAGTTGGGGAGCTTCCCCTTCCCCAGGGAGAGGAAGCCGACGCCGATCAGGAGGCTGGCGGCGGCGTAGAGCGCGGTCCGCGCCGCAGGGGAGCGCCGGTCCCCGATCACGCGGACCAGGGCCAGGGCGAGCGGCCCCGCCCAGGGGAGGAAGCCGACGGCGAGGACGAGGGCGTAGAACCAGGGAGGCTCCACGTGGGCCGTGCCCTCGACGTACCGATCGAGGACCTCCTGGCGCAGCGTGGATCCCACGCCTCCTCCGCCGATGCGCTGGAGGAAGGCCAGCCCCCAGGGGAGGATCACCGCCGCCATGGCCAGGAGCGCCGACGCGGCCGCGCGCACCCGCGGCACCACGGGGCGGCTGGAAGCGGTGCGGCCGGCGAGCATGGCGAGGAGGGGGAGGATCGCACCCACCGGCCCCTTGGCCAGGAACGCGAGGCCGAGCAGGGCACCCACCGCCGCGCCGCGGTAGGGGCCGGTCTCGTTCGGCTCCGCCATGTCCAGGGCCAGGGCGGCGAAGACGTGGACGGCCAAGAGGGCGTCGAGCGTCCCCACCTTGCCCGTCACCACCACCAGGGGCGAGGTGATGAAGATGGCCGCCGCCCAGGCGGCGCCCTCGTTCCCGAACCGGCGGCGCGCCACCCAGGCCACGAGCAGCAGCGATCCCAGGGTGGAGAGCATGGCGGGGACGCGGGCGAGCCAGGGATGGATGCCGAAGCTCCGGAAGAGGACGGTCTGCAGCCAGTGGGCGAGCGGCGGCTTCACGAGACGGGGCTGGCCCTCGAAGGTGGGGACCACGGGGTCGCCGCTGCGCAGCATCTCCACCGAGGTGCGCGCGAAGCGCGCCTCGTCGGGATCGATCAGCGGCGCGCGCACGCTCCCCAGGAGCAGGATCAGCAGCGCCGCCAGGACGACCACGCCCAGGGCACGCGCCGCGCGGGTCTCCGTGCTCTCCTGGGCCTGCACGCCCCCTATCATAGAGGGCTCATGGCTCCCCCGAGCGATCCCGTCGCCTGGCTGTACGGGCTCCAGCACGCCGGAGTGAAGCTCGGGCTCGACGGCATCCGCGGTCTGCTGTCGCTCCTCGATCATCCGGAGCGGGCTTACCCGAGCGTGCTGATCGGGGGGACCAACGGCAAGGGGTCCACCGCCGCCACCCTGGACGCGCTGCTGCGGGCGCACGGGCGCCGCACCGGCCTCTACACCTCCCCGCACCTGGTGCGGCCCCACGAGCGGGTCCGCATCGCGGGGGACGACGTGGACGACCCCACGCTGCAGGCCCTCCTGCGCGAGCTGCACGCACGCATCGCGACCGCCCTGGCGGAGGGGCGGCTCGCCGCACATCCCTCCTTCTTCGAGGTGATGACGGGCACGGCCCTCCTCGCCTTCGCCCGCGCCGGCGTGGACGTGGCCGTGCTCGAGGTGGGGCTGGGCGGCCGACTGGACGCCACCAACGTGGTGGAGGCACGCGCGTCCGTGATCGTGGGGGTGGACTTCGACCACATGGCGACCCTCGGTCCCACGCTGGCCGCCATCGCGGGCGAGAAGGCGGGGATCGTCAAGCCGGGCCGGCCGGTGATCTCCGGGGTCGTACAGCCGGAGGCGCGCGCCGTGCTGGAGCATGCCTGCGCCGCCGCCTCCGCCCCCTTGCACCACGTGCTCGAGCTCACGGAGGCACGGCAGGAGGAAGACTCGAGCTGGAGGCTGACCACGCCGCGCCGTGTCTACGCAGGCCTGCGCCCCCTCCTCCAGGGGAGGCACCAGATCCACAACCTGCGCGTGGCCGTGCTGGCGTTCGAGACCTTGGCGGAGGACCTCGGGTTCGCCGTGGTCGAGAGCCGCGTGCGCGAGGGGATCGCCTCCGTGCGCTGGCCGGGACGGCTGCAGCGCGTTGAAGGCCGGCCGCCGCTCCTGCTCGACGGAGCTCACAACGCCGCGGGGGCCGTCGCCCTCGCGCATGAGCTCGCGCGCCACGGCGGGCCCGCACCCGTCCTCCTCTTCGGGGCCATGCGCGACAAGGACCTGGCGGAGATCCTCGGTCCCCTGGCGGAGCGGGCGAGCGCGGTCGTGCTCACGCGCCCGCAGGTGGACCGCGCGGCGGAGCCCGCTCTCCTGGCCGAAGCCCTGCCCCTGGGGATCCCGGCGCTGCTGGAGCCCGACGTGTCCCGTGCCCTCGCGCTGGCGCGTGCCCTCGCCCGCCGGGACGACCGGCAGGTGCTGGTGAGCGGCTCGCTCTACCTCGTGGGCGAGGTGCTGGGGCTGCTCGAGGGGCGTCCCGTTCCAGGACCCGTGCCCTTGTAGAGGACCGGCGCGCTGTCTCCGTACCAGTCCCCCTCGCGGCCGGAGCCTGCGTAGGCGACGGCCATGTCCCAGCGGTTGTCGGCCGCGAGCGCCGCCCGCAGGTCCGGTCCCGCCCGGCGCTCGACGTCCTTCAGCGTCCTGTCCAGGAGCCGCCGGTCCCCCATGTAGCGCAGGCCGGTGATCCCGGCGATCACGGCCTCGGCGTCCCCGCGTTCCGTGACCCTGAGGAGCAGCCCCGCGCTCGAGGAGGCGGCCTCCGGGAACTGCCCCAGGGCCACGACGGCTGGCAGCTCTCCCTCGCGCGCGCGGGAGGCCAGGCTCTCCCGGAGGGCCACCCGGGCCTCCGGCGCCAGCTGGCCCATCGTCTGGAGCGGACGGCCGAGCTGTCCTTCCACCACGGCCAGAGCACCTCTCTCGTCGGGCAGCACGCGCGCCATCTCCTTCACCAGGCCGATGGCGCCGCCGGGAAGCGTCTCGTCCAGCGCCAGCACCGCGCCCAGGGCACCCTTGTAGAGCAGGTCGGTTTCCCAGTCGGGCTCCAAGCGGCCGTCGATGTACCCGGTTCCTTTCGGGTTCTTCCACCGCATCAGCCGCTCGCGGACGGCGGCGCGCTGCCAGGTGAGGCGAGCGAGCACGTCCGCGTCCGCATCCCATTTCCCATCCTTGACGCGCGCGAACTGCAGCCGGCTCCATTCGGCCAGGCCTTCCTCGAGCCAGCGCGGCCAGACCGCCGGTCGCTCGATCCCCAGGGCGCGGATGATCTGGTGCGTGGTCGTGTGCACGTTGTAGCGGACCCAGCTACGCGGCAGGACTGGATCCTCGGGGGTGCGCACGATGTGGTAGCTGGATCCCTTGGGCCCGGTCCAGTAGATGGCCCCCGGCCAGCTCCCTCCCAGCAGGTACCAGGTGGTGGGGAACTCCGGCACCTGGAGCACGGCCGTGCGATCCACACGCGCCATCAGCTCCGCTCCCAGGTGGCGCTCCAGGGAGCCGCGCAGGACCGCGTAGTCGTCCGCGATCTCTTTCTGGTAGCTCCCCAGTCCCTGTAGGAAGCGACGTGCCCCGTCCGCGTCGAAGGGCGGGCCGGCGTGCACGGTGACCGGCACCTCTCCCACCTTTCCTTCCACCGTGATCGTGGCTTCCCTCGCGGCGCGCGGATAGATCGACTCGAAGCCGCCGCTCATGGGGCGGGAGGGACGGCACCCTGTGGCGAGCAGCACGAGCGTGAGCACGTTCGAGCCACGTCGGAAGGACACGTCGCTTCCTCCTTGGGGTCTCTAGGAACAGCTCGAGCCGGGGACCAGCAGGTTTCGGATCTTGCGGAAGCCGCAGAGGGCGCCGGTCGTGTCTTCCTTGGAGGAATCGAGCCACCGGGTGCCCGCGGATTCGATGAGGCGGTCGAGCGAGCGGACGGCACCGGCGGCGTCGCCGGACTTCACCTGGAGGTCCACGAGATCCACGAGGGACAGCAGCGTGCTCCGCGCGGTCTCCGGATCCTCCAAGAGCGCGTCCTGGGGGATCCCGGCCACGACGGAACGGAGGTAGAGGTTCGCCTCCCACCCCAGCGTGGAGGCGCTGTGGAACACCTCGACGCCCGACCCGTCGCGCCGCACCAAGCGGAACGACTTCTCCAGGCTCTCGTTCAGGTGCTGGGGATCGCCGTCGAGGATGCGCCAGGTCGCCGGGTCGTCCTTCGCCCCCACGGAGAGGGTGGCCGGACGGGTCCGGTCGATCCTCCGTGCCCAGGCCGCGTAGGCCGCGCCGTCGAACTTCTCGTCCGGCTCGTACCGCGAGGCGATCTTGAGATCGGGCACGAAGCGGATGTCGAACGGGACCACCGTTCCGGAGCCGCTCATCGCCCCCTCGAGGTGCACGCGGATCTCCGGGAACGGCGCCGCCTGGAACCAGCCGGCATCGCTCGCCTCCAGCACCGGCCGCTCGCTCCAGCCGAGCACCGTGTCGAGCGTGGGTCGGGAGAGACCCACTCCCACGCTGTAGCAGCGGTGACAGGTCTCGGTGTGCATGGTGCAGTCGCAGTAGGCCGTGCGGCACGGGCAGTGGCACACCGTGCCCGCGCCTCCGCGCGCCAGCGCCACCGGCTGGTTCGTCGTCGATTGCATCGGTGCCGCGGCCAGGACGACGGTCATCAGAGTCGCGATCAGCATGTCCTTCCTCCCGGGATCGTCGTCAGGAGGCGAGCGACACGTCCCACGTTTTATGTAGGTTCCCGCCGCGCGGGAATCCGCTTTCCGGGGAAGGTGGGTTGTGGTCCGGTAACGAGGAAGGGACTGCGGAAGGACGGGGTCAGTCCATCTCGCCGGTGACTGCCAGTCCGATCCAGGGGAACACGTGCATGTTCATCGCGAAGCCTCCCCCGGCCAGGGCCAGCCCACGCTCGTCTCGCTGACCTTGCCGAGCACGGCGGGGATGCGCACGGTCCAACGGACGGGCTGGACCTTCATTCCCTCGGCGGGAGTGCACGCCTCTTGCCCCTTCTTGGCGGCCGGTGCGTCCGGGGAGCAGAGCGTCAGGGTCAGCTCCACCGTTCCCTGGGGAAGCCCCGCCACCTCGAGAGCGTCCTCCTCTCGCGTCACGTCGAGCCTGCGGATCGGCGAGCGCCGGTCGAGGAGGACGCCTTCCACCTGGACCGTCCCTCGGCGGAGGTCCACGGGCGGCGCCTGGGCATCGAGCCGGATGGCGGCCCGTGGCCCGCAGTGGATCTGGATGTTCCCGAGATCCGTCGCGCCCGTGCCATCGATCTGCACGGGCCCGCTGTCGGCGGGGCTCTCCGTGCCCGGAGCCCACGTCGGTCGATCGAACTCCGCGGGCAGCAAGGCGACGCGCACCACCCCGGCGTCGAGCGGACCCACCTCGAGAGCACCACCCGCCTGCAGGAGCACCTCCCGGTCCAGAACCGGGGCGTCGAGCGCGGCCTTCACGGCCTCCGCATCCGAGACCTCGGTGGCGGCGGGCACGACACGCACGCTCACCTTGAGCGGAAGGGCCTCGCCCTCCAGGCATTCGAGGTGAGCGACGAGGGTGGCGGCGGGGAGCACGCGCAGTCTCCGCTCCACCTCCTGCTCTTCCTCGATCGTGACCTGCGGCGGGTCCTCCCAGGAGACGCGGGCGTCGGCCGAGCCGTCCGTCCGGGCCGTCAACGTGTAGATGCCTCCGGGGAGCCCGGGAAAGCTCGCCCATCCGGAGGCGTCGGTGCTCTTGCTGCGCTCCCGCTCGCCTTCCCCTCCGCTCAGGGTCACCTCGATTCCCTCCGCCGGCACCGCCTTGTCCCCCGTGGCGTGCACGCGGATCCTCGCCCCGCGGCGGAGGCGCAGCTGCACGTGGCGTGGATCCGGGGCAGGCTCGAAATCCGGGAGCTCGAGAGAGCTGCCGAGGTAGTCGGGATGGGAAGCCTCGAGCCTGTAGCTTCCCGCCTCCAGCCGGAGCCGCGCGATGGGATCGGCCGAGCTGCGGACGACCACCTCCTGCGTCCCGGCCCGGAAGGCCACGACGTCGGCCGCGACGGAGTTCCCGTCCGGATCCAGCACCCCCACGGACAGGGTGGGCGTCTCTCCCTCGGGGGCGGCGTAGGTGAGCTCGAAATCGGCGCGGGCGCTGCCGCCCGCCGGCACCTCCACCAGCGCACTGGGCGGGCGGACCGTGACGGAGGTCGAAGCGCCGGGCGTCGGAGACACGCGCCAGGTGCCGTCCGGCAGGAGTGCGCTCCAGTCGCCTCGCACGTCCGACGACGTGGTCACGAGGCGCGGAACGTCCGCACCCCTGGCCTCTTGCTCCTGCGCCCAGAGCCCGGGGGACACGCGCTCGAGCTGCAGCCCCACGATGGGCGGCTGGCGGTTGGAGAGGATCTTTCCCTCGATGGAGCCGGGCGCGGCGATCTCCCAGTCCAGGAACGTGTCCGGCGCGCCCGGAGGCAGCTCGATCGCGCTCTCCTGCCAGGACTCGCCGTTCCGCTCCGTGCGCACCGTGGTCCACCCGCTGGGCGGAAGGAACTGGACTTGCCAGCGGTCCGGCAACAGCACACGGTCGGCGTACTGGCCGTCCTCCAGCTTGACGCGGGCGGTCGCGCCCGTGCGCTCCCCCACCAGGACGAGGGTTCCCCTCACGTCACTGCTGCGCGTCGCGCGCATGCGCGCCACCAGGCGCACCCCGCGCCGGACCTGCAGGACGACGGAGACCCGGTCCTCGTCCCGGGTGAGGGTGACGCGCTTGGGTGGATCGAGGGACGTGGTCCCGGGCGCCACGAAGCCCGGCGCCGGGTACGCGCTCACCTGATAGCTTCCCGGCTTCTGCTTGGAGAAGGTCGCGGTACCGCTCTCCCCGGTGCGCTGGACCACGGAGCGTCCGGGTGGGGCCTCGGTGGACAGCTCCACGCTCTGCCCCGGCAGCGCCGTTCCCTGCTCGTCCTGCACGCGCACCTCGATCGTCGCCGCGTGCACCGGTGCCACGGCCAGCAGGAGGGCCAGGGCCGCGCGCTTCATTGCGACGCGAGCATACGCCTCGCCACCTACGTTGGGCATTGATCGAGCCACTGCGGGTGCTATTCTCGTCCGCACCCCACCACCCCCGAAGGAGGTTCCCATGGGTCAGGTCAAGGCCGTGCCGGCCGGCTTCCATACCGTCACCCCCACGATCGTCGTGCACGACGCCGCCAAGGCGATCGAGTTCTACAAGCGCGCGTTCGGCGCGCAGGAAGTCTCCCGGTTCCTCGGTCCCGACGGCAAGACGATCATGCATGCCGAGATCCGCATCGGGGATTCGCCGGTGATGCTGAGCGACGAGATGCCGGAGATGAACGTGCGCAGCCCCAAGGCCTACCAGGGCCCGCCTCCTGCGCGGCTGTGGCTGTACCTGGAGAACGTGGACGCCGCCTGGAAGCGTGCCATCGACGCCGGCGGCACGGAGAAGATGGCGCTGAGCGACCAGTTCTGGGGCGACCGCATGGGTCAGCTGGAGGACCCCTACGGCCATCTCTGGTCCCTGGCTCAGCGCACGAAGGACATGACGCCGCAGGAAATGGACAAGGCGGGCAAGGAGTTCTTCGCGCAGATGGCGACGCAGCGACGCTGACGGATTCGTAGTCGTCTTCGCGTTCCGGGGGGACCTAGATTCTCGGCACGAGGTCCCCCCCATGCGCGCTCTGCTCCTCGCACTGCTCGCGACCGCCTCCCCCGTCACCGCCGCCTCCCTCTACGACGTGGGACCGGGCCAGCCCTACGCGGCGATCGGCGACGTCCCCTGGGAGTCGCTGGGCCCGGGGGACGTCGTGCAGATCCACTGGCGGAGCACGCCCTACAAGGAGAAGTGGGTGATCGGCCGCCAGGGGACCGCGGCAGCCCCCATCGTGGTGCGCGGGATCCCCGGTCCCGGCGGCGAGCGCCCGGTCATCGACGGCAACGGCGCCACCACCCGCTTGGCCCTGGATTTCGCCTCCGAGACGCGCGGCGTCATCAAGATCGGCTCCTCCAGCATTCCGCCCGACACCGTTCCCAGGTGGATCGTCCTCGAGGGGCTGCACGTGACCGGTGCCCGTTCCGGCCGGAGCTTCACCGACGATTCCGGGGCGTCGCAGACCTACGCGGCCAACGCCTCCACGATCTACCTGGAGAAGGGCGAGAACGTCACGGTCCGCGATTGCGAGCTGACCGACTCCGGGAACGGCTTCTTCGTGGCCAGCAGCGACGCCGCGGCCTCGCGCGACATCCTGGTCGAGGGGTGCTTCATCCACGACAACGGCAACGTGGGGAGCATCTTCGAGCACAACCTGTACGTGGCCGGCATCGGCATGACCTTCCAGTACAACCGGCTGGGGCCGCTCCTCCCCGGGGCCTCCGGGAACAACCTCAAGGATCGCTCCGCGGGCCTCGTCGTCCGAAACAACTGGATCGAGGGCGGGAACCGCCAGCTCGACCTGGTGGACGGAGAGGACAGCGCGCTCATCCGTTCCGACCCCCGCTACGGGCAGACTCACGTCTACGGCAACGTGCTCATCGAGCCCGACGCCGCCGGGAACCGGCAGCTCATCCACTACGGCGGCGATTCCGGGACCACGGCCAACTACCGGAAGGGCACGCTCTGGCTCTACGGCAACACCTTCGTCTCGCGCCGCTCGGATGCGAACCGCACCACCCTGGTGCGCCTGTCCACGAACGGCGAGACCTGCGACGCCCGGGACAACATCGTGTACCTGCCGGCCGCCGCGGGGACCTCGCTGTCCCTCATGGACACCGACGGCGTGCTGCGGTTCGGCCACAACTGGATGGAGCCCGGCTACCGCGTCTCCTTCGGCACCTTCACCGGCACCGTGACCGACGACGGCACGAGCATCCTGGGCACGAACCCCGGGTTCGTGGACGAGGCGGCGCAGGACTTCCGCCTGGCGGCGGGCTCCGCCTGCCGGGATTCCGGGACGGCGCTCGACCCGGCCGTTCTCCCCGAGCACGCGCTCCTGGACGAGTACGTCGTGCATCAGTCCGGGACGGCACGGCCGCAGGATGGTGCGCTCGACGCGGGGGCCCACGAATACTGCGGGGGGAGCCTGCCCGGCAACGTGTCCGGGCTGCGCTTCGACGCCGATCGGCAGACCTTGCGCTGGACGGCGGCCGCGGGAGCGCTGACCTACGACGTCCTCCGGGGATCGCTGAACGTGCTGCGCGCCAGCTCCGGCGATTTCGATGCCGCCTCCGACGCGTGCCCCGCCGACGATCTTTCCGGAACCTCCATCGCGGACGCCACGCAGCCGGGACCGGGAGCGGGAGCGGGCGTCTTCTGGCTGGTGCGCGGGATCGGCTGCGGCGGGATGGTGGGCGCCTGGGACGACGGCAGCGCGCGCCAGGCGGGGACGCGCGATCCCGGAGTCTGTCCGTAGGCCATAATCCCCGGCGTGGACGTGGCCACCGCACCTCTCCGTCTCGATCCCGAGCGCGCGCTCGCGGGCCTCGTGTGGAGCGAGGTGTTCGGCCGCGTGGCGCCGGTGGAGGTCGAGGTGGGGATCGGCAAGGGCCGCTTCCTGCTGGCCGCGGCCGCGTCCCGGCCCGACGTGGATCACCTGGGGATCGAGTGGGCCAACGAGTACCTGCGGATCGCGGAGACGCGGGCGGGGAAGCGCGGCCTCCGCAACGTCCGGTTCGTGCGCGCCGATGCCAAGGACCTGGTGGCGCGTGCCATCCCGGAGGCGTCGGTCGCCGCCTACTACGTCTTCTATCCCGACCCCTGGCCCAAGAAGCGCCACCACAAGCGGCGCTTCTTCGACCGCACCACCGTGGACCGCGTGGTGGCCACGCTCCTCCCCGGCGGCTGGCTCCACGTGGCCACCGATCACGACGACTACTGGGAGGTCATCGAGCCCCTGCTGGACGGGACCGCCGGGCTGGCGCGCGAGCCCGCCTTCGGCGGTCCGGCGTTCCCCCTGCCCGCCGAGGGCGCCCTGACCAACTTCGAGGCCAAGTACGAGGTCGAGGGCCGGAGCCGGCACCGCGGCACCTGGCGCCGATTGGTCCCCTAGAGCCCTTGAGGACCCGCGCCGGCGCGTGACATGCTCCCCCCGTGGAGCTGCTGGAGCGCCGCCTCGCCGGCCTGCGTCACCTGATCGGCAACACGCCGCTGCTCGCGGTGGAGTGCACGTTCCGGGGCCGCCGGCGCGTGGTCCACGCCAAGGCCGAGCACCTCAACATGAGCGGCTCCATCAAGGACCGGATGGCCCTCCACGTGCTGCGGCGCGCCGCCGCCTCGGGAGCGCTCGCCCCCGGCCAGCCCATCGCCGAGGCCACCAGCGGCAACACCGGGATCTCCATCGCGCTGGTGGGGCGCGCCCTCGGGCACCCGGTCACGATCTTCATGCCCGACTGGATGAGCCGCGAGCGCGGGGACCTCATCCGCAGCCTGGGGGCGGAGGTGCGCCCGGTCTCTCGCGCCGAGGGGGGGTTCCTGGGAGCGATCGCCCAGGCGGATGCCTGCGGAGAGCGCGGTGCCTTCCTCCCCCACCAGTTCTCGAACGAGGACAACGTCGAAGCCCACGCCCAGGGGACGGGACCGGAGATCTGGTATCAGCTCCGTGCCGCCGGCCTCACCCCCGCCGCGTTCGTGGCCGGGGTGGGCACGGGCGGCACCGTCATGGGGGTGGGCGCGTTCCTGCGCCGCATGGACCCCGCCGTGCGCGTGCACCCCCTGGAGCCCGCGAACTCCCCCACCCTCTCCACCGGGCACAAGGTGGGGCGGCACCGCATCCAGGGAGTCTCGGACGACTTCGTTCCGCCCATCGTGGACCTGAGCGCGCTCGACGCCGTGGTGGCGGTGGACGACGGCGACGCCATCCGCATGGCCCAGGCGCTGGCGCACACCCTCGGCCTCGCCGTCGGCATCTCCTCCGGCGCGAACTTCCTGGGGGCTTTGCTCGTGGCCGACGACCTGCCCGAAGGGGCCGTGGTGGCCACCGTCTTCCCCGACGACAACAAGAAGTACCTGAGCACGGACCTCTTGCGCGAGGAGCCGGCGCTTCCCGCCCACCTCACGGACGGCGTGGAGCTGCTGGGCTTCGCCTCCACGCGCCGGGTGTGCCGCACCTGCCTGGCCCCCGACGAGGAGGCGGCTACGGGCGCGCCACGTTCGTGACCAGCAGGAAGTGCTCGTCGGAGATGGGCGGAAGCGCGCGCACGGCGTGGGGCACCGCGTGGGCGCCTGTCCACCGGTCCCAGTAGGCGGCCGGAAGCACACAGTAGGCCGGGCCGTCGCCGGCGAGGAAGCGGGCCAGCTCTTCCCCGGACTGGATGGGGGCCCCGCGCCGGCCGCTGTAGAAGAAGAGCGCCTCTCTCTTGGGCTCGGCGGAGCCGAAGCGCGCCCCCGGAGGCACCAGCTCCGCCAGCCGCGCCGCCGCCGGCCGCACGTTCTGGTAGGCGTCGATGCGCGGGAGCAGCACCTGCTCGGTCAGGAGCAGCAGCGCGACGAAGACCGCGACCGCGCGCGCGAAGAAGGGGCGCGGCTCCCCCCGGAACAGCGGCGGCAGGAGGAGCGCGACACCCGCCCAGAGAAGCGCGCTGGCCACCAGGGCCGGACCTTGGACGGACGCATGCGTCCGTCCCGCGAGAAACAGAAGGGCGATCGCGGTGAGCGCAACGAGGACGAGCAGGGGCGTCCCCGACCAGCGAAAGACCCGTGTCCCCGCCCGGCCCGCCCGGGGCAGCGCCACCCAGAGCGTCCATCCCACGAGCAGCGAGATGGCCGGGAAGAGCGGCAGGAGGTACACCGTCCGCTTTCCCGAGGACGCCGAGAAGAAGACGAACACCACGAGGAACCAGAGCCCGATCCAGCGCAGGGCCGGCCGCTCCTCGGGACGGGCGAGGCGGAGGCACGCCCAAAGGGTGGCCGGGATGAAGACGGCCCAGGGGAGGAAGCTCAGCGGGAAGCGGCCGAAGTAGAAGTACCAGGGCTGGACGTTGTTCCAGGCGTGCAGGAAGCGGCTGATGTTCTCCCGCAACAGGACGGTGGAGAGCTTCCCCTGGCCGGCCTCCAGGGCGTAGGCGATGTACCAGGGCGCCACCAGCGCGATGTAGAGCGCGCCCCCCGGGATCCACGGAAAGCGCCAGACCTCGCGCCAGCGACCCTCCGCGAGGAGACCGGCCACCACGATCGCGCCCGGGAGGACCAGCCCCACCGGTCCCTTCGTGAGCGTGGCCAGGGCGCAGCAGACGAAGAACCCGAGCCCCAGGGGCCAGCGCCTCCCCCGGGCATCCATCCAGAGCCGGGCGCAGGCCATGGAGCCCACGAAGAAGACGACGAGGAGGGTGTCCGTGCAGGACCAGCGCGCGCGGCCCGCGAAGTGCCCCGAGGTGAGGAGCACGAGGGCCCCCGCCAGACCCACCCCGGTGCCCAGGAGCCTCTTTCCCAGGAAGAACGTGAGCAGGACCGAGCCGATGGCGGCGAGCGCGGAGGGAAGGCGCGCCGACGCCTCCCCCACTCTGCCCGCCGGCTCCGAGGCGAGCGCCACCGCCCAGAGCTGCAGGGGCGGCTTCTCGGCGTACGTGTACCCCAGGTAGTGCGGGGCGATCCACGACCCGCCCCGGACCATGTCCTCGGCGATGAGCGCGAAGCGCGGCTCGTCGGGGGACCAGAGATCGCGCGCACCGAGGCGTGGGAGGAAGAGGACGGCGGCCAGCAGGAGGAGGAAAAGGCCCGGGCGGCGGAAGCCGTCTGCCGTCATGGGGTCGGGTAGGGTACAAGAGGCGGCGTGAGAACCGGAAGGCCCGCCTCGGCCCTGGTCCTGGCCACCTTCTACGCCCTGGTGGCTGGCGCCTGGATCCTGTTCTCCGACCGCGCCCTGGCGGCCCTGGCCCCCGATCTCTCCTCGCTGGTCTACTTCGGGACGCTCAAGGGGCTTCTCTTCGTCCTTCTCACGGCGGTCCTCCTCTATGCCATCCTCCAACGCCACCGGCACAACATGGAGGCGGAGGTCGCGGAACGCCGGCGATCCGAGGACGCCCTGCAGGAAAGCCGCGAGCGGCTGCGGCAGTCGCAGAAGCTGGAGGCGCTCGGCCTTCTGGCGGGGGGCGTGGCCCACGACTTCAACAACCTCCTCATGGTGATCCGCGGCCATGCCGAGCTGCTCGCGAACGTTCCCGGACGCACCCCGCGCATGCAGCGCTCCTGCGAGGAGATCGACCGGGCGGTGGACCGCGCCGCTTCTCTCACCCAGCAGCTCCTCACCTTCAGCCGCCGGCAGTCCATCCAGCGGCGCCTGCTCGATCTCAACACGGTGGTGCGCGACACCTCGAAGATGCTGCATCGCCTGGTGGGCGAGGACATCGAGCTGGAGGTGCGGTGCGCGGAAGGAGAGCTGCCGCTGCACGCCGATGCGGGAATGCTGGTGCAGGTGCTGCTGAACCTCGTGGTGAATGCGCGCGACGCCATGCCCAAGGGAGGGCACCTGCACGTGGAGACCGCCGAACTGGCGCGGGAGGGCCGGCGGTTCGCGCTCCTGCGGGTGCAGGACGAGGGGACCGGGATCGACCCCGCGGTGCTCCCCCGCATCTTCGACCCCTTCTTCACCACCAAGGAGGTGGGGAAGGGCACCGGCCTCGGCCTGGCCACCGTCT
>Ga0070695_100000201_pt1 | contig 29023 bp, 22 predicted proteins | sample KBSK1252metaG_FD_65471 | JGI IMG/M metagenome (GOLD analysis project Ga0070695, IMG submission 65471) | Corn, switchgrass and miscanthus rhizosphere microbial communities from Kellogg Biological Station, Michigan, USA - KBS K1-25-2 metaG | ecosystem: Host-associated > Plants > Roots >...
CACGGTCCCGCTGCTGACCGTGAGGGCGCCCACGCTGGTCACGGTGGAGGTGGGGGAGAAGGTGACGTTGCCGAAGGCCGCGTTGGTGGACCCGGGTACGTCGTAGGTGCCGTTCAGGGTCGTCGTGCCGCCGGTGAACTCGACGGCCGTCCCGGTCACGGAGGTGGCCGCGCTCAGGTTCTGGGTCCCCCCGGAGAAGCGCAGCAGGGCGCCGGTGGCATCGAAGCTGCCCGTGTGGGTGCCGTCCCCCTGCAGGGTCAGCTCTCCGCTCTGCACGTCGACGCTGCCCGTATTGTTGAAGTCACAGGAGAATCGGGCTTCGCCCGCGCTGGTGGTGCGCAGGAACGTCCCACTGCTGTTGAAGATCCCGGTCCCGGAGATCAGGGCGTCCGTCTGATGCTCGAACGTGCCGAGGTTGTTGAACACACCGGGGCTGTTGATGACCAGGCCGCCGTTGGCGCTGAAGACGGCGTTCTGGCCGATCGGGTTGATCAGCGTGCGCGTGAGCGCCTTGCCGGGGGAAGAGGTGAAGGCGATCCCGCCGTTCGCCGTGGTGGTGCCGGCCCCGCTCATCGTGCCGCCCCCCCACGTGAACGTGCCGGAGACGGTGATGCTGCCTGCACCGGCGAGGGTGCCGCTGCTGAGCGTGAGGGGAGCGTCGATCTCGGAGGCGTTGGCCAGCGTGAGGGTCCCGGCGTTGATGATGAGCGCAGCTCCCGCGCCCTCCACCCGCAGCGACTTCGCGCTCTGCGACCCCGACGCCACGTTGACGGAGGCGTTCTGGATGCACGCATCGGTGCTCGCCGTGGGAAGGCCGGCACTCCAGTTGGCCGCGGTGGACCAGTCTCCTCCCGACGCAGGCCCCACCCAGTGGGTATCGCCCGGACAGGTGCCCTGCGGCGCCTCGGAGTCGGGCGCGATGCGTGCCAGGAAGACGTCGCCGCCCGCGGTGGGCTCGGTGCGCGTCGCCCCCGGCAGCTCGTCCGAGCGGGTGAGCCCGGCCAGGAGCACCGTGCCGCGCGCGTCCAGCAGCAGGGCGCCAGCGCGGTCCTCGCCGTCCCCGGCGAGCAGGTGGGTCTCCTCGGGCGCGAAGGTGTCGGGCGTGAGACGTGCCACGAACGCATCGGTCAGCCCGCTTTCCTCCGCGGTGCCGGCGACCCAGACACGCCCGGCGTGATCCAGCGCCAGCGCGGCCGCCGGCCGCTCCAGGCTCGCGGTCGAGAGCACGGCGCTCCCGTCGCCGGCGATCCGGGCGAGGAAGGGCGCATCGCCTCCCCCGAGCAGCAACAGGCTGCCCCCTCGCTCCACGGCCAGGCCGAGCCCCGTCTCGTCCCCGGCGCCGCCATACGGGGTCGCCTGCACGAGCGTCCCGGACGCTGGGTCCAGCGTGGCCAGGAAGGCGTCGCGCCCGCCGCCGTGATCCTGCAGCGGCGACCGCGCCGGGAAGTCCGCCGACGCCGTCGTGCCGGCGACGCGCAGCGCGCCGGCGCCGTCGAAGGCGAGGGCCGTCACCTCGTCGTCACCGCTCCCGCCCAGGTAGGAGAGGGAGAGGATGGCCAGGTCGCCGTCCAGGTGGGCGACCCACCCGTCCTTCCCGCCGCCGGAGCGGCCCTGGAATGCCTCCGCGGTCCCCGGGAGGTCGGCGCTCTCCGTGCCGCCGGCGAGCCAGACCTCTCCCGCCCCGTCCACCGCGATCGCGCGTGCGTCGTCGTCGCCGCTCCCCTCGATGCGCATCGCGTGCGTGGGCCGCAGCCCGGTGTGGGAGAGCCGGACCGCGAAGGCGTCGTCGCCCGCCGTGCCCGCCACCACCATGTCCCCTCCGGGAACGGCGGCGATCGCCCTGGGCCGCTCCCCGCCCTCCCCGAACCAGGCGGTCTCCACGACCGTGTCCCCGGAGATGCGGGTCACGAAGGCCCGGGCGCGATCGGCCGGGCGAGGAGCCCCGGCGTGGACGTCGCGCACGTCGCGGTGCGGACGTCCCCGGGCCCGGCCGCGCCCGGCGGGCGCGGCGTCGAGGTCCACGCCCCCGACGGCGCCGGCCACGAGCGCATCCCCGCCGGCCTCGCCGGCGAGGACGGGGAGGTCGGCCGTCCCGCGCCCCTGGGGCACGGCGACGTCGACGGTGAGACGGACCCGGACCGGGGCCGCGGACTGCGCACCGCTCAGGCGCAGGGCCACCGTGCCCCCGGCGGGGACGAGACTTCCCGGGAGCCCAGGCTCGACGACCGGGCGTCCGATCCGCACCGCGTCGTCCCCGGCCTCGAGCACGGCACCTCCCTCCCCGTCGAGGTGGAAGGTCCCGGCGCGGCCGAAGTCGAGCACCACCGCGGAGGGGTCGGCCCCGGGCGCCAGGACGAACTCGAGCGTGAGGCCGCTCGCTTCGCCGCGGAAGACCACGTCCACCCCGGGATAGACGGCGCTCCGCCGCAGGCCTCCAAAGGTCGGGACGTCGGTGACCCAGCCGCTGGGATCCGTCCCCGGGACGTAGTGGACGAAGCCGGGCAGCGGATCCACGGGGGTGAGCGCCGCAGGCTCCGACCCGCCGAGGAAGGCAAAGCCGAGCGGTTCCTCGCCGGGGAGCTCCACGCGGTCCCCGGTGAAGGACACCCTCCCTCCCGCCGCGCGCAGGGCGAACCGGACACCCGCCTCGAACTGGCCGCGATTGGGCTCGATGGCCGCGCGGCGCCCGCCCGCGTGCTCGACCGCCAGCGTGCGCGGGCCAGGGTGGGAGGCGATGAGCGGAAGGAGGGCGGCGACGACGAGGAAAGGCCTCGAGGCCCGGAGGAAGGGCGTGGACATGGTTCCCCCCGATTCGGTCTTTGTCCTGAAGGAGAAGGATTTTGCCCCAGGTGCGGGGGCCCGCGGCAACTAAAAAGTTACTCGCTGCAGGAATGTGGCGACCTGTCGGCCGGCGTCCCCATCCACCAGCAGCCCGTCGTGATCCGCCCCGTCCACCAGGACGAGCTCCGCGCGGCCGGCGGGGGCCGCCGCATGCAGCCGCTCCGCGTGGGTGAAGGGGACGACCGCGTCGTGCCGCCCGTGAACGAAGAGGGTGGGCACGCGAAGGGCTGCGAGGTTGCGCGGGCCGGCGAAGGCGTCGGGGTCCACCCCCACGATCCGGCGGGCCGCGCGGCGCAGCGGTCCGCGCAGCCAGCGCGCGGGGAGCCCTTTGTTGCGCAGGTAGATCTCCGTGGCCTCCATCGGTCCCACCGGCGTTGCCATCACGACGAGCGCCGTCCAGCGCGGATCCTGGGCGGCGGCCACGATCGCCCCCACGCCGCCGAAGGAGTAGCCCAGGAGCGCCGCCCGGCCCACGTGGTCGGCGACCGCGCGCAGATCCTCGACCATGCGCGCGGCGTGATAGGCCTCCGTGGGGCCCGTCCTTCCGTGACCGGGGAGGTCCACGAGCAGACAGGCGATCCCCGCGTCCAGCACGTGCCGGGCGAGGGGGGCCATGCGCCCTCCGTCCGAGGACCAGCCGTGGACGAAGACCGCGGTCCCCCGGGCGGGGCCCATCGGCTCCAGGCGCCAGGCCTTCATGGGCTGCGCCGGGCCGGCGATGGTGACGTCCTGGGCCCGGCAGGCCAGGTCCGGGGGGAGCGGTCGGGGCGCCCGCTGGGGCGGGCGGAGCATCCTCCGGAGCAGCGGGTCCAGGATCAGGCGGAGGAGCACGGCGGGATGGTAGCGCCGGACGTATCACCGTCCATGAAGCACGCGCTGGCCCTGGTGCTTGCCGCCTCCCTCGCCCCCTCCGCTCACGCCCTCGACGGGACCTGGGTGATGCAGCGCGACGCGAGCCGTCCCGGTCAGGTGCAGCTCGAGCTCTCCCGCGGCCGCTCCCACCAGAACGGGAGCCTCGTTCCCCTGGACGCCTTCTCCGGGCTCACGCCGGCGCAGATCGATGCGGCCGTGGACACGCCGGTCGCGTTCGCGCTGCGGCGCGATCCGGGGGACCTCGCCTTCCAGGGAAGGTTCCGCGCCGGCAGAGGCGCCGGGACCTTCACCTTCGCGCCCCGTCCGGCCTTCCTGGACGAGCTGCGCGCCCTGGGGGTCGAGACCGGCAAAAAAGGGGAGGAGGACCTCTTCGGTCTCGCCGCCATCGGTCTCGAGGTGGCGTTCGTGAAGAGCCTCCTTGCCGAGGGCTACCGCCTCTCCCTCGACGACTACGTCCCCATGCGCATCTTCGACGTCTCCCCCGCCTTCATCGGCGAGATGCGCTCCCTCGGGCTCGGGCGCCTGTCCCACCAGGACCTGGTCGCCTTCCGGATCCACGGGGTGACGCCGCAGTTCGCCGCCCAGATGCGCCGTCTCGGATTCCCCGATCTCTCCCGCGACGACCTCCTGGCCTTCCGCATCCACGGGGTCACCGGGGAGTTCATCCTCGACCTGCGCGATCTCGGCTACGCCGACGTGACGGCGGACGACCTCGTGGCCGCCCGGATCCACGGGGTGACGCCGCAGTTCATCCGGGAGATCGCGCACGCCGGCTACAAGGGCCTCCCCTTCGCGGACCTGATCGACCTCCGCATCCGGGGCGTCGGCCCGCAGGAGCTGAGGAGAACCCGGATCGACTGACGACCTTTTCCGGGATCCCGCGCGCAGCCCCTTTCCGGCCTTACGAACCCTGTCGTGGATTCGCGCGAAAGGGCACCGTAACTCCCTGAGCACGGCAGGGGGAACGGAATGCGAAGAATGCGCGTGACCCTCCTCGCGGCTCTGGTGATGACCTTCCTCGGGTTCCCCCTGCACGTCCACGCCGCCCCCGAGGACGAGCCCCTCGCCCCGGAGTGCGGCGAGGGCCGGACCTGGTGGCCCCCCCTCGGGGAGTGCGTCACCCTTCCCGTGCTGAAGAAGCGGGTGGACCCGGACTACCTCGATCCCGCCAAGGGGTTGGACTACGGGGCGCTCCTCTACCTCCACGTGTCCGCCAAGGGGACGGTGGCCGACGTCCAGATCGTGAAGGCGCCCCTGGAAGGCGAGGAGACGGCGGAGGGCGAGGCGGTCCTCTCGGCCTTCGTGCACGCCGTCCGCCAGTGGGTCTTCGAGCCCGGCTTCGACGACGCCGGCACCCCGGTGGCCATGACCGTGATCCTGAAGATCCGGCTGAAGACGGAGGCCTAGCCGACCGCGAGGCCCCGCGGCAGGGGAGCCGGGTGCCGCTCCCGTGCCTGCACGCGGCCGGCGGCCTGGTCTCGCTCCGGGGAGAGATCGGGGAGGAGGAACCGGAAGACGGACCCCAGCCCCTGCTCCGAATCCACCCAGATCCGGCCCCCGTAGCGCTCGACGATCTTCTTGCAGACCGCGAGGCCGATGCCGGTGCCGGGGTAGCGATCCTGGCCGTGCAGCCGGCGGAACAGCTCGAAGATGCGCTCGTGGTACTGGGCGTCCATGCCGATCCCGTTGTCGGCGACCGCGAACACCCAGCCGCTCTCCTCCCTCCGCGCCGAGATCTCCACGTGCGGCGGCCGGTCGCTCCGGAACTTGAGGGCATTGCCGATCAGGTTCAGGAACACCTGGGTGAGCTGCGTCTCGTTGGCGTTTAGCACGGGGAGCTCGCCCACGTCCACCGTGGCACCGGCCTCCTCCAGGGTGGGACGGAGGTCTCGCAGGACGTCGTTCACCACCCGGCCCGAGTCCACGGGGGTGAGGGTGGCGGGGGCGGCATCCACCCGCGAGAAGGAGAGCAGGTCGTTGATCAGGCGGTGCATGCGGTCGGCACCGGCCGCGATGTAGCCCAGGAACTCCTCCCCGTCGGCGCCGATCTGCCCACGAAAGCGCAGGAAGAGGAGCTGCGTGTAGCTGAGCACGGCGCGCAGGGGCTCCTGCAGGTCGTGGGACGCCACGTAGGCGAATCGCTCCAGCTCGGCGTTGGAGCGCCGCAGCTGGTCCGCCTGCTTGCGCAGCTCGGCCGCCGTGCGCTCCCGCTCCCGCAGGTGGGAGCGGATCTGGTACTGGCGGTTGCGGGCGCGCAGCGCGTTCCGGAGCGCCCCCACCAGCGTGGCCACCCGCACCGGCCGCTCCAGGAGGAGCACGTTGGTCATCCGCTCCAGCGCCCAGAGGGCGGCGGGGGAGTCGGCACCGCCACAGCACAGCAGGATCAAGGGGAAGTCGGACCAGGGAGGCTGCGCGCCCAGCACCTCCGCCAGCCTCTCCCGCTCCTCCCCGAGCAGTGCCTCCTCGGTGATCAGGGCGGCACCCGCTCCCTTGCGCACGCGGGCGCACAGGGTGTCCACGTCCGGGCAGGGCACGGCCAGGATCCCCTCGCTGGCCAGCACCTCCGAGGCCAGGGCGCCGTCCCGCCCCACGGGGGCGAGGACGAGGACGCGCCGCTCTCGCACACGCTGAGCTTCAGGCATGGGTGTCGCTGTCGCGCCCGATCCCCCGCGCGGGGACCGGGATCCCGGAGAACACGCCGCGGTACACACTCAGCTCGGGTCCGATCACGATCCCGTTCGTCCCGATGGTCAGCTCGCGGATGGACTTCTCGTGGGGGCCGCGGCGCTTCTTCACGATGGAGAGCGCCTGGTGCAGGTGCCCTTCCGCCTCGTAGAAGCGGAAGAGGATGACCGTGTCCGCCAGGTAGCTGGCGTCGAAGGGCGTGACCAGGCCCGAGCCCATGAAGCCCTGCTGCCCCACGACGAGGATGGTGAGGACCCCCTTCTGGGCCAGGTAGGTGAGCAGCTCGTGGAGCTGGATGGTGAGGAACTGCTCCTCGGGCATGGCGTGCATGTACCCGTTCAGGCTGTCGATCGCGATCACCCGGGCGCCGTCCTCCACGGCCTGGCGCACGCAGGCCGCAAACTCACCGGGTGGCATCTCCGCCGGGTCCACCTGCTGGACGCGCAGCGCCCCCGAGGACATCGCGGGCGAAAGGTCCAGTCCCACACCGGCGGAGCGGGCGCGCAGGGTGGCCAGGCTCTCGTCGAAGGCGAAGTAGGCGGCCTTGCTCCCGGAAGCGATGGCGGTCAGGGCGATCCGGGTGGCGAGCGTGGACTTGCCGGTGCCTGCCGGTCCCAGGAGGAGCGTGCTCGTGCCCCAGTCCAGGCCGCCTCCCAGCAGCCCGTCCATGGCATCGTCGCCGGACTGCAGCCTCCCCGTGGGGGTGTCGGCCGGGTGCTCGGAGGCGACGAGGCGCGGGAAGACGTCCAGCCCGCCGGTGCGGATGCGGAAGTCGTGATAGCCGCCCCGATAGGCGGAGCCCCGCAGCTTGAGGACGCGCAGGCGCCGGCGCTCCGCCCCGAAGTTGGGGGCCAGGTGCTCGAGGGCGATGACCCCGTGGGCGATGCTGTGCACCTGGAGGTCGGCGGCGTCGGCGGTGCGGTCGTCCAGGAAGAGCACGGTGCAGTCGCGGCCGATGAAGAACTGCTTCAAGGAGAGGATCTGGCGCCGGTAGCGCAGCGGGCTCTGGGCCAGCAGGCGCATCTCGGACAGGGAGTCGAAGGCCAGGCGCCGGGGATGGATGCGCTCCACCTCGGCCAGCACGGAGCGGGTGGTCTGGCCGAGCTCGATCTCCGAGGGATGGAAGATCGTGTTCTCCGCCTGCGCGCGCATGGCCTCTTCCATGGTGATGAGCTCGCAGATCTGGATCCCGTCCAGGGAGAAGCCGTGGGAGGCGGCCACGGCGAGCAGCTCTTCCTTCGTTTCCGAGAGGGTGACGTAGAGCCCGGGCTCGCCCAGGCGCGCGCCCTCCATGAGGAATTGCAGGGCCAGCGTGGTCTTGCCGGCGCCGGGATCCCCTTCCACGAGGTAGAGACGGTTCCGCTGCAGGCCGCCACGAAGCACGTCGTCGAGCCCGACGATCCCCGTGGCGGCCAGGGAAGTCGGCTCCTGGGTCCTCGAGTCCATCGAGTGGGCCCCTCATCCGAGATGGAGAGACCCGACGGCGGGAACGCGGTCGGGTGTGGTTGCCTTCATCTTCCAGGGAAGTGGGGGGAGTCCGCAACCTCGACCTCCGGGACCGGTGTTTCCGGGTCCTCGTCCTTGTCGCCGGCGCCGGCGGGAAAAACCGCGCACTTTACGACGAGAGTCGTGGTTTCTCGTTGAAACGGAACGTAATTCCCCGCGCAGCACCGGGGGACAAGCCGTGCTGCACATCCGAGCCGCGACCCTCGCGGCGATCCTGGCGATCGCCGCCGCCGCATCCTCCCCGCCGGCGTCCGCCGGCGATCCCGCCCCGCCGCAGCCCGACTGTGGCCAGGGGCGCGCCTGGTGGCCGCCCCTCGAGGCCTGCGTCACCCTCCCGGTCCTCAAGAAGATGGTGGACCCGGACTACGACGGGGCCATCCCCGGCCTCCGCTACGGAGCGATCCTCTACGTGCGGGTCTCGGAGACCGGTGTGGTGGGGGACGTCCAGGTGCTGAAGGCGCCCCCGGAGGGGGAGCCCAGCGAGGAAGGGGAGACCGCCATCGCGGCGCTGCTCAAGGCCGTGCGGCAGTGGCGCTTCTCTCCGGGGCTGGGGCCGGACGGCAAGCCGATCGGCATGGCCATCACCCTCAAGGTGCACCTGCTGACCGAGGAGTAGGCGCTCCGCCACAATATCCGCGACCCTGCCCCGTCTCCGGGAAGGATGATGGCGATCGAGCAGGACCGGCGGATCAGCGAGGTCGTGGCGCGCGAGGGCTCCCGTCTCGCCGGCTTCATCCGCCGGCGGGTCCCGGACCCCCGAGACGCCGAGGACATCCTCCAGGAGGTCTTCTACGAGCTGGTGGAGGCCAACCGGCTCGTCATGCCCATCGAGCACCTCACCGGCTGGCTCTTCCGGGTGGCGCGCAACCGCATCATCGACCTTCTCCGGCGCAGGAAGCCGGAGGAGGAGGTCTCCGGCCTCGCGGACCTGCTCCCGTCCCCCGAGGAAGGGCCGGATGCGCTCCACGCCCGCGGGGTGCTGCTGGAGGAGCTGCAGCGCGCGCTCCAGGAGCTGCCCGAGGAGCAGCGCGCGGTTTTCCTGGGCCACGAGGTGGCCGGCCTGAGCTTCAAGGAGATGGCGGCGGCGACGGGCGTGAGCATCAACACCCTGCTCGCGCGCAAACGGTACGCGGTCCTGCGCCTGCGGGCGCGGCTGCAAGAGGTGGAACGATGAGACCGAGAGTGAAGAAGCTGATCTGGATCGCGCCCCTGGCCATCGTGGGCATGCTGGCCTTCGTGGCCCTGGGCGGCACCGCGGTGCGCCTCCTCTGGAACGCGCTGCTGCCGGCGCTCTTCGGCTTCCCTCCCCTGACGTTCTGGCAGGCCCTGGGCCTGCTCGCGCTCTGCCGGATCCTCTTCGGGGGCTTCCGGCTCGGCGGCGGCGGGCACCGGCGGGGTCGGGCGGAGCTGTGGGCGCGCATGACCCCCGAGGAGCGGGAACGGTTCCGCGAGCGCATGGGCGGCGGCTACGGCTTCCAGCCGCCTGCGGGCGATGCTCCCTCCCGGTGAGCGGCGCGGCGCGCGTCGCGGGCTGGGCCTACCTGCTGGCGATTGCCGTCATCGTGGCCGCGCAGTACGGGATCTACGCACGCCTGGCCGTGCCGGGCGATGCGGCGGCCACGGCGCGCAACTTCCTGGGGCACGCGACCCTCCTCCGGCTGGACGCGGTGTGCGCGTTCGCCTACGCCTTCGGCCTGATCGTGTTCCTTTCCGCGCTCTACGTGGTGCTGTCCCCCGTGAGCCGGGGTCTCGCGCTGACGGCGGCGCTCCTGCGCCTGGTGTCCGCGTTCACCTGGGTGGGCATCGGGGTGGTTCTTCTGGCCGCCCTGCGCCTGGGGGAGATGGAGGGGATGGCGCGGCCGCTCCTGGGGACGTCCTCCGACCTGTACTACGCCGGCCTCCCCTTCTACGCGGCGAGCGCCACGCTGTGTGCCTGGCTGTGGCGGCGTTCCCGGCTGCTGCCGCGGGGCCTGGCGGGGGCGGGAGTGGTCGCCTCCGCGTGGTGCCTGGTCTCGACGTTGATCTACCTCGTGCTTCCCCCCTTCGGACGGGCGGTGAACCTCTACACGCTGGACACGCCCATGGCGCTCTACGAGATGGCGACCGGCGTCTGGCTCGTTGCCGGTCTCACGGACAGGCGGTTGCGGCGTCCTTCGCCGTGATGCCGCACAGGCCGGAGGGCACCGTGCCATGGCGCTCCTGCCCGGCGGAGTCCACGCCCCAGCTGCTCTCCGTCGAAGAGCCGTCGGTGCCCACCACCAGGAAGAAGAGATCTCCCGCGGGGACGAGCGACCACACGGCGCTGCCGCTCGTGCCCATGGAGCAGGCGGCGCCGCGGAGCGCGTAGGTGGACACCTCGCCCAGATCCCCGTAGAGCACCTGATAGTCGGGCGCGGGGCACGACGCGGCGTCCCAGGTCACCGAGAGGGAATCGCCGGAGCCCGTGAGGCGGCTTCCCCGCATGCCGGTGGGGACGGGGGGCGGTCCCGTCGCGGCGCAGGCATCGCAGGAGCAACTCGTCCCCGTTCCCAGCGGCGTGCCCCCTTGCTGGACGCAGGCCTCCGCCGTCAGGTCGGCGCAGGGAGCCCCCGCCAGGCAGCAGACCTGGGGATCGAGGCTCGCGCTCTCCAGCCGGAGCTCGATCAGGGCGAAGTCCACGTAGAGCGCGATCTGGTAGGTGTCGAACCCGCGCAGCAGCGTCGTGCTCGACGGACCGTAGGAGAACACCATCCCGTAGTACCCCGTGGCGTCCAGGGTGACGGGGTTGGGGAGTCCGTCCTCACCGTTCAGGAGGGGCATGATCTCGATGGAGGCGCCGGCGCCCGCGGTGTTCGCGAGCAGCTTGAACGAGAACGAGGTGAAGTCGAACCTCTGGCCGTCGGACCGCTGGACGTTCAAGCGGGCGTGGTGGTCGGTCACTCCGGGCGGCGGCGTCGTCACGGCCTGGGCCTCGATCCCGGAGGGCCAAGGCACGCGCACGGCACGGCCGATGGGCTGTCCGGTGCCGCCGGTGAAGAGCTTGTCGCGCGTATAGGTGAAGAGGTAGCCCTGGCTCCGGACCGTATCGGAGGTCACGCCGGAAGAGACCGGTGTTGCGACTTGACAGCTGTGGAACCAGGACGCGGTGTCCGCGTGCGCGCGAGCGACGAGCAACGCACATGTGACCAGGAAGAGCCGCCGAGCAAGAGGATGACGCATGGCCCACTCCCCAAGTGGAGGACGACGGGAGTGTGTTGGCGCGGCCCCTGCGCGCGGTCAAGGCATCAACCGGACCGACTCCGTCCTCAGTGCCATCGTGCATGCAGGGCCGCGTAGGCCGCCTTGGGCCGGCGGTCGAGCGTGACCACCCCGAAGGGCCCGAAGAACGCGGGGAAGTCGTTCTCGAAGCCCTTGCGGTGCCGGTAGTCGGCCCAGCTCCAGACGATGGCGCCGGAGACGGCGGGTACCTCCTGCACCGCCTGCCACACCGCGTCCAGGTAGGCCGCCTGGTAGGTCTCGCTGAATCGGAGGTCGCCCTTGGAGCCGGGCACACCGATGGTGCCGAACTCGGTGAGGAGGAGGGGCTTGTCCGGGTAGGACCGGGCCAGCGCTTCCAGACGGGCCCGTGTCGGCGCGTGCACGCGGGCCTCGACCTGGGACAGGTCCTCGGCCACGTCCCCGTCCCACATCCCGTAATAGAGGTTGAAGGCTACGAGATCGGCCAGCGCGAAGGCGCGGTTCTCCTCGAGCTTGCGGTTGGCCACGTAGGTGATCAGGCGGGTGGGATCGAGCGCCCGGGCGCGGCGAAGCAGTCGCTCCATGGCGGCTGTGCCGCGGGCGTCGGACGTCTCGCACTCGTTGGCCATGCTCCAGATCAGGACGGAGGGGTGGTTGCCGTCGCGCCGGATCAGCTGCTCCAGCGCCGACTCCGCCAGGCCGACGATGGCGTCGTTGTCGAACTCGGGCGGCACCGGCCGATGCCAGGGCGCGCGCCACCAGTTGAGGGGAACCTCCTCCATGAGGATCAGGCCCATCTCGTCGGCCAGGCGCAGCGTGAGCGGAGATTGCGGGTAGTGCACGCGGATGAGGTTGGCGCCCATCCCCTTCACGGCCGCGAGGTCGCCCCGGATGGACGCCGCATCGGCCACTGGGCCGCGGCCCGGGAACTCGTCGTACCGGTTCACGCCGCGGATGTGCAGCGGCGTCCCGTTCAGCAAGATCTGCCGGCCCCTGGCCTCGACCGTGCGCACGCCGAAGGGCTCGCGGAGGGTGTCGATCGTTCCCCGTGCATCCAGGAGCTCGAGCTTGGCCTCGTACAGAGCGGGGGAATCCGGGCTCCAGCGCCGGGCGTGGGGAAGACGCAGGGCGAGCGGCACCCGCACCGTGGCGCCCGGGTCCACCCGGACCTCGGCTTCCGCCGCCGTCTTCTCCACCTCGACGCGCACGCGCCCGGTGAACGGCGTCTCGACGGTGCCGGCCACCTCGACCTCCACCGCCACGGTGGCACCGTCTCCCAGGGGAGCGGCGCGGATGGCCGCGTGCGCGAGGTAGGTGCGCGAGGTCGTGACCAGTTCCACCGGTTGCAGCAAGCCGCCGTACTGCACCCACTCCACGGGGGTGGTGCCGGGGAGCCGGTCGTAGCGGACCTCGTTGTCCACGCGCACCACCACCCACGCCGGCTTGCCGGGGGAGACGTGCGGCGTGATCGGGACCTCGAAGGGCAGGTACCCGGTCAGGTTCTCGCCCGCGCGGTGCCCGTCGATCCACACCGTCGCCTTGTGGTGGACGCGGCCGAAGAGGAGTCGCTGCCAGCTGCCAGGGCGCATCTGCTGGGGAGACAGGCGCAACGCGTACCAGCCCACCCCTTCATACCCGTCCATCACCGGATCGTAGAAGTCCCACGCCGAGGGCACGGCGACCGGGCGCCACCCGCTGCGATCGAAGCCGGGCGTCCACCACTCCTGGGCATCCCCCTTCGCCAGGGGATCGGGCTGGAAGAGCCAGCCCTGGGAGAGGGGAACCGATCGCACCGCCAGGAGAGCCGTCAGCGCCAGCGACAGCACCGCGGACGTTCCTAGAATCCGGAGCAGGTGCCGCTCAGGTCCTGGGCCCGGTCGCAGGGGCCGAGGCCGACGGCCTCCGGGCGCTCCCCCGCGTTCCCCGTCCCGTAGCTCCCTTCCCGCGTCGCGTTCTGTCCCACGATCACGAAGTAGAGCAACGTGCCCGGGGGCACCGTCCCCGGGTCGAAGACGGCGTGCCCGGTGTTCCCCACCGCGCAGGCCACGCCGCTCCACGAGGGAGCGCCGGGGATGGGGCCCGTCCCCCAGTAGACGGCGTCGTCCGTGGTCCCGCATCCTGGGCTGTAGGCGAGATCGATGGCCGTGCCGAAGGCGCGCGAGGCCGTGAGCGCGCGCACCTCCTTGGGATTGGGCGCGCTCCCCATGGAGCAGGCGCCGGGGACCACGGCGTTCGTCACCGCCACGTCGTCGATCCACCATCCCTGTCCGGTCACCCCGGAGTCGCTCGTGAACCTCCATCGCACCTTGATGCTCTGGCCCGCGTAGGCGGCGAGCGATCCGCTGTACGACGCCACCGGGTAGACCGGGGTGGCGATGGTGCGGGAGAAGACGGTGCCGCTGCCGCTGGTGGGGATGCCGCAGGCGTTCCCCGTGAAGCTCAGGGAGTCGGAGGGGTAGTTGATGGCGAGCTTCGTCCAGTTCGCGTACGTGGGCGCGCTCGCGACCTCCACGATCCCGGCGTCGAACCCGGTCTCCATGTCGTACTTGGAGGCGAAGGACAGCGACGCCCCGCCCTGCACCGTGAGGGGGGGGCCGGTCAGCGCCGCGCAGGCGTTGTTCCCGTACGTGCCGGTGGCGTACACCTTGGGGAACGACCTCCCGCCCGTGGGTTTCACCGACCAGGGAAGGGAACCGCTCATGGTCGCGGTGCCGGTGTCGCCGGCGTCGTCGGTCCACGTGCCCACGGTGGACGGTCCCGTGGGGCTCGCCGAGAGCGTCACCACGTTGCCGTCGTCGGCCCCGTTCCCCGCATCCACCGCCCGCACGATGTACGCGTAGGACGCGGCACCGGCGAGCCCCGCGCTGTCCGTGTACGCCGTGCTCGTGAGACCGGAGGCCACGAGGTTCGCGGGGGAGGGGACGAAGGGAGCCGTCGTCGCCCGGTGGACCTCATAGGTCACGGCTCCGCCGCAGCGGCTGGCCGCGGCCGGCCAGGACAGGGTCAGCGTGCAGGTGGCGGCGGCGGCGTTCGTGACCGTGGACAGACCGGCGAACGCGGGCCCTGCGGTGCACGGCCCGGTGGTGGAGGCCTGCGCCACGCTGGAGTCTGCCGATTCGCAGCCCTGGACGGCGCGCACCAGGTAGCGGTAGGTCACGCCACCGGACACCGGTGCGTCGTGGTACGCGGTCTGGGTCCCTGGCACCTCGGCCACCAGCGTGTACGGCCCTCCGGGATCGAGCGTGCGGTACACGCGGTAGGCGGCGGCATTGGCGGCGAGCAGCCACGACACGTCGATGGCGTTGGCCCCGGCGGCGGACGCCGTCACGCCTTGCGGCACACCGGGCTGCCCGAGCTGCACGTCCGCCGTCTGCGGTCCGCTGCCCACCGCCACCTCGCGCGTGGCGGTGCAGTACCCGGGTGCCGCGTAGCTCACGTGGTAGGTGCGGCCGCTCTGGACGAGGAGTCGGTAGTTCCCCCTGGCGTCCGCCCGGCGGGGCGCTTCGCCGTGGGTGAAGGTCACCTCCTGGAGCTGGAGGCTCGCGGCCAGGGGGAGCCCGGTTCCGGCGTCGGTCACCTTGCCCCGGATTTGCGCGCCGTCCAGCGTCTTGTCCAGGAAGTACTTCCAGGCCGTGCGCTGGCGCTGCACGGTGATGTTGCGCCAGGTGGCGTAGTTCGGCTGGAAGCCGCCGGCCGCCGAGGAGTTGACCTCGATCACGTAGGCGTAGGCGCCGTACTGGTGGTACTGCGTGTCGACGCTGCCGCCGTCGGCGAGGTAGATCGTGGACCAGATGGGGCCGGTGGCGAACTGGCCAGTGGCGCCGTTGTCGTTGGGAAGGATGGCGTTCAACCCCTGGGCCACCTCGTCCAGCGCTCCCCGCTCGTCGGGGTCGCTGCACCCGTAGGAGTACATGAGGTACTCGCCGTAGGAGTGGTAGGAGAGGGCGAAGAACGGCCGCACCTCGTCGGTGAGGTGCATGAGCCCCTGGGTCTCCGGCTCCGATCCGGGGGCCGTTCCCCGGGTGGTCTCGGCGCTGCAGGAGCTGCTCGACCCGTTGCAGGCGCCCCAGAGCACCGGGTAGTTGCGGTTGTTGTCCACGGCACAGGAGGGGTGGCGGTTCTTCCTCCAGGACGTGTCCGTGGTGAACACGTACATGGCGCCGTCCGGGTTGACGCTCCCCACCACGTAGACGTTGATGTTGTCGAGCCAGCGCTGGACCTCGGTCTCGGTGGCGTAGCGCGAGGTCAGGTAGTCGATCACGTCGCGGGCGATCTCGGGGGTCATCACCTCGCGGGCATGGTGCTGGGCGTCGAGGACGAAGGAGGGACGGTCGTTGTCCAGGGCCACGTCCTTCGTCAGGTGGAGAACGTACTGGGTCTGGCCCTCGAAGAGCGGGCTCTGCAGGACCGACTTCTCCGCCAGGTTCGGGTAGGCGGCGACGACCTGGTCCATGAACGCCGACAGCTCCTGGGGATCGGTGTAGTCGGCCAGGGCCTGGGTGGCGCTCGGCTCCAGGTTCTGGGAGCGGATCGTCACCGGCCAGCCCTTGGCCTCGAGGGCGTACAGCTCCTCCCTGGTCACCACCAGGCCCACCGCCAGGGTCTTGCGATCGATCCCGGCGACGTCGAACCCCTCGAGCGCCAGCGTGCGCGCCGCCTCCAGCGAGGGGACGGTCACCTCCACGAAGGATCGGGGCTCCGGTGTTTCCGCCCCAGCGGTGCCGGCGAGGGCGAGCAGCGCTCCCCAGAACAGCAGGCCAAAGATCGCGCCGCGCACCGCGGAAGTCTACGGTCAGTCGAGCGTCAGCGCCCGCAGCGCTCGTCGGGGTGGGGATAGCTGTCCAGCAGCGCCCCCGACTGCACGATCGCAGCCTGGACGGCGGTGACGGGCGACCAGAGGACCTTCTCCGCGCGGTCGCGCCAGGACGCGCTGGGGAGCACGTAGCTCGCCGCCATCTGCATGTCGAGCGCCAGGTTCGCGCAGCGGCTCTGCCCGGCGTCCTTGAAGTCTCCGCGCAGCGCGCGCATCGCGCTCCCGAAGGCCTCGTTGCAGGCCACGGCATGCCGGCCGTTCCAGATCCAGCACACGTCGTGCGCCCGGCAGGCTGCGTCGATGGCATCCATCGGCTTCACCGCGTAGTAGCGGGCGATCAGCTTCTCGCGCTCGCGCGGGGTCATGTCCTTCGGTCTCTTCCCGGTCTCCCGGGCCAGGCCGGGATACCCGGAGCCGCAGAAGCAGCCGTACCGGAAGCCCGGAGAGACGTTGACCCGCGCGGGCGCCGGGTCGCTGCACACCTCCGCGTGCGCGAGGGCCCGGCGCAGCATCCGCGAAGACGGGGGCGTCAGCTCGACGTCCCGCCGGGCGGCGCGCGCGGTGGCGGGGAGGGCGAGGATCCCCAGGAGAAGCCATGCTGACTGGCGCAAGGTCAGCGCTCGCTGGCGCGGATGCCCGCGCCCCCCAGGAAAGCACGGGCCTGCGTGGTCTCCGGACGCTGTCCGTCCCCGTTCTTGGCGAGCTCCAGGAGCTTGCGGTAGTAGGTCGCGGCCAGGTCGGACTTTCCCGCGCCCTCGGCCGCGCGGGCGGCGCCGGCGATGCCGCGGAAGCGCTCGGGGTTGAGCTGGAGCGACTGCTCGAAGGAGACGAGGGCGTCGGCGGGGCGGCCCAGCTCCAGGTACAGGTCGCCGAGCAGCTCGCGCACGGGGACGATGGAGCCCGGGCTCACGGGGTGCTTGCCCAGCGCGTCCTCCTCGTCGGCCGCATAGCGCAGGAGCGCGATGGCGTGGTCGTGGCGCTTCTCCGCCCAGGCGATCCAGCCTTCCACGGCCAGAAGCTGCAGCTCGAGCTGCCTGCGGAAGTAGGCGAACCGGGGATCCGTGCTGGCGTCGCGCAGCTCCTGGATCCGGCCCATCGCCTTGCGGGCGCCGGCGAGGTCGCCCGTGCGCACGCGGCCGAGCGCGTGCGCGAGCTCGACGTGGGCGGCGTCGTAGGGGAAGCGTGCCACCAGCCGCTCGCTGGGGGGCGGCAGCGTGGCCGCTTCCTGCCAGGCCTGACGCTCGAGGGCGATGCGGGCGGGGATGGCTCCCGCCGCATAGGCCACGGCGAAGTCCACCTCGGGGTAGGTGCGGTCGATGGCGGCCAGGCGGCCCGCCACCTCCCGCGCCTTCCCGTCCTGGGCCGTCTGAAGGTAGGCATAGGCCAGGTAGTCGAGCGCGTGCAGCTCGTTGTAGTTGGCGGCGTCGGGGTGGTACCGGCGGGCATAGCTCCGGGCCGCCTCGGCCGAGGCCGCGTTGGCCGCGATGGATTTGTCCCACATCCCCAGACGGGTGTAGATGTGGGACGGCATGTGCAGCGCGTGGGGGACCCAGGGCGCGATGCCGGCGTAGTAGTCCGCCGCCGCCACACCCTTCGCGGCCAGCGTCGGATAGTCGTAGGCGTGGATCAGGTAGTGGACCAGTCCCGGATGGTTCGGGTGCTCCTTCCACAGCGCTTCCAGGATGTCGGCCGCCTTCAGCTGCTGGGGGAGCTCGTCCCTGGTGGGGCTGGACTGGAGCAGCGACAGGGCGTAGAACGCCGCGGCTTCCACGTCGTCAGGGTAGGTGGCGTGGAGCCGGGCCATCGCCTGCCCGAAGGCCGCTCTCCGCGAGCCTTGGTCCGTCGGCCCGTGACAGCTCTGTCCCACCGGCCCCGAAGCGACGCCCTGACCGGCGCGGTAATAGGCCGCCACCGCGGCGACGTAGTCGCGCTCGCGCGGCGTGGGGGCGTTCGCCGCCTCCGCCTCCTGCACCGCCTCCAGGCCGGCCTTCAGCTCCGCCTCCGTGGGTGCCGCCCAGAGCGGGTGGTACCAGGTCATGGCCACACCCCATCGGGCCATGGCGCAGCTTGCATCTGCTTCCGCCACGGAAGCGAAGACCCGTCGCGCCTCCTCGTAGAAGAAGGAGTGCAGGAGGGCCACGCCGCGCAGGAAGTCGGGCTGCACCTGCGCGCTGCACGAGTTGGGGAAGTGGACCGTTCCCACCTTGCTCAGGTCCCCCAGCGCGGGGGGCTCCGCGCCACCGACGGGGAAGGTCAGGAACGCGAGCGCCAGGACGTTGCACACCAAGAGGCGATTCCGCATCGCACGCTCCTCTTGTCGGCGAAGGTGTCCGGGAGTATAGACCGGCCCATGCTCCCGCAAGTCACCTTCGGACGCAGGACCGCGGAGTGGTCGTTCGCGGACCTCACCGTCACCCGCACGCGGCACGCCGCCGGTCTGCGCCTCCCCGTGCATGACCACGCGCCGGCCACGCTGGCCGTCGTGCTGGACGGAGAGTTCCGGGAGACGGTGGGCCGCCAGAGCTTCTCCTGCTCCCGCGGCGCCGTCCTGCTCAAGCCCGCGGGGGCGCACCACAGCAATGCTTACGGCGCCGCCTCCACGGCGCTGCTGGTGACGCTGCCGCCCCGGCTCGCGCCGCGCGAGGTGGGGTTCGTCCGCGGCGTCGATGCCGCCGTCCTCGCTTCCCGCCTCCGGCGCGAGCTCGCGCGCGGGGATGCGGCCGCCGCGCTGGTGGCCGAAGGTCTGTTGCTCGAGCTGATGGGGATGGCCCTGCGGCAGGCGGGCCAGGCCTCGCGCCAGGCTCCCCCCTGGCTGGCCACGGCGCTGGAGCGGCTGCGGGAGGGGGACCCCCTGACGCTCCTCGCCCTCGCCAACGAGGTGAAGCGCCATCCCGCGCACGTGGCGCGAGAGTTCCGCCGGCACGTCGGCTGCTCTGTGGGCGAGTACCACCGGAACGTGAGGCTGGATCGAGCCGGGGAGGCGCTGCGAAGCACGGAGGCCGCCCTCGCCGACATCGCCATCGGCGCGGGATTCTGCGATCAGAGCCACTTCACCCATGCCTTCCGCCGCCGCTTCGGCATGCCGCCGGGGAGCTACCGCAGCTCCTTTGCAACGACGCAGCGCCGGTCCAAGACCTGAAGCCGCAAGGCCGCGTAGGCTTGCCGGCATGCGCACTCTTCTCCTCGCCCTCCTCGTCGCCTGCGCGACTGCGGCCGGACCCGCGTCCCTCACCGGCCAGTACGTCGCTTCCGGCAACGTGCTCGAGCTGCACGCCAGTCCGGAGGGGCCGCTGCGCGGATACCTCCGCATGGACGGCCACTTGGCGGCACTGGACGCGGTGACGGTGAGCGGGGGGTTGTTGCGCGCCACCGCCACCGCTGAGGATGGCACGCGCTCCGAGGTGACGGCCTCCATCGCCGAGGGTCCCGTCCTCACGGTGGGTGGCCAGGCCTACCGCCGGACGGCGGTGGAGCGGCCGGCCGACGCCACGGTGAAGCGCGAGATCGAGGAGGCCTACGCCAGGCTGGGACGGGCGGTGGATTCCCGGGACCACGCGGCCTTCCAGGCCCTGCGGGTGCCGGAGTTCGCGACCGTCCCGCCGGACGGGGTCCCCAAGTCGGCCGCCAGCATGGGGGAGCGCGCGAAGAGCCTCCTGCAGACGATCCAGCCTCCCGTCCACACCAGCAACGACGTGCTGGAGCTGACGGTGCGCGGCGACGAGGCCATCGCCACCGTGCGCCAGAAGTTCACGCGCCGGCAGCCGGTGGACGGGGAGGGGACCCTCCACGAGATCCACACCGAGGTCACGCAGCGGGAGACCTGGCGGCGCACGTCCGAGGGATGGAAGCTCGTCTTCGTGGACGAGGTGCGGGACCACGCGCGCGAGGACCGCGGCCCGACCGCGGAGAGACCCCTCAGTCCCCGCTGACCTGCTCGCAGGCGCTGGCCGCCACGATCCGATAGAACACCAGCGGCTCCCAGCCTGCGGGCTCGTCGTACCGTGCCGCCCAGCGGGGGTGGGTGTCCGGGGCCAGGTCGAGCTCGCGCGGCTGCGTCCCCCGCAGCACGTGGTAGTGCTCGCCGGCAGGGCGCGGCGCTCCGTCGTCCCCGCCCCAGCTCAGCCGCAGCCCCCCCGCCACCTTGCTCATCCGGAGGACGGGCCCCACGTCGTGGGGAGCCTCCAGGGGGGAGGCGGAGGCGGCCTCGTAGAGCCTGGCCAACACCTCGTCCATCACGTCCGGCGCGCCGTCGTTCCAGGAGAGGACGAGGTCCAGGCAGGGAACGACGGCCAAGCCGCTCTTCCCGTCATGGCCGATCGCGGCATAGACGTTGGCCTCGGCGCTCGGCCAGCGCCGCGCTCCCGTGGACGTCTTCCCATTCACCCACCAGCCCCAGGAGTACCCTCCGTCGTGCGCGTACTGGTCGTCCGGCACGCTGGCGGAGCCGAGCGTGCGCTGTCCCGGGCACATGTCGGCCTCCACCGCCTCGGTGCGGGGGAGATCGGGGGGGAGCGAGCGGGTGACGGCGTCGAGCGTCTGCTCCTCGGGGAGGATCCGCACCCCGCCCCAGTCGCCGCGCCGCAGGTAGAGGAGGCCGAGGCGGCAGAAGTCGCGGGGCGAGATGGCGAGGCGTCCGGGCCGGTCCGCCGCCCCGAAGGCCAGGAAGGTGGGCGCATCCTGGAAGAGGAGCACGGACGACAGATACGGGCGCAGCACCTCCGCGTCCACGGAGGCGTAGGTCGTCCCCCACACCCCGAGGAAGAGGGTGTCCCAGAACAGGGCCATCTGATAGTCGTTGTAGTCGAAGGCCCGGCCCGGGGCCTCGCTCACGCCATAGCAGGAGACCTGGTTCGCCATGTGCCGGAACGTGATCCGGCGGTCCTTGTAGTCCAGCGAGGGATTGAGGCCGGTGAGGCAGGTGGCGCCCCGCTGGCTGGCCTTCGCGTCCACCGAGAGGAGGCGCCCGCGCTCCACCGCCTCGAAGAGGAAGTGCGCGTACAGCGGCTTGGCCGCGGAGGCGACGTCGGCGCGCGTGGTCACGTCCCCCCATGTGTAGACGAGATAGCCGTGGCGGACGATGGCGCCTCGTCCGCCCAGCGTGTCGCGGAGCGCATCGAGCGAGCTCGGAAGGAGCCCGACCTGCTCGGGCGTGCGCGTCTCCCAGCTCGCCTGAGGGACGACGACCGACATTCCGTGCGGGGGCTCCAGCGACTGGAAGGTGGAGGTGGCGGACGTGCTCTGGGCACCCGCCGTCAGGAGGCAGAGGACGACCGCCCCGGCCCTTCGGTTCCCCCCTGCCCTTCGGAACGGATCCGCGATTCGACCCATGGTGCAGCACCGCGCCACTGCAGGACATGTACCGGGTGGTGCACGCGGAAACAACGTCTCCGGAGCGCCGATCCGATGCGCGGCGAGCCGCTCTCTGGGTTGTTGTTTTCTTCGACGTGGCGGAGGGGCGGGATACGGATCCGGAATCGGAGAACCGGCGCGTCCGCGCACCTTCGGAAGGCACGCGGACGCGCCACGGCCGCTAGACGCAGGCCCGCTGGGTGCAGATCACGCCGCCGCCCTTGACCCGGCAGCAGGTGTTGCAGTCCACCTGCCAGCAGGTGCTGCCCGCCGAGGCGGGGGTGCTCAGCGCGAACGCGCCCGCGATGGTGGCGAAGGTAGCGAAAACCAACACCAGGGCCGTCATCCTTTTCCGCATGCTCTCCTCCTGCGCAGCTTTCCCGCGCTCGCAGAGCATACGCGCCCTCTCTCCCGGGCCGCGACCGCGACGCTAGTCGTTGACGACGATGACCAGGGGGTCGGGCTGATCCACGGTGAAGGTGACGGGTCCGTTGGCCTGGAGCTCGACGGGGATCGTGGTGTCCGGCGGGATCTCCGTATCTGCGCTGGTGAGATCGGTCAGCACGCCGTTCACCCGGACGGTGATGGAAACCCTCACCGTCTTGGCCACGGAATAAGGATTGTTAACGTTGACGATGACGGCGTTTCCGGCCGTCGACTTGCTTGTGAACTGTACTGGCACGGTGCCCTCCCCCCTCGAACACGACCGGATCGGGAACGAAATCGATGAACTTGCGGAACTGCTCCGCCGCGACCTGCTCCGCCTGCGCCCGATCGTGATCGCCGGTCTCACGATAGGCCTGCGCCAGGTAGTGATGGGCGAGGAACCGGGCCACCGTGCTTTCCACGGACACGGCCTCGGCCAGGGCGGTGCGCAGCGCCGTCACGGCCTGGTCGAACTCCTTCGCTCCCAGGTGCGCCAGGCCGAGGAGGACGGTGGCCTCGGGACGCATCTTCTGCGTCGCCTTCGTCACCGTCATCTGGATGAGCTGATGGGCGGCGCGGATCGCCGCTTTCGCCTGACCGCCCGCCAGGAGCACGCGCGCCAGGCTGAAGCTGGCCTTGGCGGTCCCCGCCTCGTCCCCCGCTTCCTTGTAGAGCTTGCGGGCCTGCTCCAGGTGGCGCTGGGCGTCGTCGAGGTTCCCCAGGGCCAGCTCGATCAGGCCGCGCTCCTGCGCCACCAGGCCCCGCTCCATGGCGCCGGCCTCGGCGGCGTGGACCTCCGCGCGGCCGAGAGCGGCCAGCGCCAGCTCGGGCATGCCCAGCCGCTCCCAGCAGGAGGCGAGCTGGATGAGGCAGCGAAGCACCATGGCGGCGGGGAGGCGCTCCCTCAGGAGCTCCTCTGCGATCTGCTTCGATAGCTGGTATCGACCCAGGGCGGCGGCCACCAGCGCGAACTGGAGCTGCGTCTTCTGCCGCAGCTCCATGCGGCGCGGGTCCCGGCCCACCAGGTCGCGGAGGGCGTAGAGGTGGGCCAGCGCCTGGGCGTTGTCGCCCTCCTTGCGCAGGCGGCCCGCCGACTCGTACAGGGTGTCGAGGTCCGTCCCCTTGGGGAGCGGGCCGCGGATCGTCTCCAAGGCCACCAGGTCGAGGGCGGCTTGCTGGGGCAGGTCGTAGATCTCGAGGAGCTGCTGGAAGCGGACCACTCCCGGGTCCACCCGCCCCTGCTCCACCTTGCTCAACGTGGTGAAGGGAATGACCTTCCCGAAGGTGCGGGTCTTCTCTTCGGCCTGACGGAGGGTGAGCTTCAGCTCCGCCCGCCTTTCGCGGAGCAGGCGGGCGAGGTCCTGGGAGGGGCGAATGGCGATGCGTGGCATGGAGCCTCCGAGATTTGTGTACATCAAGCTAGAGCAGGAATCAACAGGAAGCAAGCCATCTAGAAAATGATCCGTTCCTATCCATGGTGGACCCGAGCTTGTTGACCTCCCTGGCGTCCGCGGCGTCCGGGGGCGGACGCGGGTGGCCGCCGGCGGCCGCAGCCCGCAGGAAAGAGCAGACGGGGCAACGTTTGGGCGTTGGCCAGGCCCTTGCCATTCAGGCGCCGGCATGGACATGCCGCGCCGATCCGTCGAGAAGATTCCCGCCAGGGATTTCGTGCCCACCCACTGCCCGTGGCCGGAGTGTGCCGAGCACTCTCCGAAGCCGCGGTCCTCGCCCTACCGATTCCATCGGCATGGGTGGTACAAGCGCGCCGCAGCCCCGCACAAGGTCCGCCGTTTCCGCTGCCTCAGCTGCAAGCGGACGTACTCGCAGCAGACGTTCTCGACCACCTACTACGCCAAGCGGCCCAAGCTGCTTCCTTTGATTGCCTGTCAGCTCCAGGCCTCCGCCGCCCTGCGCCAGATCGGCCGCACGCTGGGTTGCACGCACTCCACGGTGGGCCGGGCGCTGGCCCGCCTGGGCCGGCACTGCATGCTCCTGCTGGCCCGGGCGCTGGCGGAGACCGGCGTGGTGCACGAGCCGGTCGTGATCGACCACTTCGAGGCCTTCGAGCTCTCGCAGGACCTCCCCTTCGGCATCGGGACCGCGGTCGGGCACCGGAGCTGGTTCGTGTACGGGCTCGACCCCGCCGTTCATGAGCGCGGGGGCAGGTTGAGCCCCGTTCAGCGGGAGCGCCTCGCCAAGCGGAAGGAGCGGCTCCGCGAGGGCGGCTTCAAGGGCTCCTTCGGCCGTCTGCTCGATGGATTGGCCGTTCTGGCGCCGCCTGGGGGGCTGCCCGTCTACACCGACGGCCACGAGTCCTACCGGCTGGCCCTGCGCGAGCACCCGTCCCGAGAGAGGTTCCTGCACCTGGCGACGCCCAATCCGGAGCGTGGACCCAAGGGATCGCCTCCGTCCGAGGAGGCCAGGCTGCGGGATGCGCGGATGTTCCCGTCCGATCGCTGGCACGCGCTCCTGCGGCACACCGCCAAGCACCACACGCGGGAGACCATTGCCTTTCCGCGCAGACTCAACGCTGCGCTGGAGAGGGGGTTCGTGCACGCGATCTGGCGTGACTTCGTGAAGGGACGCTCAGAGCGAGAGCCGGACCGCAGAACGCCCGCCATGCTCCTGGGACTGGCGGACGAGCCCTGGGCCTGGACCCGCGTCCTGGCGCGACGGCTGTTCCCATCCCACGTCCCCCTACAGGCCACGTGGGCCAGGCTCTACCGGCGCGACTGGACCACCCCCGAGCTCGGCACCAACACCCGCCACTCCCTCCTGCAAGCCTTCTAGCTCACCCTTGGAAAAGGAAAGGGACCGCTTCCGCGGTCCCATTCCTTTCCGTGATTCCCCAACAAGCTCGGGTCCACCGTGGTTACGCTGGGGTTAAATCCCGCCCTCCCTCCCACCCGGTCGCCAACCCTTCAAGCCTTCGTCGCCGGACCGTCACACGGGGCCGGTAAAAACCGGACCGTTCGTGAGAGCAATCCGCTCCACACGGCGGGGGAGGCAACCGATCCCATGACGCGCACGACTGGATGGTGCTTGGCCGCGGCGCTGCTGCTGTCGGCCACGGCCGGTAACGCCGCAACGATCCTCGTCAGCTCCAACATCACGAGCAGCGAGACCTGGACCTCGAACAACACCTACGTCCTCGATCTCCCCATCTACGTCACGAACGGGGCCACGCTCACCATCGAGCCCGGCACCGTGGTGCGCGGCCAGGGCCCCTCCGGCGTGGGGACCAACGACCCGGGGGCTCTGATCATCAGCCGGGGCTCCAAGATCCACGCCAACGGCACGCCCCAGCACCCCATCGTCTTCACCGACCTGAACGACAACAACATCGGCCTGAACCCCGGCACCGCTCCCTACGACACGGCGCTCAACGCGCTGGGCATCACCGGCCAGTGGGGCGGCGTGATCCTCCTGGGCCGATCCTACGTGGCCAACAACACGCTGGCCGGGCCGGACCCCACGCGCGAGTTCCAGATCGAGGGCCTCACCGCCAGTGGAGGCCTGGGCCTGTACGGGAACTGCGCCGCCGCCTACGGGAACCCTCCCTCGCCCATCTCCATCTGCGACGACGACGACAGCGGCTCCCTGAGCTACATCTCCATCCGCTACGGCGGGTTCAACCTCTCCGCCAACAACGAGATCAACGGCCTCACCCTGGGCGGGGTGGGCCGCGGCACCGCCCTCGATCACATCGAGGTCTTCCAGAACAAGGACGACCTTGTGGAGTTCTTCGGGGGCGCCGCCAACATCAAGTACTTCATGGGCGGCAACGGCGGCGACGACGGCATCGACTTCGACGAGGGCTGGCGCGGCAAGATCCAGTACGCCTTCGTCATGCAGGGGACGCCCGGCGCCGACAAGTCGGACAAGGGCTCCGAGCAGGACGGCGGCAACGCCCCCGACGGCTCGCAGCCTCGCGCCATCCCCACCATCTACAACGCCACCCTCATCGGACTCGGGCAGAAGAGCTACACCGGCAAGTCCCTGAACACGGCGCTGCACTGGCGCGACAACGGCGGTGGCCGCTGGTACAACAGCTTCTTCGCCGACTTCGGCGGCGCCCCCCTCTGCATCGAGGGCGGCAACACCGGCGCCGGCTGCAACGTGGCCAACACCTCCGGCCAGCGCTCGAGCACGCCGTACGTGCCCGACGGCCTCCTGTACCAGCCCCCGAGCAGCGGCTTCGAGCTGGAGCTGCAGAACAACCAGTTCTGGTGCTTCGGCAACGGCGGCACCGTGCCCGTGGGCGACGCCTCCGCCTTCGGCTGCGACGCCGGCAAGGACCACTGCGATCCCGGCGTCTTCACCAATGCCGGGCTGGGGAACAGCTACCTCACCTGCGGGGACCCGCTCCCCATCCGGCAACTCGCACGCACGAGCTCCGACGACCCCAACACCCCCGACCCCGTCACCACCATCGACCCCACGCCCGCACCGACGGGCCCCCTGGTCTCCTCGCCGCGCACGGCGCCCAACGACGGGTTCTTCGATGCCGTGAGCTTCAAGGGCGCCTTCGCCCCCAACCAGAACTGGGCGAGGGACTGGAGCGTGATGGACCGACTGGGCTATTTCCCGCCCAAGCCCAAGGTCCTGGTCAGCAACAACATCACCACGAGCACCACCTGGACCGCGGACAACGAGTACGTGCTCGACAAGCCGGTCTACGTGACCAGCGGCGCCACCCTCACCATCGAGCCCTGCACCGTGATCCGTGGCCAGGGACCCTCCGGGGCAGGCACCAACGATCCCGGCGCCCTCATCATCCCTCGCGGCTCCAAGATCCAAGCCCCGGGGACGCCGGACTGCCCCATCACCTTCACCGACGTCAACGACGACAACATCGGCGCCAACCCCGGCACCCCCCCGTACAACAACGTGGCCAACGCCCTCTCCCTCACCGGGCAGTGGGGCGGCGTGATCCTGCTGGGCCGCTCCTACGTGGCGAACAACACCCTGGCCGGCCCCGACCCCACCCGTGAGTTCCAGATCGAAGGCCTGGTGGCCGCCGGGGGCCTCGGACTCTACGGCAACTGCGCGGCCGCCTACGGGAACCCGCCCTCGCCCATCTCCATCTGCGACGACGACGACAGCGGCCGTCTGAGCTACGTCTCCATCCGCTACGGCGGGTTCAACCTCTCCGCCAACAACGAGATCAACGGGCTCACCCTGGGCGGCGTGGGTCGCTCCACCGATATCGACCACATCGACGTCTACCAGAACAAGGACGATCACGTGGAGTTCTTCGGCGGCGCCGCCAACGTCAAGTACTTCTCCGGGATCACCGGTGGCGACGACGGCATCGACTTCGACGAGGGCTGGCGCGGCAAGATCCAGTACGCGTTCATCCTCCAGGGGACGCCCGGCGCCGACAAGTCGGACAAGGGCTCCGAGCAGGACGGCGGGAACGCCCCCGACGGCTCGCAGCCGCGGGCCATCCCCACCATCTACAACGCCACCCTGGTGGGCCTGGGGCAGAAGACCTACACGGGCAAGCTCCTGAACACCGCCCTCCACTGGAGGGACAACGGCGGCGGCCGCTGGTACAACAGCTTCTTCGCCGACTTCGGCGGTGCGCCCCTGTGCATCGAGGGTGGGAACACCGGCACGGGCTGCGCCGTGGCCAACACCTCCGGACAGCGCTCGACCACGCCCTACGTGCCCGACGGCCTCCTCTACCAGGGTCCTGCCAGCAGCTTCGAGCTCGAGCTGCAGGACGACAACTTCTGGTGCTTCGGGAACGGCGGCGGGGTCCCGGTGGGCGACGCCTCGGGCTTCGGCTGCGACGCCGGCAAGGACCACTGCGATCCCGGCGTCTTCACCAACGTGGCGCTGGACAACCTGTCCCTGAGCTGCGGCACGGCGCTTCCCATCCGCAACCTGACCCGCGTCAACTCCGGCGATCCCAACACACCCGACCCCGTGCTCTCCATCGATCCACGCGCGGCGGCCGGCTCCGTCAACAACACCACCAACCGGGTGCCGCCGTCCGACGGCTTCTTCACGCCCGCCTCCTTCAAGGGCGCCTTCCGCGGCAGTAACTGGCTGGGCGGCTGGTCCACCCCGGCGCGCCTGGGACTCTTCCCCACCTGCGCCGAGGATTCCGACGCCGTGCCGGACGAGGTGGAGGGCCTCCTCTTCGTGAGCAAGACCACGATGACGTGGAACAAGCTCTACACCACCGAGACCGGGATCCGGGAGGACCTGCTCCGCTCCACCAGTGCCTCGAGCTTTGCCTCCGCGGACTGCGTGGAGTCCGACGACAGCGACATCGTGGCCAACGACGCCACCCTCCCCACGCCCGGGCAGGTCTTCTACTACCTGATCCGTGCCGAAGCCTCCTGCGGTGGGGGGACCCTGGGCTACCAGACCAACGGCACCGAGCGGGGCGGCGTGAGCTGCGGACTGTAAGACGCAAAAGGCGGGGCACGACCGCGACAGGCCGCAGGCCGCACGGTCGCGCCTCGAGACACTGGCGGGCGGGAGCGTCGAAAACCGGCGCTCCCGCCTTCGACGTAGACGCGAATCTTCGGAAGGAGCACGCACGATGATGCAGCGGTTGTGGGGAGCCACGGCTCTCCTGATGCTCGCCACCGCCCCCCCCTCGCGGCCCGCTCTGGAGCGGGCCTTCGCCTTTGCCACCGCCATCGAGAGCGACGCCAAGGACAAGGCCATGGCCCAGGCCGCGGTCGCCCTGGAGGCGCTCTCCCTGGACGACGGGGAGCAGGCGGCCGCCCTCGCCGACAAGGTGTCGGGCTGGCAGCGCGGCGTGGTCTACGCCGAGATCGCCTCCTGGCATGCCCGCGCCGGGCGCACCGCGCAGGCCCGCGCCTTCCTGGCCAAGGCGGAGGAGTTCCAGCGCTCCCAGGAGGGCTGGCAGGGTCCGCGCCTGCGCGCTCACATCGGCAGCGTCCTGGCGGCCATGGGGGATGCCGAGGGCGCCCACGCCATCAACGACGAGCTGGCCCAGAACGATCGCCAGTACAACGGCATGGCCGTGGTCTCGAACGCGCGGGTGGTGGCGCGCCGCAGTGGGTTCGACGCGGCGATGGCAGAGGTCAAGAAGACCGAGCAGGAGACCGACTACGAGTTCGCCCTGGGCCGGACGTCGGCCTACCTCGAGGTGGGGCAGGACGGGCGGTTCTCCCGCGAGCAGCGCCTGAGCGCGCTGCGCGCCGCCCGGGCCACGGCCCAGGAGGTGGCCGTGTGGAGCCGCGCGGATCTCCTGGTCTCCGCGGGCAAGGGCTTCGCCAAGCTCGATGCCGACAAAGACGCCCGGGAGTCCTTGGAGGCCGCCACCTC
>Ga0070695_100000202_pt1 | contig 28978 bp, 25 predicted proteins | sample KBSK1252metaG_FD_65471 | JGI IMG/M metagenome (GOLD analysis project Ga0070695, IMG submission 65471) | Corn, switchgrass and miscanthus rhizosphere microbial communities from Kellogg Biological Station, Michigan, USA - KBS K1-25-2 metaG | ecosystem: Host-associated > Plants > Roots >...
CGCGTCCGCGCCGCTCCACGGCATCGCCACCGCAATCGCCACGGCGCACAGCAGTCTGCCAGTCATGAGGACTCTTATAGAACTTCCAACTCCCAACTTCCAACTCCCAAGTCGACTTCCAACTTCCAACCCCCAGGAAGCCTGGTGTCTCGAGACCATGCTGCTTGGAAGTTGGGAGTTGGGAGTTGACCCGCGTCAGGCGGTTTCGAGCAGCTCGCGCGCGGCGCGCTGCCCGGTTTCGACGGCGCCGTTCATGTACCCCTGCCACTGCGCGCTCGTGTGCTCGCCGGCGAAGACGATGCGTCCCGCGCGCCGGGCGAGCAGCGGGCGCCACGCCGGGTCGAAGCCCGGATCGAAGAAGGCATAGCCGCCGCGCGCCCACGGATCCGCCGTCCAGTCGCCGACGTGCACCGCCGTCACTGGCGCCCGGTTCATCCCGAGCCAGCACAACTCCGAGAGCAGCTCGCTGCCGCCGGCGGTGGCGGACTCGCGCAGCGCGCCGCTGGCGGAGCCGCCGCCGAGAAACGCCACGATCGATGCGGAGGCTCCCTGCTCCTCGCTCGCGTCCCAGAAGGCGCCGATGCCGCTGTCGGTGGCAAACGCGCGCGCGTGACGCAGCCCGAACAGCGCGCTCGAGCTCTGGACGAGCGCCTTCGTCGTGCGGCCGTAGGGCAGCCGCTGGATCGCGTGCTGCTGGTCCTCCGGCAGCGCCGGGCGGATCTCGACGTCGCGCAGCGTCGACGCCGGCAGCGTCATCACGAGGTAATCGCCTTCAATCAGCTGCGTGAGGCCGCCGGCGTCGGTGACGCTCACGACCACGCGGTCCACGGCGTGCGCGACCGCGCGGATGACATGGCGCAGGAGCAGCCGCGCCGGCGTCGCGCTGACGAGCGCGTCGACGAGCCGGCCGTTGCCGCCGCCGATGCGATAGAACTCCGCCTGCGCGGGGGCCCCCCCCCGCGCGACCTGCTCGACGACGGGCAGGACCGAGATTTCTTTCGGGTCGGCGAGGAAAAATCCGCGCAGCGCCGTCGCCATCGGATAGAGATCCGCGGACGCTCTCGCCTGCCGCAGGTACCCGTCGAGCGACAGCGTCGCCATCTCGCGGAGGCTGTCCGCGGTGACGTCGCCGCCGGCAAGGTGGTAGCGGCGCACCAGCGGCGCGAGCACCTCGGCGAGCGCGTCCCACGGGGCGGTGCGACTGAGGTGATACGTCCCGTGCTCGTCACGGAAGCGGTGCGTGAAGCCGCTGCGCAGCACGCGCACGAGCCGCAGCCCGAATTCCTTGCACAACGCCAGCAGCGCCGTGTGCTCGGACTCGACGAACTCGCCACCCAGCTCCGCATATTGGCCCGACGTGAAGTCGCGAATCGTCCGCACGCGGCCGCCGGCGTAGTCGCGCGCGTCGATCAGCGTGATGGTGGCGCCGGCGCGGGAGAGGTCGTACGCCGCAGCCAGACCCGCCAACCCGGCGCCCGCGACCACGACATGCGTCCCGTGCACGCTTCGCATGCTCAGCAACCACGGTGCCACCTATAATCAGCCGATGACACGCCGGGCGGCTGTGATGCTCATCCGCATGCTGCAGCCGCCGTGCTGACGTGTTACGGGTGAGCGATGAGAGCTGCAGCACTTCTTCTCGGGGCGTGCGTCGTGGCCGCCTGCGGCGGAGGCAACAACATGGGACGCTCCAACATCACCGCGTTGATGAAACAGGACATCAAAGCCGGCACGGGCGCCGAGGCGACGTCGGGCCGTCGCGTGACCGTCCACTACACCGGCTGGCTGTACGACGAAGGGCGCACCGATCACAAGGGCACCAAGTTCGACAGCTCGCGTGATCGCAACGAACCGTTCACCTTCCGCCTCGGCGGGCAGGAGGTGATCCCCGGCTGGGACCAGGGCGTCGCGGGGATGAAGGTGGGCGGTCAGCGCACGCTGACGATTCCGCCGGATCTTGGCTACGGGTCGCAGGGCGCCGGCGGCGTCATCCCGCCGAATGCGACGCTCGTCTTCGACGTCGAGCTGCTGAACGTGAGTTGACCCGCCGTCGCGCTCCGCGCTTCGGCAGGCAACCCTGCGGCCCCGCTGCGCGCCCGCGCGTTCACAGCTCCGACCGATCCGGCGGCGGCCGCCGCGCGGCGGCGGGCATTTCGGCGAAAGGCGTCGACGGCCAGATCGTCGACGTCGACATCGAGGAGGTGTCCGCCAACGGTGACGGCCTCGCGTCCGCCGGCGGCCTCCGCCTCACTGTCCCGTTCACGATCCCGGGGGAGCGCGTCCGCGTTCGTGTCGCCAATTCCCGGCGCCCCGCTGCCACCCTGCTCGACATCCTGCGCGCGTCGCCCCATCGCGTGACGCCGGCGTGCCGGCACTTCGGCGGCGATGCCGCTCCCGGCATCGGCCCGTGCGGCGGGTGCAGCTGGCAGCACATCGCCTACGCCGAGCAGCTCCGCCTGAAGACGGCGCTCGTCGATCGGCTGGTGCGCGCCGTCGTGCCGCAGGCGCCGCCCGTGCGGCCGACGCTCGCCGCCACGCCGCTCGATCGTCCCTGGGGATATCGCAACAAGGTGCACTTCGTCTTCGGGTCGCACGGCTCGACGCTGACGATGGGGCACTACGTGCGAGGCTCGCGGCGTGTCATCCCCGTCGTCGAGTGTCCCGTCCACGACAGCCGCGGCAACGCATTCGCGTTCCGCGCGCGTGACACCTTCGGGGCGGCGGGGGTCGAGGCGGATGGCGAGCGTGGGACGCTGCGCAGCCTCGCGGTCAGGGTTGGCTGCCGCACGCGCGAGATCATGGCGACGCTCATCGTCTCGAGCGATCGCGACCGCGGCGTGCGCGCGGCGACCCGGCGGCTGCTCGACGAGACGCCGCCGACATCGATGCACCTCAACGTGCACGCGCGCGAGGACGCGTTCGTCTTCGGCCCCTCGACGCGCCACCTGCACGGGTCCACGCGCATGCGCGAAGAGGTCGCGGGCGCGTCGTTCCTGATGTCGCCGGCGGCGTTCTTTCAGACCAACGTGCTCGCGGCGGACATTCTGGTACGGCTCGTGCTCGACGCCGTCCTCCCGGCGTCCCGCGTGCTCGATCTCTATGCCGGCAGCGGACTGTTCGCTATCCCGCTCGCGGCCGCAGGCCACGACGTCGTCGCGGTCGAAGAAAACCGGCTGGCGGTCGCCGATGGTGAAGCGGCGTTGAAGCTGAACGCGGCCGCGCAGGGACGATGCCGGTTCATGGCCCGGCGAGTGGAGGCCGCGCTCGCCTCGCTGCGCGCGGCGGACGTCGTCGTGCTCGATCCACCGCGCGAGGGGTGTTCGCCGCCGGTGCTGGATGACGTCTTCGGCCGGCTACGGCCGTCGGCCGCGGTGTACGTGTCGTGCAACCCCGAGGCGCTGGCGACGGAGCTCGGCCGGATCTGCCGGGCCGGTTACCAGGTTTCGTCACTGCAGCCCGTGGACATGTTTCCGCACACTGCACACATTGAGACGGTAGCTGTGCTCACTCGCCCCTGGCCCCGGCTAAATCCTTGAAAAATCTGGGCAATCCCCATTGACAACGTTCAGCTCGTTCCCGCAGAATGTCGTCATCTCTACCTTATTGTCATATCGAGTCACATGTCCCCCTGTTGCGAACGTGCGCAGGAGACGATAAACAGGTTCGGAACTCCATGAGGCGCACACATCTAGGCGTGCAGGCTGTCATCGTGCTGGCGATGGTGGCATTCGTCAGCTGGCCACAATTCCGGCCGGTGCGGATGCAGTCCGTGTGGCGGTACGCGCCCGCCGCGGTGCTGGAGGCGAGAACCGCCGACGCTGCGCGCTTTGCGGGCGATGCGGTGCGTCGGCCCGCCGGCCTGAAGGATGCCACGTACGCGACGCCGATCGCCGGCGTCGGCAGCGCGCGAGCCGATCTCTCGTATGCGACGCCGACCGCGGTCTCTATTCTTGGCGGCAAGCTGAACGCGCTCGTCGGCTTCGCGCGCACGTCGCTCAACACGCCGATTCCGTACGCGCGCGTCGTCCTGCGCAACATCCGCACGGGCCAGGTGCTGGCGCGCGCCGTCGCGAACGAACGCGGCGAGTTCTCGTTCGTCGACATCGATTCGAACGTCTACGTCGTCGAGCTGGTCGGCGCGGACGGTGCGGTCGTGGCCGCGAGCCCGATGGTCATGATGGCGCGCGGCGACGTGCAGCGGACCGAGTTGCGCGTCGCCTCCGCGGCGTCGACCGTCACCACGTCGTTCGGCGACACGCTGGCCCCGACACTCCAGCAGGCGACCACCGTGGCCGCGAGCAGCGACGTGGCGCGCACGACGACGACCGTGACGGCGCAGGAGAGTCCGAGATAGCGATGTTTACTCCCGGCGGTCTCTCCCCGACAGGTCCTGCGGCCGGTTCATCCGGCTCGGTGCCCGTCCATCAACCAGCCGCGCGCAAGACCGCCGGCCTCTTCAGCCCCGATCCGAACGTCCACCTGTTCGACCGCCTGGCGATCATCGTCAAGCACTGGAAGGCGGCCGCCGCCGTCGCGACGCTCGTGGTCGGCGGCATGATGTACCAGACGTTCACGACGGTGCCGCTCTATCGCGCGCAGGCCCGCATTCAGATCGACGAAGAGCAGACCACCACGCAGGTGGACTTCAAGCAGCCGGAGCTGGTCTACAGCGACCCCGAGCCGTACTACCAGACGCAATACAAGATTCTGCAGGGCCGCGATCTGGCGCTGCGCGCCGTCAAGCGGCTGAAGCTCGAGACGGTGCCCGAGTTCAACGGGCAGGGCGCCAAGCCGCCGTTCCTCACCCAGGTCATCGGCGATATCAGGGCCAAGGTCGTGGCGCCGTTCCGCGGCGATAACGCGGCACCGCGCCCGCGCGCGGCCGCGCCGCGCAGCGACAACCAGCAGGCCGACGGGTTCCTCGGCCGCGTGCAGGTGGTGCCCGTTCGCGGCAGCCGCCTGGTGGACCTCTACTTCGTCGCCGCGGATCCGGATTTCGCCGCGCGCGCGGTGAACGTGCTCGCCGAGGAGTACGTGAACGAGAACCTCGAGTTCCGGCTCTCGAACACGGACAAGACGCTGCAGTGGCTGACCGAGGAGGTCGCCAAGCAGCAGAACGTCGTGCAGGCGAGCGAGCGGATGCTCGCCGAGTACCGCGAGAACCAGAACGCGCTGTCGCTCGAGGATCGCCAGAACATCATCGTCTCGCGGCTGAACCAGGTGAACGACGCCGCGTCGCATGCGCGGATGAACCGCATCCAGAAGGAAGCGGCCTACAACCAGGTGCTCGCCGCAAAGGATCGCGAGAGCATCGGCGTCGTCGCCTCCAACCCGTTCGTGCAGCAGCTGAAGACGCGCATCGGCGAGCTGCAGCGCGACAAGGTGCGGCTCGAGGAGCGCTACGGCGAGAAACACCCCGACGTGCAGCGCGTCAACGGCCAGATCGAGGACGCGCAGCGCCAGCTCGACGCGGAGATCGACAAGACCGTGGGCGCGATCAAGGCGGATTACATGGCCGCTGCCGCCGAGGAGAAGCAGCTCGCCACGGACCTCGAAGGCCAGAAGGTGCAGGCGACCGACCTCAACCGCAAGAGCATCGACTACTCGGTGCTGCAGCGCGAGGCCGAGAGCAACCGCCAGGTGTACGAATCGCTGCTGCAGCGCGAGAAGGAGCTGCGCGTCGTCAGCAACAGCCGCGCGAACAACGTCCGCCTGCTCGACCGCGCCGAAATTCCGGGCGCGCCGTTTACGCCGAACACGCGCCGCGCCTGGATGATGGCGCTGCTCTTCGGCCTCGGCATCGGCATCGCGGCGGCCTTTGCCATCGACTATCTCGACGACACGGTGAAGACGCCCGAGGACGTGACGTGGCGTCTCCACCTGAACTTCCTCGGCCTGGTGCCGAAGGTGCACGGCGAGCGGCATCCGCTGCTGTCGGGCCCGGTGCCGCACGACTTCGGCGAAGCGTTCCGCGCGCTGCGCACGGCGCTCGTCGCCAGCAGCGGCACCGACGCGACGCGCCTGATCGCGATCACCAGCACCCAGCCGCTCGAGGGCAAGACGACAACGGCGGTCAACCTCGCGCTGGCGCTGGCCATCGGCGGCGCGCGCGTCCTGCTGATGGACGCCGACATGCGCCGTCCGAGCCTGCACAAGGCGATGCGGCTGCCGAACGACCGCGGCCTCGCGGAGCTGCTCAGCGGCAAGGCGCGGATGCGCGAGGTCGTGCAGCGCTGCGGCGACCCGAACCTGCTGGTCATCACGGCCGGGCACACGCCGTCGAACCCGTCGGAGCTGCTGGCGTCCGACCGCATGCGCGCGTTCCTCCACCAGCTGACGACCGGTCCGTTCGACTGGGTGATCGTCGACACGCCGCCGGTGCTGGCGGTGACCGATGCGGTCGTGCTCGCCCCGCTCGTGCACTCGGTGTCCTTCGTCGTCGGCGCCGAGATGACGCGCTGGCGCCTCGCAGAGCGTGCAATCGAGACGCTGCAGGCGGGCCATCCGCGCTCGATTGCGGCTATCCTCAATCGCGTTGACTTCGACCGTAACCGCTACTACTACTCGCGGTACTACGGCCACCAGTACAAGAGCTATTACGCGGAAGCGCCGGCCGCGAGCTGACCGCCGCCCGCCGTCGCTCCTGCCGGCAGCGCTGATGCTGCTGGCGGCGTTCATGCTCGCCACGATCGGCGGGCGGTACACGTGGCCTGTCCTGCCCGGCCTCATCGCCGCGGCGGCGCTGTTCCTCGCGTCCGGCGCGCGCGTCGGGGTGGACGCCGCCACGCGTTCGATCGACTTCACCGTCATCGCGGCGCTCGCCTTCATCGGCGTCCAGATGGCGCCGCTGCCGCCCGCGGTCGTGCACGCCTTCTCCCCCGCCACGCCGAGCCTGCAGGACGCCTACGCGCTCGAGCCGTTCGGGACGTGGCGTCCCCTCTCGATTCATCCGGCGGCGACGCGCGCGGCCTTCGTGCTGGCGCTCGCGGCGGCGCTGGTGTTCTGGGCGGCGCGCGAGGCCTTCGCGCGCGGCGGCAGCCGCGCCGCCGCGCGCCTGCTCGCCGGGATTGGCTGCGCCTGCGCGCTCGTGTCGCTGGCACAGCGCGCGACCGCGCCGCGGACCGTGCTCTGGACGTGGACCGTCCCCGACCCGCGCGCAGTCCCATTCGGCTTCTTCGTCGATCGCAATCAGCTCGCGACGTGGCTGGTGCTGGCCATCAGTCTCGTCGCCGGCTACCTCGCGATGCACGTGCGCGCGCACATGACGGACCGGCTGCGGCAGGGGTCGCACGCGATGCTCGTCGCGCTGTCCGATGGGACCTCGCTCGTCACGGCCGGCTGCCTCGCCGCGATGCTGCTGACGCTCGCCGCCACGCTCTCGCGTTCCGGATTCGTGGCGCTCGTGGCGGCCGTGGTCGTCGGCGCGTCGCTCGGTCGACCCGAGCGCGGGCGTGGGCTGCGGATGGGACTCGCCGCCGCCGCGGTCCTCCTCGGCGTCGCGGCGTGGCTGAACCTGCAGGGGCTCGTCGAGCGCATCATGAGCACGCTGGCGCCGCCCGACCCGGACTCGGTCAGCCGGCTGACGATCTGGCGCGACACCCTGCACATCGTGCGTGCGTTCCCGCTCGTCGGCACCGGGCAGGGAACGTTCGCGGATGCGATGTTCGTCTCTCAACAGACCGCACGGCAGGTCCTGTTCAACCACGCGCACGACGAGTACCTGCAGCTGCTGACCGAAGGCGGCGTCGTCCTGCTCGTGCTCGTGCTGTGCGGGGTCGCATTGCTCGCGCGCGCCGCCCGCCGCCGGCTCGCCGCCGACGAAGGCTCGCATCGATTCGTGCGCATCGGCGCCTGCGCGGGGCTCGTCGCCGTCGCGGTGCAAAGCATCTGGGAAACCGGCCTCCGCGCCCCCGCCAACCTCCTGCTGGCCGCCATCCTCGCGGCGCTCGCGGTCGTCGATCGCGGCGAACCCTCGTCGGAGATCACTCCTGCATGAGCATCCGTGTCGGATTCGACGTCGACGGCGTCATCGCGAACTTCAACAAGGCGTTCCGGCAGGCGGCGACGCAGATCGACGGCGCGGCCGGGGGCCAGAACCCGCCGGAGCAGGCGTCGCGCGCGCTCGGCGCCGACGCGATGAAGCGCGTCTGGGATCACATCGGCCGTACCGCGCAGTGGTGGCTGCAGCTGGAGCCGTACGAGGCGGACGAGATCGAGCGGCTGTACAGGACGTCGCGCGAGCGCCGGTGGGAGGTCTACTTCATGACCACGCGCCCCTCGAGCGCGGGCGAGACCACGCAATTCCAGACGCAGTGGTGGCTGGAGACGCACGGCTTCCCGCTGCCGTCGGTGCTGACGGTCCCCGGGTCCCGCGGCGACGCCGCCAACGCGTTGAAGCTCGATATCGCCGTCGACGACCGGCTCACCAATTGCGTCGACATCATCGCCGCGTCGCGCTCGAAGGCGGTGCTGCTGCTGCGCAGGGACGATCAGACGGCGCGCGACCAGGCGACGGCGCGCGGCATCGGCGTCGTCGGCACGCTCGCGGCGGCCATCGACACCATCGAGCAGTTCGAGGAGGCAAAGCGGACGACGTCAGGCCGGCTGTCGCGCCTGGCGGACTGGTTCAAGCCGTCGAAAAACGACGAGGATCGCCTGCCGCTCGACGCCCGCGGCGTGCTGGGCGGCGTCCACCCGCCGCCGAAGCAATAACACTCAATAAAACCAGTCCACGATCGCGTCGCGGACCCCCGCGGTCACCGGCAGCACCTCGTGCGGCATGTCGGATGGAAACGCCACGAGCGTCCCCGCTCGCGGCGCGATGTCCACCGCGTCAGGGCAGTGCAGCCGCAGCGAGCCGCCTTCGCACTCCTCGCCGGCGGTGGTCAGAAACACCACGAGAGAGATGCGCCGCGGAAAATCGTCGTCGCCTTCGGGCGCGACGTCCCGGTGCTCGCGGTAGAAGCCGCCGCACGTGTAGCGCAGAAAGCCCGGCCCCTCGTCGGCGGTGAGAGGGATGTCGAAAAAGCGCGCGACCTCCGCACGCGCCGTGTCGATGGCGCGCTGCACCTCGAGGACGAGCGCCTCTTCGACCTCGACGTCGAAGGCGCGGCGGGCGGATTCGTCGACGTGAAATCCGTCCGCGTAGACTTCAGCCGGCGACGCGGGAGCACGGTCCATGGCGGCTCGCAGCCGCCGGCACTCCTCCAGTCCCCAGAATTCAGGACGCACGAACATCATCGAGGAGCACGTCGCAGAATTGTTCGAGCAGTGTGCTCTCGGCACCCGTGGCGGCTTCCTTGACCGGCACAGCGGCGACAAGCTCGTGGACCAGGTCCAGTTCACGAACGCGAAGCTCGTCGTGGAACAGACGGTTGCCGTACACGTTGGCAATAAGCTCCACCATCGCGGCGCCGCTCGATACCGGCCGCAGGCAGGGCGCCCCGGCAATCCCGGTGTGATTGGTGAGCAGATAGACGGCCCCCACCGGCACCGCACGTCCCGCAAACGCAGCCGTTGCGATCAGATCGAGCCGGCGCTTTTCCCAGCTCCCGGTAAACCGCGGCAGTGCCTCCGCCGACCCGTACAGGTAAGCCGTGGCATCGGGCCGCAGAGCCACATCGCAGAGGCCTGACCGGACCACGAGGCCGCCGCCTGCACGGGAGAGGGCGGCGATATCTTCCGTGATCACTTTGTAGCCGCGCCGGGCGAACATGGCGGCGGTCGTCGACTTGCCGGCTCCTGCGTCGCCGACGAACACCACCGCCCTTCCGCCTATGTCGACCGCGCTGGCGTGCAGCGATACGATGCCGCGCAGCCGGAGGAGGCACCCGAGGACTGGCCCGGTGAGATAGGTAGCCACGTCGCCGAGGGTGGCGGTCGATGGCATTCTTCCGAGCACGTGACTGCCGGCCGCGTCGATGATGAACTCGATCCCGTCCGCGAAGTGGAATCTGAACGAGCCGTCTGTCATCGACTTGTGGATTTGCAGCCCGGGCTCACCCGTGCCGTCGACCGTCCACTCGCTGCGGTACCAGTGTGTTTCGACTGCTCGAGTGCGCCCAGTGTCGGGTTCCTCGACGTTCTGCAACCTGAAGACAACATCCGGAACGTGGAGAGCTTCAGCGGTGGGGAGGCCGGGGATGGGTGGGTCTGCGTCGAGATAGAGACCGTAAACCGAGTACAGCATCCGCTGCAGTGGCACTCAGGTCCGTGAGGTTCAGCCTCGAGCCCGCAGATCTGCGGCGCCGGTCAAGGCCTTGTCCTCTGCGTCTTGCCACCTCCCCCGTCTAGCAAACCTGTCTTGCCGACGGTCCTGGTCAGGGTTGAGATGTCACCATAGACGCGCAGGATCGGTGGCTCGAACGGTTTCTTCTGCTCGACGTCCGGAACGGGCGCGGGCACGGGATCCCTATCGTCCATCGTTCACCTCCGCTTGTCCCACATAACAGAGATCGTGCGCGCACAATTCGGAAGCGAACCGCAGGAGTTCGGACTGAACGACTGAAGGGTGTGCCTCGAACTCCTCGCACAGGACGCGATTGACGTCGCGCAACGATCGCTCCTGCGTAATCAGCCTCCAGACTCGCGTGCCGACGGCGTTGAGACCGAAATAGATGCCGCTGCGCAGGTTGAGGAGCACGCTTTCGCCTGACAATTCGCGCAGGATCACGTGATCGCCGGGTGTCAGCCGATCATCGGGCGAAAGTTCAAGCATCGTCGAATTCCGGCCAGTATACTTCATGAGCTGGATGGGGCGACCGCGTGCGGCGCTCCACTCTTGAGCACCGACAGGAAGTCCGGATGCGATTGGAACCACCCGGCCAGGGCGGTTTTCGGAGCGTGTCCTTCTACGGCAGTGACGCGATGTTCGAGGTCGTCTGCGATGCGAAACAGAATGGCGTCGCCCGGCCCGGTATTTGCGACCGCCCACAGAAGCGTGTCTGATCCTCGCTTCCTCAACTCGAACCTTCCTCCCTCGAACGCCTGCTCGCTCAGGTTCACGCTGATCCCAATCAATCGGTTCGCGCCGGTGTCGGAGTGCCAGGAATCGTAATGCCCCCCTCCCCCGCACATCCGGTATACACGCCCGAGAAAGGAGCCGATGCGCGCGCAGCCTGTGATTTGCTGGATGACATCGAACAGATGCTGGTCGTTCAAAAGGAGGTACAGCAGCGCCAGCGTGGAGTTGTCGCGCATACACTGCTCGACGCCAATGCCTTCATGCGTCCGGTGGTAAAAGGTGGCATCGCCGATAGCTCGTTGAACAGTCTTCAGCAGATCGGCGTCGAGGAACTGCGGCAATCTGAGGGCCTGATACCGTTCGAAGGAATCGGGCATCTCGGCACGGATCTGGGACGTCTCCGTCGCGATCAGCGCCCTGCGCGCGAGCTGCACCATGACGCCCGATTATAGTGATTCGGTTGACGTTCGGGCATCAACGCTCAGAACGCTGTGCGCGATCATCCGCGGCGCAGTACTGGAGCCCGACCCTGCGGTGCACGCGCACATGCTCCTGGCGCTCGCGCGCCAGCACCGCGTTCAATACGTCGTTGCCTGGCAGCTTCGTCGGCACGGTATCGACCTCGCACGTTGGTTCGGATCGCTGGCGGAGGACCTCGATAGAGAGGTCCGGGCACAGGCGCTCGTCGATGCGGTCCGCCACGAGGAGCTCCCGCGCATCCTGGCGGCGCTCGCTGACGTCGACGGAGCCGCGCCAGTCCTCTTCAAAGGTGCGGCGCTCGCGCAGACCCATTACCGGGAACCATGGCTCCGGCCCCGCCTCGATACGGACATTCTGATCGCGCCTGCCAGTGCCGCCGAGGCATTCGAGATTCTGCGGAGCCTCGGCTACGAGCGGTGCACGTCGACGTCGGGCGCGTTGGTCAGCGCGCAGGCGCCGTTCGACCGCGTGGATCGCCTTGGGGTTGCGCATCATCTGGACGTGCACTGGAAGATTGCGAACTGGCACATCATCGCGAACGTCCTGTCGCACGAAGAGATTGCCGACCGCGCGGTTCCCATTCGCGCACTGGGGACTGCCGCGCGCGGGCCGTCGGATATCGACGCACTCATCGTGGCCTGCCTTCATCGAGCGGCCCATCATCGGGACAGCGAGGAACTGCTGTGGATCTATGACATTCATTTGCTCGCGGAGGGCCTGCGGGAATCGGACTGGACCGCGGTCCTCGCGATCGCGGAGCGGGGGGCGGTCACCGCCATCTGCGCGCGCGGCCTGGCGCTCGCCATCGATCGATTCGCGACGAGTGTTCCCGCCAGCGTCATCCGCCGGCTCACGGAGGGGCAACGACGGGCGGGTGCCGAGCCGTCCGCGGTATACCTCTCGAAGAGTTTCCGCCTGGTGGACGGGCTCGTGTCGGATCTGCGCTCGCTGAATATTCGCGGAGGCGCCCGCCTCATCGCCGAGCACGTGTTCCCGCCGGCAGATTACATGGCGAAGCGCTACGGCGCACGGACGCGGTCATCGATGCTGCTGGCTTACGCGCGGCGGGTGGTTGCGGGTCTTCCGAAGTGGCTCGCCACGGGCCGCGAGCCGTGAGCGGGATCGTTGCGATCATCCGCACCGACGGAGCCGCGGTCGATCCGGCGCTCGCACACGCGCTGACGGCAACGCTGGCGTATCGCGGACCCGACGCGCAGGAAACGCGATGCGCCGGGCCGGCCGCACTGGGCCACACCCTCCTCCGCACGGGTGCTGCATCGGACGACGATCGCCAGCCATTGACGCTCGACGGTGAGACGTGGATCGTCGCCGACGGGCGAGTCGATGCACGGGCGACGCTCCTTGCGGACCTCGAGTCCGAACAGTGTTCATCGCTGTCGTCGGCCTCCGACGCCGAAATGATTCTTCGTGCGTTCATGAAATGGGACGCGCAGTGCGTCGAGCATCTCCTCGGCGATTTCGCCTTCGCGATCTGGTGTGCGCCGTCCGGCCGCCTCTTCTGCGCCCGCGATCACCTCGGGGTCAAGCCCCTGTACTACGCGCAGGTCGGGGCGTGGCTCATCGTGAGCAACACGTTGGAGTGCATCCGCCGGCATCCCGCCGTATCAGATGCACTCGACGATCTCGCCGTCGCGGACTTCCTTCTGTTCGGACACAAGACCGATGACGACGCGACGACCTTTCGCGACATTCGGCGCGTCCCCTCCGCGCACACGCTGACGTGGTCGGCACCAACGAGCTGCCTCGTTCGCCGCTATTGGCAGCTGCCTGTCGAAGAACCGATCTACAGAAGGGAGGGGGAATACGTCGAACAGTTCACCGATCTCCTGCGGCTCGCTGTGTCCGATCGCCTGCGGGCCGACCGCGTTGGCATCTTCCTGAGCGGCGGCATCGATTCCACCGCGCTTGCCGCCACGGCCGCCGCCATGCTCTGCCCATCCGCGCGCGCGCCGGTTCGCGGTTTCACGCTCACATACCAGTCGCTGATCAGCGACGAGGAGAGCCGCTATGCCGCCGCCGCGGCGCAGCACCTGGGCATCCCATACGAGTCCTACGTCGTCGATCGAGAACCAGGCTGGGACGATTTCGGTGATGCCGGCGCGCCGGAGCCGTGCCTGTCAGGTGTCGGTGCGAAGACGAGAATGCGCGTCTATGCGGACATGGCCGAACACGGCCGCGTCGCGCTCTACGGCGAAGGTCCGGACAACGCGCTGGTGTACGAATGGCAGCCCTATCTGGCCTACTTATGCGCCGGGCGGAGGTGGACACGCCTCGCTGCCGATTTCGCGCAGTTCGTGAAGCATCACAAGCGGCTGCCTCTTTTGCGGACGATCGTCGGAACGAGGCGTGGACGTGCGGCAGTGCACGCACCTGACCCCCGCTTGCCGCGGTGGATTGCGCCGGCACTTGTCGATCGTCTCGAGCTCACTGATCGGTGGCGGCGCCGCGGTCGGAGCGGCGCCGTGCATCATCCGATTCGACCGATCGCGTACTCGTCGCTCGCGGCACCGCTCTGGCAGACCGTCTTCGAGGAGCTCGAGCCGTCGTATACGCGTGTGCCGTTGGAGGTCCGGCATCCGTACCTCGATATCCGTCTGCTCCAATTTCTCCTCGGGGTCCCGGCGATCCCGTGGTGCCGCGAGAAGCATCTTCTGCGGCACGCATTCCGGGGCGTGCTGCCGGAAATCGTGCGTTTACGCCCGAAGGCGCCATTGCGTGGGGATCCCGATTACGAGAACGTGCGCAGGCATGGTTGGCCCCCCGTGCGACCCACACCACGACTGAGCACCTACGGCTCGCCGGAGAAACTGGCGGAGCCGAGTCCGGCAACGCCGTCAGACGTCGCGGCGGATCTGCGCTTCATCGGGTTCAGTCACTGGCTGCACGGCTTGGAGCACGCCCGGCCAGTTCATCGGGCGTACTGTCTCGAGAAACCGCAGGCGTAGCTCAGCGCGTCCTCGAAACGAGAGAACCGGACGGCGAAGTTGGCGCGAAGTCGTTCGGCGGTCTCGCCGAGCGTCAGGCCGGCGCTCATCGACTCGAGGACGAGTGCAGCGATCCGGCCGTTCTCATTCAGCGTGGGCGCATAGCCCGCCGTGCTGTGCTGCAGGCGCGACGCCGAGAGGGGCAGACCGAAAAACGTGGACTGGACGAAACTCTTTTCCCCGCCGGTGCCGTCGTGCGCGAGAATGCGCGTGTCCCACTTCCAGATATATTCGTCGTGCGCCAGCACGGCCGCCAGGTCCACGGTGACGCGATCGCCGACGCCCACGGTGACCGGCGCAGGCCATGGGAAGAAGCTCGCAGGATAGACACTCTGAGAGCGAACCCCGGCCGGGGTGTCCGGCGCGTTCGAGAAACCCACCCCTTCCGCCACTGTTCGATCGAATCCGATGACAAACCCGTGCGCCGCTCCCGCGCGCGTGATCGTCCACGTGAGAGTGTCGCGAACGTCTGGCTCGTCGACGACGCCGTAGTCGATCGTTCGCCACACCTGTGGCCCGGCCAGCATCTGTGCACCCTCGAAAAAGCCCGAGCCGAGTGTGTTGACCGCGATCCAGCGAGCGGCCTGCATGTCGAGGCCGAAGGCGTTCCCGCCCCATGGAGCGGTGCGCCGCGCATACATGTCCGGGGCCTCGACCACGGCCGCCCACACGTCGTCCCGCTGCGGGATGAGCGCGCCGCCCGGCAAGAGGAACCGGCGCCTGGCGTCCGCGATCGAAGGAATCAGGCGCTGAAACCACGGAACGCAGCCGCTGATATCCGAGACGATCACATCGACGCGCTCGGGCAATGTCACGTCGGTCGACATCGCGTGGATGAACTCGATCCTATCCGCGCAGCCGTTCGCCGCGGCGAGCTCGCGCGCCACCTCGATCGCGTCACCCGGCTCGATCGCGTAGACGCGACGCGCCCCGAGTCGGCACGCGATCAAGGCAAAGATGCCGACCCCAGTCCCCAGATCGACCACCACCGAGCCGGGCCGGATGGCGCGCCGCAGTCCGCCAACAAAGGCATCCATCCGCACGTTGTCCGCGATCATTGCCCCGTAATCGGCGATGCCGTACATGGGCCGCTCACTCGTCGCGTGCGCGCCGCACCGGCGGCGGCAACGGCACCGCAACGAAATCTTCGAGAGGATCGGTCAACAGCGCGCCGCTGCCGTCTTCAACCCAGGCATGAGCGGCGAAGCCCTCGTTCTGCTGGACGCCGATGCGAAGCACCGCCGGCAGCCCGCGGCGTCGATAGATGTGGCAGAAGATCAACGCGTGCTTCAGGCAGGTTCGTTCCAACGGAAGCAGCCGATAGACCGTTTCGATTGCCCGCGTCACCGTGGCAGGCGACGGGGCGCAATCGGGGATCGGCGGCTGCGCGTCTCCTGCGCTGAACCGTGACAGTACGCGTTGGATAGCAAGGACCCGAAGCCTGACCTCCACCAGCATGGCGAAGACTCCTGCTTCGATCAGCAGCCACGGATGTCGGCGCAATCCGCGCCCCAGACGGCCCAGTGTTCCCTCCCGCGCCTCAGTGGGCAGTATCGCATTAGCGAGCAGGATGAGTGAGGCGAGACGATGATAAACAAAAATGGCGGCCCGGGCCGCCCTGCATTCTGCCTGCAATTCGTCGTTCGCGATTCGCGATTCCTATGCGACGAACCTCCTGAACAGCACGCGCCTCGCCGGCGCATGTTTGAACAGCGCCACGATCAGGTTGCGATGCCGGTTGAACTGCGCCGTCCGCCGGACGATCGGCATCACCCCATCGGTCAGCGCGAGGTCGAAGAGCGAATCGATTTCGGCGTCGGACATCCGCTGCGCGAGCATGCGGAGCGCCAGCTGCGCCTGGAATTCCGGTCCGAGCCGCTGACGCCACCGCTGTTGATAGATGGCCAGCGCGCCGGCATCGAGCCGGTCGTCGCGGAGTCCCGAGATCAGCGTGTCGGCGGCGAGATCGGCGCTGACGAGGCTGTAGTAGATGCCGCCGCCGGTCGTCGGCTTCACGAGTCCGGCGGCGTCTCCGACCACCAGCAGCCGCGACGCATACGTGCGTGGCAGAGCGGACAGCGGCAGGAAGCGGCGGCGCGGCTCGGTCACCAATTCCCGCTCGATGCCCCACGAGGGCCCGACACGGTCGACGAACTGCCGGAAGAAGAGCGAGGCGTCGCCCTCGCACATCAGGCCGGCGCGCACGAACGGGCCCGATGGCCGGCTGACCGGCACCATCCAGGCGAAGCCGCCGGGCGCGGTCTCGCTGCCGAAATACACCTCGACGTCGCCGCCGCGCGCCGCCGGCAGCTCGAGCTGCGCGGAATTGAGCGACACCGCCGGCATGCCGAGTCCGAAACGCCGCTGCAGCCCGTAGCTCGCACCGCAGGCGAGCACCACCGCCCGCGCCTCGAGGGAATCGGCGCCGTCAATCTCGATGCGCATCCCCTCGTCTGTCGGCTCCAGGCTGCGCACGCGCCGCCCCGCGCGCACGCGGACGCCCGCTTCCGTCGCCTGCGCGGCGATTGTCTGATCGAGCCGGCGGCGATCGACCACGTGGGCCTCGACCGACGGCGTGGTGTAGGAAATCTGGAATCCGGAGGGAGAGACGAACCTGGCGGTGGAGAGCGTGTTGAGGATCGGCGTGCGGGGCAGGTTGAATTCGGCGAACGCCTCGTCGGCGAGCACGCCGGTGCAATGGACCGGCTGGCCGACTTCGTCGTGCTCCTCGAAGAGCGTCACGGCGAAACCGGCCCTGGCTAGGAGGGTCGCCGCGTGAAGTCCACCCGGTCCGCCTCCGATGACCGCAACGTCCAGCATCTAGTCAGTACCCGGCGGCGAGCCGTGGCCGCGCCGAGCGCGTTCATTATAGAGGCGATTCTAGAATTTTCTTGCGCGCACCTCCCAGCGCCCCCGGAACGTGATCCAGAACGACAGCGCCACCAGGTACAGGTCGAGGCAGAAGCTGGCGTTGCGAACGTAGATGGCGTCGAGACGGAACTTGCGCGCGCGCGGCGTGTCGCGCGGCGCGTAGACCTGCGAGAGTCCGGTCAGGCCGGGGCGCACCGAGTGGCGCGCCGTGTAGCCGGCGATCGAATCGAGACGAACGAGCTCGCCGCTGCCGCGCACCTCGATCTCCCCGGGCATCAGCGGTCGCGGGCCGACGAAGCTCATGTCGCCGCGAAAGATGTTGTAGAGCTGTGGCAGCTCGTCCATCGCGGTGGCGCGCAAGACGCGCCCGATGCGGGTGATCCGCGGATCGTCCTCGCCGGCCTGGTGCGGCGGCAGGCTCGACGCGTGCGGCACCATCGAGCGGAACTTCATCGCGCGGAACGTCGCGCCGCCGATCCCGACACGATCCTGCATGAAGAACACGGGACCGCCGTCTTCGAGCGTGATCGCCGCCGCGATCAGCAGCCAGAGCGGCGCCGAGATCAGCAGCCCGATGCCCGACAGCGCCACGTCGAAGGCGCGCTTCAGCACGGCGCGGCGACCTCCCGCAGGAGCGCATCGTAGGCGGCCACCTGCCGGGGCCGGTCGAACGCGAGCGCGGCGTCGCGCGCCCGGACGCCCATGGCGGCGGCGCGGCCGCGATCGGCCGCGAGCTCGACGACCCGCGCGCGCAGCGCCGCCGCATCGCCCGGTCCGACCACGTAGCCGCAATCGGCCCGCTCGATGATGTCCGCGACCTCGCAGTCCTCTTCGACCGCGGCCACGCACGGCCGTCCCGACGCCAGGACGTTGTACACCTTGCTCGGCACGATCACGCCGGCGAGTCCGCGCTTGAGCGAGATGAGCGACACGTCCGCCGTGGCGTAGGACTGGTCCATCTCCTCGCGCGGCTGATAGGGGAGGAAGATCACGTTCCGGAGGTCGCGCCGCTGCGCGATGTCCTGCAGGTCCTTCTTCCTCGCGCCATCGCCGACGAAGACGAACGCGATGTCGGGCCGGTCGCGGAGCTGCTCCGCCGCGTGCAGCACGATCTCGAGCTCCTGGGAGAGGCCGATGTTGCCCGCGTGCAGCGCGACGAACCGGTCGACCAGCCCGTGCCGGCGCGCAAACGGGTTGTCGCGCGGCCCCGGCGCCACGGCGCTGCAATCCGCCCAGTTGTGGATCACCGCGACCTTCGCCGGGTCGGCGCCCTTCCCTTCCACCAATCGGCGCTTCATCGTGTCGCCGAGCGCGACGATCCGCCGCGCCTTGCGCACCAGGAACCGGTTCACCTGCGTCAGCGCGTCGTTGACGGTGCCGCTGTGAAAGTCCTCGAGCAGCGTCGCCACCTCCGGAAAGATGTCCTCGCAGAGGAACACGAACGGCGCGCCCGATTTCCTCGCCGCCGCGAGCGCCGCGAGGCCGATGATCGGCGGGTCGGTGAGGGCGACGACGACGTCCGGCTTGCGGATGCGCAGGCCGTTGAATGCCGCCGAGGCAAAGTAGGTGAGGTAATTGGTGGCGCGGCCGACGAACTGCTTCGGATCGAGCGTGGAGCCGGCCGCCCGGACGATATGGACGCCGTTCCGCCATTCCGAGGCGGGGAGCGTCGCATTCGAGCGCAGCGGGTAGCCCGCGACGACGGTCACGTCCCAGCCGTGCGAGCGGACGAGATCCTCGGCGAGCTCGGTCAGCAGCTGGCCCGTGGCGCCGAGGTCGGGCCAGTAGGAGCGATTGAAGAAGCAGGCGTGCATCAGGGGGCAGGGGGCAGGAGGCAGAGGGCAGTAGGTGGCAGGCGGAAGATCGCAGTCGTCGGCTGCGCACTGCCGACTGTCATCTGCCGCCTCCTGCCACCCGCCCGCTGCCGTCTGCCACCTTCTCCAGCACGTGCGACCCCATCACCAGCACGTCCATGTCGGTCCGCAGAAAGCAGTCCAGCGCTTGCTCCGGCGTCAGCACGATCGGCTCGTTCTCGTTGAACGACGTGTTGAGCAGCACCGGCACGCCGGTCTTCCTTCCGAACGCCTGGATCAACGACCAGTAGCGCGCGTTGGCGTCGCGGCTCACGGTCTGCAGCCGTCCCGATCCGTCGACGTGCGTCACGGCGGGGATGACGTCCCGCTTGTCCGGCCGCACGGGATAGACCTGCACCATGAACGGGTCCGGCACCGCGTCCACGAAGAAGTCGTTGAGCGCCTCGACTGCCACGGAGGGCGCAAACGGCCGGAACTTTTCCCGGAGCTTGATGCGGACGTTGATGATGTCGCGCATGTCGCGCCGGCGTGGATCGGCCACGATGCTCCGGTTGCCGAGGGCACGGGCGCCCCACTCCATCCGCCCCTGGAACCATCCGACGACGTTGCCGTCGGCGATGCGCGAGGCCGTCCACTCGCAGAGCTGCTCCTCGCTGGAGATGCGAGACCGGGTGCAGCGGCGCGCCTCGATTTCTCCATGCCGCGCCTCGATCGCCGCGGCGATCGCCGCCTCGTCGAACTGCGGCCCCCAGTAGCCATGGCGCATCTCGAACCGGCGCTCGCCGCCGCGCTGATGCCAGACGTGCAGCGCCGCGCCAAGCGCGGTCCCATTGTCGCCCGCCGCCGGTTGAATGTAGACGTCGGTAAACGGCGTCTCGGACCGGATCTTCCCGTTGGCGACGCTGTTCATCGCGCACCCGCCCGCCAGGGCGAGGCGCGGGTTGCGCACGCGTGCGTGCAGTGCGCGAAGAATGCCGAACGCCGACTCCTCGTAGACACGCTGCAGCGACGCAGCGATCGCCTCATGACGGGCCTGGAGCGGCTCCTCGGGCCGGCGCGCGGGACCGAGCAGCGCCTCGAGCTTCGGCGTGAAGACGCGTCCGATTTCCGGCTCGCCGTCGTCCCACGTCATCGTCATGCCGCCGGACCAGTGCGTGAAGTACGACAGGTCGAGACAGAGCTGCCCCTCGTCGCCGACGCGCACGAGCTGGCGGATCCGGTCGACGAATGACGGCTCGCCGTACGGCGCGAGCCCCATCACCTTGAATTCGTCGCCGTACTTCGGGAAGCCGAGGAACTGCGTCAGCGCGAGATACAGGAGGCCCAGGGAGTGCGGGAAGAAGACGCGGTGCTGAATGGCGAGGCACGGACCGCGGCCAAGACCCGTGGAGGTGCTGACGAAGTCACCGAACCCGTCGATCGCGCACACGGCTGCGTCGTCGAAGGGGCTGGCGAAGAAGCTGCTGGCGAGGTGCGCGGCATGATGTTCGACGTAGTGCATCCGCTGCGACACGTGCGACTCGTCCAGGCCGAGCGTCGAGGCGCATGCGTCCGCGATGCGCCGCACCGACATGACGTTGGCGGCGCGGTCGCGGATCAGCGAGAGGCTCGGCCGGTGCTTCAGCGCGAAAACGCCCTTCCGCCACAGGTGCGCCTTCGGATCGCGCGAGACGGCGAAGGCGTCGATGTCACGCGCCTCCGCGCCGGCCATCGCCAGGCACGCGCGGACGGCCTCGCGCGGAAAGCCGGCGTAGTGCTTGACGCGGCGGAACCGCTCTTCCTCGACAGCGGCGACGAGCTGCCCGTCGCGCAGGATGGCGGCGGCGACGTCGCCGTGATACGCGTTGATGCCGAGGACCAGCACTACCCTTCCCCGAGCTCGAGGGCGCAGCGGACGCGCGCGTCGAGCGCCGCTTCGCCGAACTCCCCGCTCACCCGCTGCACGGCCGCGGCCGCCATGCGCGCGCGCGCCTGCGGGTCGGAGAACAGCTGCACGAGCGCGGCGACGAGTGCGTCGCGATCTCCGGCGTCCACAATCACGCCGTCGCGGCCGTCGGTGATGATTTCCTCGGCGGCGCCGCGCGCGGCAATGCACGGCGTGGCGGCGCGCATCGCTTCGAGGTAGACCAGGCCGAAGCCCTCATCCGTGCTCGGCATCACGAACAGCGTCGCGTCGCGGTACAACGCAGCGAGCCGCGGCTCGTCCACCCGGCCAGCGAAGTCGATTCCCTCGCCTGCCTTCGCGCGCAGCCGCGGCGCGTCGTCGCCATCACCGGCGACAACCAGGCGCGCGGCCGGAACGGCCTCCCGCACGAGCGGCCAGGCGTCGATGAGCATGTCGTGACCTTTGTACCGCTCGCGCGCGCTCATGCGCCCGACGATGAGCGCGTACGGGCCGGCGAAACGCTCGGCGGCGGGCTCTGTCGCCGGGGGTGTTCCGGGCCGGCAGACGGCAACGGGCATCGCGGCGAACGAAGGGTTCGCGGCGCGAAACCGCACAGCGGTGTGGGTGGATATGGCGACGACCTTCCAGGCACGACCCAGCGCCGCACGCTCGAGCGGACGCAGCGCCGTCCACGCTTCGATCCCCATCAGGATCGGGAGCAGCTGTGCGCCGCGCCAGATCAGCGGAAGCGCCACCGGCAGAAGGTGCAGGTGCATCACGACGACCAGCGTGTCGGTGGCGGGTGCCAGGCCATCCCGCACCGCCAGCGAGGCGAAGCGGATACGCCCGCCGCGGGCGGTGTGAAACACGGTCGCGGCGGCGGTGCCGGCCGGCCGCTCGGTGTCGTCGAGCGACCAGACTTCGAGCGTGCCGACGTCACGCCCCACGCGCGATTCGAGCACGCGCACCCACTGCCGTGTCATCTCGGAGACGCCGTCGGCGCCCCCCATCATCGGCGTCAGGACGATGACCCGCCGCACGGTGCGACCCGGCATGGCGGCAGCGGCGGGCTGCGCGTCAACCAACGTGGACAGCGGTGGGGGCAATCTCTTCGTAGGACCTGATGAGCGCCGAGGCGGCGCCCCGCCAACTGTAGTTCGACGAAATCAGCGATCGGCCACGGCGGCCCATCGCGTCCGCGGCGGCGCGGTTGGAGAGCACGGCGTTGACGCCGTCCGCGATGGCGTCACTCGTCTGCTCGACCCAGAACCCCGCGTCGTGCGATGCCACGTCGGGCCACGGGCATGTGCGCGTGACGACGACGGGTTTGCCGGCCGCCATCGCCTCCGCAACGCTCATGCCGAAGCTTTCGGAGTTCGAGCAGACGACGAGCGTGGATGCGGCGTCGAGCAGCTGCCGCTTCGCGGCGTCGTCCACACGTCCGGTCCACGTGACGGAAGACCCGAACGGGGTGAACAGGGGCGCGACCGTGGCGCGATGCCCCTCCTCGTCGGGACCGGCGATGATCAGGTGCGCGTCGCGATGCTGCGCCCGGACGCGTGCGAACGCGGCCGCCAGGAGGTCGAGCCGTTTGATGGGATGGATGCGGCCGAGGAAGAGGATGAGCGGCGAGGTCGGCGGCAGGCGGAAGCGCTCGCGCGCCGCGTGCGCATCGCTGTCGCTGCCCGGAGGAAGCTCGACGCCGTTGGGCACGTAGACGGCGCGCCCCGCCTCGGGAAGGTGATCGAGCGCCTCGAATTCGCCGCGCGAGGTCGCGTGCAGGCGCGCAGCGTCGCGGATGACGCGGCGATCTGCGAGCGGATACACCAGCTTCTTCCGCCACTTGTCGTGCGCCAGCGCCGCGGGGGCGAGCATGCCGCGCGGCGAGAGCACGTACGGCTTGCGTTCCTGGCGGGCGGCCGCCGCCGCGCTCCAGACCGCCGCGTTCCACAGCCCGTGGATGTGCAGCACGTCGGCGTCGCGCAATGCCGCGGCGACGGCGGCGCCAAGCGACGGCGCGTGGAAGATCGAGCGCGGCCACGCGCGCGCGCAGTAGCGGACGGGAATGCCCTCGTACTCGCCGCGCGCGACGACCGCGTCGCTCAGCTCCGAGTCGCCATTGGCCGTCGTCGTGATCACGCGCACGTCGACGCCCGCGTCACGCTGGGCGCGGCAGAGGCCGAAGATGCTCCGCGGCGGCCCTCCGTAGACGAAGGCCGGCGCGAAGTATGCGCACACGTGAACGACGCGAAGACTCACTCAGCCAGTGGTGTCAAGAAGGTGGTCGACGACGCCCGTGGTCAGCATCTGCGCGCGCCGCATCAGCAGCCACTGGTCGACGAGATAGGTGAGTCCGCCGAGGTACACCATCATCGTGATGGTGCCGCCCAGCGTCTTGGCCCACGACCGCTCGAAGAGGTAGAGCGTGAGCCAGAAGACCACGGTCACGAGCGCGACGGCGAGCTCGCGATGCCGGATGACCGTCAGCCATGCCTGGTAGGCGACGCCGACGAGGAACCCCCAGATCAGCACGGGAAGGAACATCCAGGGGAGCCCGAAATCGACGTACGACTCGGCGGCGTAGCCGAACGCGATGCTCGTGCCCGATTCGGAGCCCGCGACGTTGACGCCGGAGTACTTCCGCACCATCTCGCTGTCCGATGGCAGGTCGGCCTTGTCGGGGTAGAGGAAGCGTGGCGTGACGACGTGGACGAGCGCGTCGTGAATGATCTGGCCTTCCGTATACGGGAGGATGAAGGGGACGCGTTCGACCGCCATCGCGGGATAGTGAATCGCCCACAGACGGTCGATGAGCACCTCGAACGAGTTCAGGTAATCGGTGAAGTCCTGCGTGAGCAGCCCTGACGAGATCGTTCGCGCGCGCTCGAACCGCTCGATGCGCGACGCGGTCACGACTTCCTCGTCCATTTCCTGCCGCAGCTGCCCCCGCACCGACACCCAGACCAGACTCGAGACGGCGAGGACGAGCGCGAGCGCCGCGGCGAAGCCCCAGTGGCGGATGTCGCGCCGGTTGAACACCTCGAACATGGCGATCGCGCCCATGATCAGCGGCTCGCGGAAGCCGGCGAAGTAGCCGGTGAAGCCGAGCGCCACCTCGAGCGCCATCACCGCCACGAGCTTTTCCCACTGCAGCCGCGGCCGCGTGAAGCGGCGTGTCAGGACGAACAGCAGCGCGAGGTGCGAGAAGGTGACCGCGAGAATCGCCTGCGTGAACGCGGGATACTGCCACGCGAGCTCCTGGACGACACCCGTCAGCAGCAGCGACGCGGCGTACGCCGCCCAGACCAGCCCGTTCGAAAACGCGCGCACCGGCGCGTCCTCGGCGGGCACGAACCGCCGGCGCGCCAGCACGATGCCGTAGAAGATGGAGATCGTGAGACAGACGATGCATCCCAGGCCGATCAGCACCATCGTCTGCCAATCGCTCTCGACCATCGCGTCGAGCTCCCGGCCCGTGATGGTCGTGTAGAAGATGCCGATGGTGACCTGCATCCACTGATAGGTCAGCGCCAGCGCGAGGACCGGAGGACCCTCGCCGCTGGCGAGGAGAAACCAGACGAGGAACAGCACCGCGACCGCAGCGCCGGTAATCCAGTACCCGGTCCAGTACGCGGCGAGCACGATGAGGGCGGCGCGGATCAACATGCGTGTTGCGTCACCTGCCGGCGCGCGTCCGCGAGCGACGCGGCCAGCGTCTGATGATAGCGCTCGAAAACGTAGAGGGCGCCAATCACCTGTACCGGCGCGGCGCCCTGGCTGAAGAAGGCGCGGACGGTCTCGTCCACCCGCGAGCGTCCGAACACCTCGCAGCTGATCGAGCCTGGACGCATGATCGTGCGTTCGATCGCGTCACGCTCGGCCGGCTGCGACCAGTAGCGCTCATCGGGATGATATGACCGTTCGGGCACGACGACGGGCAGGCCTGCCGCGCGAGCGCGTTTGAGGACATGCCGCCAGCCGTACCGTGCCACGCGTGTCGTCTGCCAGCGCAGGCGCGACGAACCGGGCGGCACACCCGTGCGCTGGTTGGGAATGCGGAACAGCGCAGGATAGGTCGAGCGAAGCCACTTTTCATGCCACCGGTGCCCGCGGCGCCACGCGTGCGGCACGCGCTGCGCGGTCTCGAAGAAGCGGTAGTCCACGAATGGCCGGCGCACGTGCGTGTACGGACGCGCCGCGGCCGTGATCCGGCCGATAGCCTGCGGCAGCTTGTGCTCGTACGGGGCGAACCGCGCGAGCCCCGGAACCTTCGCGATCAACTCACCTGCACGCGCCTGCGCCTCCCGAAACGGAAGCGCGAGCCGGCCGCCGTAATACGGCATCGCCGCGAGCAGCTCTGCCGGGTTCCGGATGTCGAGATACGTCGCCCCGCTCACCACGTCGCCGATGTAGCCACTCAGGTAGACGTCGAACGCCGATGTCATCGTCTCGAGCGGCTCGGCGTGCATCAGATCGACGAGGTCCATCAGGCCGTCGGTCTCGTGAATGCGCTGCGTCCGTCGCTCGAGCCAGCCCTCGGCGTAGAGCGGATGCAGGCGCCACTCGGCACCCGCGGCGCGTGCCGCGCGTCGCGCGATCTTCACGTCGTCTGACTGAGGAACACCGTAGGTCAGCGCGGTCACGTGCGCCTGCTGAACGGCAGCCTCGGCGAGAATCGCGCGGCTGTCGAGGCCGCCGCTCAGCGTCAGGCCTGGCCGGCGGGCGCCGTCGAGTCTTCGCGCGACCGCGTTCGTCCACGCCGATCGCGTCTCTTCCATCAGCGTGCCCGGGTCGGTCGCGTCGCCGTCGCGAACCTCGGCCCACGTCCAGTAGCGCCTGGTCTGGAGCCCGTCGACCGACATCGTCACGGCGGCCGCCGGCGGCAGCATCGCGACGCCGCGGACGTTGGTGCGTCCACCGAGCCGATGGCCGCCGAAGCTCACCGCCTCCCTGATCGCGTCGGCGTCGGGCTGCGTGTCGACGCCCGGCGCCATCAGCACGCCGCGAACACCGCCTGCGAAGGCGACGCCTCGACGTCCCGTGGCGACATACATCGGGAGCGCGGCAAAGCGATCGTTCAGCAGCAGCAGCGTTCGCTCCCGCGCATTCCAGAACGCAATCTGGTATTCACCGTCGAGATCGCGAATAGCCTCGGCGCCTTCGGCGGCGACCGCGGCAAGCAGGCGCGTGCGAAAGGCGAGACTGCGGCTCTCGCTCGCGCGCCGGATGCCGCCGTGCGAGGGCCAGTCGAACGCCTCGCCGCTCATCCACAACGCCGAACCGTCGGCCGCGCGCGCCGGCTCACACCGGCTCTCGTCGTCCGCGAATGGCCGCTCGAGCAGCCCGATGCCGAGCGCTCCGAGCGTCCAGACGGTTGCGCGCTCCTCCGCGGTGACGCGCAGCGCCGCGGCCATCGACACGAGGACATCCGCCGCGTCGCCGCCATCCGCCGCAAGCCAGCCGAAGAGCATCAGGAGGACCGCACGCGGACCGGGCTCGGCACGGCCTGTTCGCCAGCCGAGAAAATGTCGGCCCATTCGGCCGCGAATCGATCGCGGTTGTAGAGACGCTCCGATGCGCGTGCCTGCTCGCCGGCACTCCGCGCGCGGTCGGGATCGGAGAGGAAGTGTGCCAGCCCTTCGGCAATCGCCTCGGCGGTCACGTCGGGGCACACCCAGCCGTCGACCGTATGACGAACCATTTCCGGCAGCGCGCCGCTGCGGGTCACCACGGAAGGGAGGCCGGCACGCTTGGCCTCCAGCGCGACGACGGCGAAGCCCTCTTTCTGCTCTGGACGTGACGGCATGCAGTGCACCGACGCCTGCGCCATCAGCGCGGGAACGTCCTCGCGCTGTCCGAGGAAGCGTACGCGGCCGGCGAGATCGGTGGCATCCGCGCGCAGCCGGATCCGCTCCCGGTAGCCTTCGTAGCCGGGCGCCTCCCACGCGTCGATCGCGCCCACCACGTCGAGCGTCGCCTCGTATCCCCGTTGTGCGAGCAGCGCGAGCGCATCGAGCAGCACGTCGAGCCCCTTGGGTGGGATGATCTGGCCGACGTAGACGATCCGCCCCGGCACCGGCCGCGACGTGCCCCACTCGGTGCCGCGGTAGGGAACGGTGTTGTAGACCACGCGGACCTTGCCGCGGTCGATCCCGTGCGCCAGCAGCTCCTGCTCGATGAACTTCGAGTTCGGCACGTATCGATCGACGCAGCGGTCGATGACGCGTCGCCAGAGGATGCGATAGAAGCGGCCAGGCTCCGGCGCGTTCCCCAGGCGGAGGACGACGCGGAGGCCGGCGCGGCGCGCGAGCCAGAGCGCCGGCGCCGAACGGAGCACGGCGTGATATTCGGGCGTGAAGACGTGCGTCGGACGGAAACGCCGGACGTCGCGCAGCAGGTCGAGGCTCGTGCGGCAGACATCCCAGAGCGCGAGCATGCGCTGTTGCAGGCGCGCCCGGCGGCGCAACTCGTACCAGTAGTAGCCGAGCGACCAGCTGGCGCCCACCGAATCCGCCAGGTCGACGACCTTGCTGCTCTCCCACGAGTTCACGATGCAGTGGACCGCGGCGCCGCGCTCGCGCAGCGTGCGCAGCACCTCGAACGACATGCGCTCGACGCCCGACACCATGGCCATGTTGCCGAACGCGGCCAGTACCCGCGGATGGCCGGCGTTGGCCGTCTGACGGGTTCGCCTGCGGGCGGCCAGCCGCCGTGCCGCCGCCACCACGCCATCGGTGGCGCGTGCGAACGAAAACGGCGCGACCACGCGCCGGCACGTCTCCGTGGTGATGAGGCCGCCGCGCGCCGCCTCACGAACCTGCCGCAGCGACGCGGCGAGGCCATCGACGTCGCCGGCCTGGTGGACGGCGCCCGAGACGTTCGCGCGCACCAGGTCGGCGGCGCACGCCACGCCGCTCGACACCACGCACGGCGTCCCGGCCGCGAGCGCTTCGTTGACGATCAACCCCCAGCTCTCGCTGTTGCTCGGCACGGCCACGCAGTCGGCGGCGGCCAGCGCAGGCGGCATCGCGCTCTGGTTCAGGAACCCGCACCACGTCACGCGCACGTTCAGCCGCGTCGCGGCCTCGCGCGTCGCGTCCATCAACGGCCCGTGTCCCGCCATCGCGACGACGACATCGGAGCCAAGCCGCGCGGCCGCTTCGATGACGTCGATGGGCCGCTTGCGCGCGACGAACTTGCCCGCGAACAGGACCAGGAAGTCGTCCGGGCCCGCGCCCATCTCCTGCCGCACCTGTTGCCGCGCCCTGCTCTGCCCAAGGCCGTCGGCGCCGGTGGCGAAGACCGCGTTGTCCACGCAGTGCGGCGAATCGAAGATCAGCGGCTCGGGCGCGCCAAAGTGGCGGAGGTATTCGCGGATGCGCGTGCCGACGCTCAGGTAGCCGTCGAACATCTTCAGCGCCGCCCGCGTCCGCATCGACCATGGCAGGCGCATGAGTCCGCGCGGCCCGCTGAGCAGGTTGCTGTCGCCACGATACAGCACGGGAATCTGCGCCCGCCGGCACGCGGCAATCGCGCGCAGGTAGAACAGCGAGTGCCAGCCGGGGACGATCACCGCGTCGGGCCGCGTCGCGAGGATCGCATCGCCAATCGACCCGACGTCGGCGCCAGTGAAGCTCCCCGAGTCGAACGCCCGGTCCGGATGCGGCTCGGCGAGCACCCTGCAGGTGTAACCGTCGGTGAGGCCGACATCCCACGCAAACGATTGGTCGAACCCGACGCCCTGCTGTGCCGGTGTCGGCGTGGACGCGAAGACCACCGTCAGCTCGACGTCGCGCCGCTCGGCCGCCATGTAGCGGAACCACGGCGCCATGTACTGCGCCGGGTGCGTCTGCACGATCGTGAGGCGGCAGGGGCCCATCATGCCGCCACCTGGTCGCAGACGGCGGCGAGCCGCCCGGCGAGCGCGTGCGCGGACCATGGCTCCAGCGCGCCATGGTTG
>Ga0070695_100000203_pt1 | contig 28968 bp, 23 predicted proteins | sample KBSK1252metaG_FD_65471 | JGI IMG/M metagenome (GOLD analysis project Ga0070695, IMG submission 65471) | Corn, switchgrass and miscanthus rhizosphere microbial communities from Kellogg Biological Station, Michigan, USA - KBS K1-25-2 metaG | ecosystem: Host-associated > Plants > Roots >...
CGTGCCGTCCGGCACCGCAAAGCGCCGCTCTAGCGCCCTGCTGGCAAGCGAGAGCGCGTAGCAGCACACGAAGTACACGATGGCCACGAACCCGAATATCTCGTATGAGCGGTACACGCGATTATTCACGTTGTTGGCCGCGCGGAAGAACTCCGTCACGCCGATGATGTAGACGAGGGAGGTGCCCATGAAGAGCGCGATGAACCGGTTCACGAGGGCTGGGCTCATGTTCCGGAGCGCCTGGGGTAGTACCACGTGGCGCATAGCCTGAAGGTAGGTGAGCCCGATGGCGCGGGACGCTTCGACCTGGCCCTTGGGGATGGACTGGATCCCCGCGCGGATCACTTCTGCCATGTAGCTCGTATTGAACAGAATGAGGGCGAAGAGCGCAGCCGTGATCGGAGTGGTGGCGTGACCGGTGAGCACGGGCACGAGGAAGAAAGCCCAGAAGATCACCATGATCAGGGGCACGGTGCGGACGATGTCGATGTAGAGGATGGCCGGCCACCGCAGCCACCACCAGGGTGACAGCCGCAGCATGGCGAAGGCGGCGCCGCCCACGAAGCTGCCCGCCATGCTTACGAGCGAGAGGATCACCGTGAGCTGGAGCCCGGTGAGCAGGTAGGGCAGGTTCTCGACTATGACGTGGAGATCCATCGCGCTCAGCCTAACCGCAAGTCGAGCCGAACCAGCCGCTCAATCGTGGCCATAAGTGCCACGATCGCCAGGGCGAGGAGCACGTAGAGGATGGTGATGGCCGTCGCTGCCTCGAAGCCCCGGAACGTCAGCGACTCGATCTGCTGCGTCTGGAACGTCAGTTCCGTGATGCTGATGGTCATGGCGATGGACGAGTTCTTGATGACGTTGATGAACTCGACGCCGAGGGGCGGAATGACCCGCATCAGGGCCTGCGGAAGTACGACGTGGCGAATGACCTGATACGGCGTCATCCCGAAAGAGCGCGCAGCCTCGATCTGGGTGCGCGGGATGGATTGGAGCCCCGAGCGAATCACCTCGGCGATATAGGCACTCGTGTAGACGGTGAGCCCGATGACGGCGGCGGGAAAGGCCTCCAGCCCCACCGCGAAGTACCAGAAGAAGAGCTGAACGATAAGCGGGATATTGCGGAAGAACTCGATATAGGCACCGCATAGCCACCGGACGGGCTTCGCCTCCACCCGGCGGCTTAGCCCGATAACACCACCCAGGACGAGGCTCAGCACCATACCGAGTGCCGAGAGCTGCACGGTCAGGACCAGCCCCTGCCAGAGCAGGTGGCGGTAGACCAAGAGCACGCCCCAGTCGAACTTGTAGGCCATGGGGCCGCCGCGCGGGCGCCCGGGTTCGCTAGAGCGCTAGAGCTTCCAGGGGAAGATGCGCAGGTCGGGATCCGGATCCACGCCGAGGAGCTTCTTGTGGATGGCCCTGTAGGTCCCGTCCTCCCACATCTCGATGAGGGTGAAGTTGATGAAGTCCCGCCACTTGGAGTCGTTCTCGCGCACGGCGATCCCCATCGGCTGCTTGGCCGTCGCGCCGTTCACCACCTCCAGCTCGGGATGCTCCTTCGCGAAGAGGTAGAGCGGAATGTCGTCGTCCACATAGGCGTCGGCCTTGCCCTGTTTCACCGCGAGCACCGCCTGCGGTTTGTCCTGGAATACGAGCGCCTTGGCTTTCGGCTGCTCCTGCAGGGTCTTCTTCTCCCACGGCGTGCCCTGGGTGAAGGTCACGGTCTTCCCGGCCAAGCTCGCATAGCCCTTGATCCCGCTGCCCTTTTTGACGAGGAAGCTGCCGCCGCTCATGAAGTAGGGGATCGAGAAGTCCACGACCTTCTCGCGCTCGATCGTGATCGTGAAGCTCGCCGCCAGAAGGTCGATGGTGCCGGTCGTCAGCATCGGGATGCGATTCGCGGACGTCACCGGACGGAGTTCGACCTTCACGCCCAGCTTCTTCGCCAAGTAGTTCACGATCTCGATGTCGAAGCCGACGAGCTGTCCATCCTTGTCCGTGTAGCCGAATGGCGGATAGTCGGCCTTCACCCCTGCGACCAGCGTCCCGCGCTTTTTGACGACCTCGAGCGTGGATTCCTGCGCCGTCGCCGCGCCCACCCCGGCCACCATGAGGACCGCCACCAGCACCGCAGTTAGCACCCGTGTCACTCGCATCGTCGTGTCCTCCTTCTGAAGCGCCCTCGTCGGGCGGTGGGCCATCAGTGGACCAGGATCTTGCTGAGGAACGCCTGCGTGCGGGCATTGGCCGGCCGAGAGAAGAAGGCGTCGGGCGGCCCTTCCTCGACGATGCGGCCTTCGTCCATGAACACGATGCGGTCGGCCACCTTCCGCGCGAAGCCCATCTCGTGAGTGACCACCACCATGGTCATGCCGTCGCGCGCGAGGCCGACCATGACGTCCAGCACCTCGGTGATCATCTCCGGATCGAGCGCTGAGGTAGGCTCGTCGAACAGCATGATGCGAGGCTGCATGGCGAGCGCGCGGGCGATGGCCACGCGCTGCTGCTGGCCGCCAGAGAGCTGGCTGGGGAAGGCGTCTGCCTTCTCGGGCATGCCCACGCGCGCGAGTAGGGCCCGGGCTGCCCGTTCGGCGTCCGCGCGCGTCTGGCCCCGCACGATGACGGGCGCCAGGGCGATGTTCTGGAGCGCGGTCAGGTGCGGATAGAGATTCAGGGACTGGAACACGACTCCGATCTCGACCCGGAGCCGGCGCAGATCGGTGTCGGGGGCACCCAGCACGCGCCCGTCCACGATCACCTCACCCTGCTGCACCGGCCCGAGACCGTTGATGCAGCGGATGAGCGTGCTCTTGCCCGAGCCGGAAGGCCCGCAGACGACGACCACCTCACCCGCGGCGATCTTGAGATCGATCTCGCTCAGGACCCGGTGGGCGCCGTACCACTTGCTGACCCCGTGAAACTCGATCATCGAGCGCGGCTGAGCTCCTCGACGGTGGCGGTGAGTCCGCGGTCTAGGATCTCGCTCGCCCGATCCAGCTCGCCGTGGGTCGAGTAGAATGGCGGCACGAAGCGAATGACGCTGCCGTTCCGGCGCACGCTGAAGAGGAGGCCGCCCTTGAGGCAGTGGCGCGAGAGCGCCTTGCCTGCCTCGAAGAAGGGCTTCTTCGAGTGCCGGTCCTGCACCAGCTCGATGCCCTGGATGAGCCCGCGTCCGCGGATATCGCCGATCACCTCGTGCTTGGCGGCCAGCTCCTCGAGACGACTCCGCCAGTACTTGCCGACCTTCTGCGCGCGCTCAGGGAGATTGTCGCCGATGATCACGTCGAGGCTCGCGATGGCGGCGTTGCAAGGCAGTGGATCGTTCGTATGCGAGTGCCCGATGACGAGCCCGCGCTGCGCCACCACTTCCTCGATCTCCGCGGTGGTGAGCACCGCGCTGATCTCGATGCCGCCGCCGAAGTGCTTGGCGATAGTGAGGAGATCCGGGATCACGCCTTCCTGCTCGCAGGCGAACATGCTGCCCAGCTTGCCGAGCCCGGTCTGCGACTCGTCAAAGATCAGGAGCATATTCCGCTCTCGGCAGGCCTGCTTGAGGGCGCCGAGCCACCCGGAGGGCGGCTCGATGACGCCGCCCGCGCTGAAGAGGGGCTCGGTCATGACAGCGGCCAGGCTGCCGGTGGACTGGGCGTCCAGGACCTCCATGCTCCCCTTGAGACAGGCGATCTCGCACTTGGGGAAGGTGAGCCCGATCGGACAGCGGTAGCAGTAGGGCGCCATGATCGCGAAGCTGCCGGGCGTCATGGGGCCATAACCCTGGTGCCAGCCGGCGAACGTGAGCGAGCGGCTCGCCTCGGACATGCCGTGGAAGCTCACGTGCGGGCTCGCCACCTCGAAGCCGCCCGTGTATTTCTTGGCGATGGCGACGGCGGCCTCGTTGGAATCGCTGCCCGAGCCGAGGAACATGGACTTCTTCAGCGGCGGCGGTGCGATCTCGCCCAGGCGGCTGGCTAGCTCGATCTCCTTCACGTTGAAATAGCTGCTGCTAGCGTGGATCAGGGTGTCGCAGCTCTCCTTGATCGCGTCTACGACGGTGGGGTTGCTGTGGCCCAGCGCGGAGCACATCTGCCCGGAGTTGTAGTCCAGATACTCCTTGCCGTCGACGTCCTTCACCACGGAGCCCTTGCCCTCCGCGAGGATGGGTCCGCTGAAGCTGCCCTTGTCCATGCGGCCCCGGAAGCTGTACTCCTTGGCGATCTCTAGCCACTGCGCTTCGGTGCGCTTCTCCTGCGGGCGGGCGAGGGGCTTCGGCGTCGAGTCGGCGGGCTTGGCGGTCATGATGTCTCCTTGTGTCCCCGGCTCACGCGAGCTGGGGGTTCTGTCTGAGAAGGTCGGCCAGCGCGCGGTAGGCGCGCTCCGCACTCAGCCGCGCCTGCCGGCCGGCGGCGGCGGCATCACCCTGGACGAGCGCGTCGAGGATTTCGCGGTGCTCCTCGAGTGAGACGCGGAGGCGACCGGGCAGGGACATGGCGAGGTGGCGATAGCGCAGCGTCTGCTTGCCCAGGCTCTCCAGCAGGTGCACCAGCTTCCGGTTCGGACACGCGTCACGCACGACCCCGTGGAACTGAAGATTGAGGTTGTAGTAGTGGTGCACGTTGTTCACCTCGACCGCATGTCCCATCTCCTCGAGGATCCCGCCCATGCGCTCTAGGCCGTCGGGCCCGATATGCGGCGCCGCCCGACTCGTGTAGAGCTCCTCCAGATAGGCCAGGATCTCGAAGGTGTCGGTCACCTCCTCCGAGGTGATGGCCGCCACCTGCACCCCGCGCGGGCCATTGGACACCAGCCCCTCGCGCTCCAGCATCCGCAGCGCCTCGCGGACGGGCGCCCGGCTCACCCCGAAGGCCGAGGCCAGCTCCAGCTCGATGAGCCGCTCACGCGGCTTGCGCTTCCCGCTGATGATCTCGGCCTCAAGACGGGAGGCGAGATCGTAGCCGCGTGAGGCGGCCGGGAGACGCGGTGTCTTCTTCTTGGTCATCGATCTTGTCAGCCTCTTTGTCGACAATGCGGAGAGTAGGCGAGAGGATCGGGCGTGTCAATGGGGATCAAGCGTGGCGCCATGGTGAGAGCGGCCTCCACGCTCGCGCCGCGAGGCCGGCTAGGCGGGCCGCCCCCGACCTGCCCGCCAAGGTGCATGGACCGCATGTCTATGGAGAGAGTGGCGCTCGCTCTATGCGGCAAGTGCAGGGCCCGGCCCGCAAACGCCGTGCTGGCCGACGCGGCCGTCGGCGTGCACGCTCTCCGGTAGCTCCAGCGCGCTCGGTCGGGCGCACGCCTCGGCCGCGGTCCCGCGCGCGGTAGCGCGGTCGCGGCCACCCGCGCGTGCAACGTTATTGGGCGCTATTCAACGGCCGCGTTGGGAGATCAAGATGGGGTTGATCTCGCAGCCGGCCTCCGGCATGTGCCCTAGGCCACAGCGGCCGCTCCCATGTGGTCCGGGCGGCACGCTGACCGTAGCCTCCCGGTAGACCGTTCGAAGGTAGACCTTCCGCGGCCAAGGAGTGGACTTGAGGGCGCGCACACCAAGGCGCTCTGTACCCTTTTCACTCGAAATTCTGAGGCTGCGGATGGATCTCGGGATGGCCGCAGAACTTGTAGGTGAAGCGGTCGGCCCGGGACACCGTACGCCCCGCTATGACCGGTCTCCCCTTTGGTCCCACCACAGAATACCGGACGATCAGCAAGGGCAATCCAGGCGGGAGCGCGAGTATCACCCCCTCCTCTTCCGATATCGCACCGGCCTCGAACTCGTAGTCGGTATGGTGCATAGCAATGCCGTGCGCACGCAACACTGCGAGAACAAAATCACTCGCGAGATCCCGTCGAACTACATCACCAATCCTTCGCGGAATAAAGGTGACGTCGATGGCGACCGGTTCTGCGTCCGCGAGAAGGACTTTTTCGTGTCGGTAGATTGGGGTCCCCGCGTGAACACCGAGGCGCCGCGCCACCTCGTGGTCGCACGGGACGAGATTCAGTGACCGTTCCTTAAACCCTGGTTCAATCCCAGACTGCCGCATGTCATCCGCCATTGAGGAGCGCAACTCTGCGCCGAACGTGCGCTGGACGCGCCGGCGATCCGTCACGAAGGTACCGAGACCTTGCCGACCGACCAAGAGACCCTCGGTAGTCAGGTCTCGGACCGCACGGCGCACCGTGATTGGGCTGACACCAAACTCCCGGACCAACTGTGCCTCTGTCGGGATGCGCACCCCAGGCCCGTAGACACCACCAGAAACGCGTTGCCGGAGCACTCGAGAAACCTCCCGGTATAGAAAGCCCTTCCCAGGTGGACCGCCATCGCCGGTAGGCTGCACCCTCGATCCGCCACCTTGCGGCCGTCGGGTCTTCACGGTCTTCCTGCTCATTGACCTCTCTCTTGACAATTGTCATCTCGCTTCCGTAGACTCGGCACAGTTCGTATACGGAGTATACGGTCAGTATCGTCCATACAGAAGGGAGCCACCGTGAAAACCACCACACGCCTCCGTCAGCTGCTGGCCACTGGCCAGACCCTCGTTGCGCCGGGTGCCCACGACGCGATGACCGCGATGGTTTTCGAGAAGCTTGGGTTCGACCTCGTTTATATGACCGGCTATGGCACTGCCGCAGCCATGGGGATGCCCGACGTCGGGCTGGCCACCATTGGCGAGATGATTCGCAATGGCCAGTATATGGCCAACGCGATTTCCATACCCGTCATCGCGGACTCCGATACGGGCGGCGGGAACGCGGTCAACGTCGTGCGCACGGTTCGCGAGTACATCCAGGCCGGTGTGGCCGGCATCCACATGGAGGACCAGGTCACCCCCAAGCGCTCGGGCCACTGGGCAGGCAAGCGCCTGATTCCCCTTGAGGAAGCAGTGGGCAAGATCCGGGCGGCCGTCGATACCAAGAACCGCCACGATTCAGACTTCGTTATCGTAGCGCGTACGGACGCCCGGGCAGCCATTGGCGGGGGCGTTGACGAGGCCATCCGTCGCGGAAACGCGTACACGGACGCGGGTGCCGACCTCGTCTTTTTCGAGTCGCCATTCTCCGAGGATGAGGTCGCGCGGGCGGCACGCGAGATTCGCGCAAAGCTCATGATCCTTCCCGGCGGACTGTCCCCTTTCATCCCTCTCGACCGGATGAACGCTCTGGGCATCGGCATCACGATCCTCGCCGCCCTCTCCTTCCGCGCCGTGGGGACAGCCGTGTACGATGCCGGTCGCCGCGTCCGGGAACACGGAATCGAGGGCTACCGCGGGCTGCTGGAATCGACCAAGGGACACCCCATGGAAGACTTCAACACCTTCATCAACAAGGATCTCAGCGAGATCGAGGCGCGTTACCTGCCGGCCGAAGTAATTGCATCGTTCAAACAAGGCCCCTCGGCGTAGGGGCGGCTTAGTCCTGCACACGAACTGAATCGACGCACGGAGGACACGATTCATGTCCACTTCCATAGCCCGCCCTCTTATCTTCTTTCCCCTGCTCGCCTCTGTTCTCGTCGGCCTATGCCTCTTCGGGGCATCTGCAGACGCGCAACCCAAAAAGGGGGGCATCCTCCGCGTCGGGCTCTACAATGACGCGACCAGCATGGACCCGGGGACCTCGACCAACGTCCCCGGGATTCGAGTCCGGAACCTGATCTACGAAACCCTCCTCGCTTGGGACAAGGATCTCAACTTGCAGCCCATGCTAGCCGATCGCTACGACGTGAGTTCCGATGGACTGACCTATACCTTTGCCCTTCGCAAGGGCATCAAGTTCCATGATGGGGCGGAGTTCACCGCGGACGATGTCAAATTCACGTTCGACCGCTTGCTCAAGGTCTCGCCGCGGAAGAGTAATCTGTCCATGATCGATCGTATCGATGTGATTGACCCACACACGGTCCGCTTCCGCCTCAAGCAAGCCGGCCCACTGTTTCTGCAAGGCGTATCCATGTGGTTCTCTCAGATCACGCCGAAGCAGAACTCGGAGCAGCAACTTCGGGCGCATGGTCAGATCCTAGAGCCCGTCGGTACCGGCCCCTACAAGATCGCCGAATGGCGGCGGGGCCAGCAGATCCGTTTGGTCCGCTTCGCCGACTACGTCCCACGGTCCGAGCCGGCCAGCGGTCTCGCCGGTCAGAAGATCGCCTATCTCGACGAGGTGGTCTACATTCCGATCAAGGACAATCAGATCCGTATGTTGAGCCTTGAGCAGGATGAGGTCCAGTACGTGCAACAGGTGCCCCCTGAGGATACGCAACGACTGGCGGCCGACCCCAAGATCGAAGTCAAGAGCGTGCCGGGAACAAACTGGAGTGCTATCTACTTCAATACCGTCCTCAAGCCCGTCAGCAGCAAGGCCATGCGCCAGGCGATTGCCAGCGCCATTGACTATGACGAACTCAACAAGGCCGCATTCTGGGGCCGAGGCACCGTGAACAATTCCCTAATTCCAGAGGCACAGGTGACGTGGCGGACGCCCGAGCATCGGCTCGCATTCAAGCACGATCCCGCGCGGGTCAAGCGCCTCCTTCAGGAGGCAGGATACAAAGGCGAGGAGCTCATCTTCCAGACTAGCAATGAACCCGTCTACGATCTCATCGCCCAGAACCTGCAGGCCCAACTGAAGCGCGTGGGGATCAACATCAAGCTGAGTGTCCTCGAGTCCGCCGCTCATGGAGCATCGCTCTACATCCGTTCGAGTCAGAACAAAGTGCCGTCGTGGCACATGGGTCTACTGGTAAGTATGGCGTTCCGTCCGGACCCCGATATGCACTACTATACCCGCGGCCACTCGAGCGCCAATATCGGTTTCTGGAAGAACGCGGCTTACGACGCGCTCGTCGAAAAGGCTCGCGCACTTCAGAACGTCACCGAGCGACGACGCCTCTACGCCCAAGCACACCAGCTCCTAATCGAGGAGGTCCCGTTCATCGTTCTATTGAATGAGCCATACATAGACGCCTATCGGACCTCCGTCAAAGGTGCCCAGGTGCTCGATCCGCACATGGATATCTTTTGGGGGGTCTGGCTGGAGAAGTAGTCCCTGTGAGTCGGCGGTGAAGACCTATGTCGCGCGACGCCTCATGGGTTTGCTCTTTGTGTGGCTGGCGATCGCTACTATCGTATTTGCCTTGCTCCGCTTCGTCCCCGGGGATCCCGCGACGATTCTGCTCGGGAGCGAGGCGACTCCTCAGCAACTGGAGGAGCTTCGGGTCCAACTCGGGCTTACTCGATCTATCGCCGCACAGTTCACAGAGTGGATGACCCACGTGATTCAGGGAGACCTCGGCAGCTCGCTTCTCAGCAAGCGTCCCGTGATGGATGAGATGCTTGAGAGGCTCCCACGCAGCCTCGAGCTCGCCTGCCTAGCCACGCTTGTCTCGGTCCTGATCGCGATCCCCAGTGGTGTCATCGCTGCGGTCCGGCGCGGCACCGTATGGGACCAAGGGCTTCTATCTGTCGCCCTCGCCGGAATCTGCATCCCAAGTTTCGTGCTGGCGCTGCTCCTGATCTTCTGTTTTTCTGTTGAGTTGCGCTGGTTCCCGCTGCGAGGGTACCATCCGCGATCGGATGGCTTTCTGCTGTGGCTGTGGTACCTCACACTCCCCGCGCTGGCCTACGGGTTCGTACAAGCCGCCGAGCTTGCCAGGATGACGCGCTCGGCCATGATCGAAATAGTGAGCCTCGACTTCGTGCGCACAGCACGCTCGAAAGGTCTGCCCGAGCGGAGCGTGATCTACCATCATGCCCTCCGCAATGCACTGATCCCAATCGTGACCCTAGTGGGCATCAACCTCGGGGTCCTGCTGAGCAGCACCGTGGCAATCGAGTACATCTTCGGCATCCCTGGCATCGGGTCGCTTCTAGTCGATGCCATCCGAAATCGCGACTACCCCATCGTCCAAGGCGTGATCCTTGGTGTGGCGACGATGTATACGTTACTCAACCTGATCGTGGATGTGAGCTATACCTATCTCGATCCGCGAATCCGATATCGCTAACTGGATGGGCGTGAGTAGTCGTATCGGTGCCCAAGCAAGTCGATACGTGCCGCGGGGGTTGGCGATCGGAGCCGTCCTCCTCGCGCTTTTAGCGACGGTGGCCGTGCTCGCTCCTTCGCTCGCGAGGAAGGATCCGCTTGCGCAAAACATCGCGCGTCGGCTCCGGCCTCCCACTCTGGAGAATCCTCTAGGCACGGACCGACTTGGTCGCGATCTCTTGGCAAGGGTGCTTTACGGCGCCCGAGTGTCTCTCATCACTGGAGGTTTCGTCGTGGTGATGGCAGTTAGCGTGGGCCTCACGCTTGGCGTCGTTTCAGGCTACTACGGCGGGCGTATTGACTTCGTCATCCAGCGGGGCGTGGACGTGGTGATGGCATTCCCGGGCATCCTGTTGGCTATCGGCATAATGGCTTTCATCGGGCAGGGCCTGGCGAACCTAGTGGTTGCTATCAGCATTGTCAACATCCCACGCGTCATTCGCGTCGCCCGAGGAGGCGTCCTGCAGGCGAGCCAGCTGGACTTCGTGGAGGCCGCCCGGGCCCTCGGTGCGACCGATCGGACCTTGATGCTTCGTCACATCGTGCCGACGATCTTGGCGCCCGTCATCGTGCAGGCTACCTTCACCCTCGTCTACTCTCTCCGCACTGAAGCAACGCTTAACTTCATCGGCCTCGGCGTGCCTCCCCCGGACCCGAGCTGGGGTGGCCTCCTCGACGAGGGCAAGGCCTACATCCAGACAGCGCCATGGTTGATCGCGGTGCCAGCGATCGCCATCGCGCTCGCTATCCTGGCACTGAACCTCCTCGGCGACGGCTTACGCGACTATCTCGACCCCCGCCAGCAAGGGCGAACCGATACGCCCGCGCTCTAGGAGCACGCTCATGCCCATGACCATGTCCGAGAAGATCCTCGCGCGCGCGGCAGGTCGTCCCGCGGTGAAGCCAGGTGAGTTCGTATGGGCCCGCGTGGATCAGACTAACGCAGGTGCGGGTGAACTCCGGGTCCTCGATGAGCTCGGCGTCAAGCGACTGGCGGCGCCGAACACCGTTTGGGCCACCAGCGACCACTATGCCCCGGCCACCGACGAGCACTACGCTAACCAAGACAATGTGCTTCGCAAGTACGTTCGTCAGTACGAGATCGCCAACTTCTTCGAGTACGGGCGCCACGGAATCGCACACCAGCTCTACGGAGAGCACGGTGCCATGCTCCCGGGCATGCTCTCGGCCATGAGCGACTCCCACTCTACCAGCGGCGGTGTGTTCAACTGCTTCGCAACACCTATCGGGAGCGAGACGGTCTTTGTCCTGGCCACTGGCCTTCTATGGCTCCAAGTGCCTGAAACGATCCGCATCGAGCTAATCGGTACTCTGCCACCACTCTGCTACGGCAAGGATGTCGTGCTCTCCATTCTGAAGCAGATTGGGAGCGAGGTCGGAATCTATCGGGCCTTCGAGTTCGGTGGCCTCGGGCTGCATTCCCTGACGATCGCAAGCAGATGGACTTTGTCGAACATGGGGATTGAACTCGGCGCCAAGGCCGCAATCTGCGAATACGATGAGGCCCTGGGAGCATACCTCGCCCAGCGTGCCAAACGATCGTATGAGCCCGTTTCACCAGACCCCGGCTGTCACTACGTGAGGCGCCATACCCTCGACCTCGACCGCCTAGAGCCAATGGTCGCCTGCCCGCACGACCCCACGAATGTCCGCACGGCCGCCGAGGTCGAGGGCTTGAACATCAAGGTCAGCCAGGTATTTCTCGGCTCTTGCACCAATGGGCGGCTCGAGGATCTCGAAATCGCCGCCCAGATTCTCAGCGGACGGCAGGTGCATCCAGATGTCCGCATGATCGTCAGCCCTGCTTCGCAGGCCGTCTGGCGCGAAGCAGGGTCTAAAGGCCTGCTCCAGACGCTCGCCGAGGCGGGCGCCCTGGTATCCCATTCGACGTGCGGCCCCTGCTTTGGCGGTCATCTGGGCGTCCTCGGTGCCGGCGACGTCTGTATGTCCAGCTCGAACCGCAACTTCCGCGGGCGCATGGGCAGTGCCGAGGCCACCGTATACCTCGGCAGTGCCGCGACCGTCGCCGCGACCGCGCTGGCGGGCCGGATCATTGATCCGCGTTCCGTCATCCAGGAGGGCTAGGGTATGGCCGAATCGATCCGTGGCCGCGTCTGGAAGTTCGGCGACAACATCAGCACGGACCTGCTCCTTCCTGGTCGCATCACCTATCCGGTGATGGCGGGTCAGATGAGTCCCAAGGAGGCGGCTACGCATTGCATGTCCGCCAACCGGCCGGGGTGGCACGATCTCGTCACGCCGGGCGACCTCATCATCGGGGGGACAAACTTCGGGGCCGGATCCGGGCGACCTGCTCACCTTCCCCTACAGGCCCTGGGGGTCCAGGCAGTCCTGGCCGAATCGGTGGCCCGCCTCTTCTATCGAAACTGCATCAACGGAGGCTTCCTGGTGATCGCATGCCCAGGCATCGGCGAGCTCGCCGCGGAAGGGGAGACCCTTGAGGTCGTGCTCGACGCCGGAGTCGTCCGACACCGGGAATCGGGGAGGGAGCTTGCCTTTCCAGTGCTTCCCGCCGATAGCCCGCCCATGGAGATCCTTAGAGCCGGGGGGCTTATCCCATATCTAAAGACGTACCTCCGACCAAGCTAGAAGCTGTCGAGAGGGCAACGCGAAACGGAGTCGTGAAACCCAGCAATCTCGCGCCCTCAGTGAGGGCGGTCAGCCCAACGAGGGTTTCAACTAGACGCTCGCGATCAACCCGGCCGGACCCGTCAATCCGGGCATCGTGTCGGCCTGGAGCGGGACAGGTCCGGGACCGGAAAGCTTGAGCATGTTGTGCGTGAGGCAGCAGAACTTTTTCAGTGGTGTCCGTCCGAGCCTACCTTTCTGCGTCGTGCCGACTGAGGGCCGTTCCGGTTCGCACTGAGGATCAAGTGGCGAAAGTCTTTCACTTGGTCGGTCCCATGGTAGGTCTTTCGATCGCGCGCGACCTCCTCGAGGAGGGCAAGGCGTCCGAAGGCCCTCTTACCCTGGCGCAGGGCTACTTCGGAGAGGAGCACGTTGATCAGGGCACACGGTGCCGCCATGGATCCGATGAACTCCATGGGAGCCGCAGGAATGACGAGGACGTGGTTCGCAAGGAGAGCGAGCGGGGAAAGCGGGTGGTCCGTGATTGCCACGACTACCCGCCGCTGCTGACGGGCTCCCTCGATCAGTTCCACCAGCGGCGCGGCGTAGCGGGCGAAGCCGATGGCCACGACCACCGAGCCCCGTGGGAGGAGGGCGAAGTCGTCGTGGGTTACCGAGTCGACGCTGGTGTACGGGTGGACGGCGGGCCGAAGCTTGCGCAGCGTGTAGGCGAAGTAGGGCGGCAAGTGGCTCAGGTAGCGCACTGCGACCACGGCGACGGCAGGTGCCTGGATGAGGCGGTCCGCGACCACACCGATCTCCTGGTGGGGAAAGCGGAGGAGAAGCTGCTTCAAGGCTTCGATCTCACGGGCGATGACTTGCGCGTAGAAGGGCTGCTCGTCTTTGCGCCGGGCCATTTCCTCGACGCGTTCCACTCCGTTCAACTCGAGGCTGATCTTGTCCTGGAGCACCCGGCTGAACTCCTGGAAACCGGCGAAGCCGAGCTTTGACACAAAGCGCACGACGGTGGGCAGGCTTACGTTGGCCTCCCGCGCCAACTCGCGGGAGCTCATGAAAGCCGCGCGACGGTAGTGCTGCGCGACGAAGTTGGCGAGCGTGAGGAACTTCCCTGTGAGCCCGTTGCCATGCTGTCGCAAGTGGTCGAACATGTCTCGCGCCATGGATCAGACAATATCATTGACAGACGGAATATGGATCACTTAGGATCACCGAGTGACGGCGGAGCCCGTGCTCAATCTCGAGATTGGTATCGATATCGGCGGTACCTTCACCGATATCGTGGCGGTGGCCGACGATTGTCCGCTTGTCTACACAAAAGTGCCCTCCACTCCGCGCGACCTTATCCTAGGAGTCCGCCTCGGCACCGAGAAGGTCCTGCATCTCGCCGGGCGGTCTGCGGCCGAGGTGACCCGATTCACCCACGGTACAACGGTAGCGACCAACGCCGTACTGGAGAGACGCGGGGCAAGCATCGCCGTGTTCATGACGGAGGGATTCCAGGACACGCTGGAGATGGGCCGCCAAAAGCGTGCCCAGATGTACGATCTCTTCGTTGATGTCCAGACGCCAGTGTTTCTGGCGCCGCGTCATATGCGCTTCGGCATCCCCGAGCGGCTCGACGCCGAGGGGCGGGTGGTGCGCGCCCTCGACGAAGAGGCGGTCCGGCGCTCTGTGGCCGCGGCGGTTGCCGGCGGTGCTCGCGCGGTCGCGGTCTGCTACCTATTCTCGTTCGTCAACCCGGCCCACGAGCGGCGTACACGGGAGATCATCGCGGATGCTGCGCCCGACCTGCGCGTCTCTGTGTCGTCGAGCGTCGATCCCAAGTTTCGGGAGTACGAGCGGCTCTGTGTGACCGCGTTCGATGCGTACGTCCGGCCCGTCATCGAAGCCTACCTTGAGCAGCTCGAGCACGAGCTGGCGGCCCTGGGGATCTCCGCCCGGCTGCAGGTGATCCAGTCGCGGGGTGGCCTGACGACCTCCCGCACCGTCAGCCAGCGCCCTGTGACGATGCTGAAGTCGGGCCTGGCTGGGGGCGTCCTTGGCGCCAAGTACGCCGGACAGCGCGCTGGGTTTCTCGACCTGATGACCCTCGACATGGGTGGAACGAGCAATGACGTCGCCCTGGTGGCCTCAGGGAAGCCGCTGATCAGCGTCGAAGGGGAGATGGCGGGGTACCCGTTACGCGTGCCGATGGTCGACGTGAGCACCATCGGCGCCGGCGGCGGGAGCATCGCATGGCTCGATGCGGCCGGCGGTCTACGGGTCGGCCCTCAGAGCGCCGGCGCCGACCCGGGGCCGGCGTGTTACGGGCGGGGTGGCGAGGCGGCCACCGTCACGGACGCCAGCGTGGTGCTCGGCTATCTGAACCCGGAATACTTCGCCGGGGGCGAGCTCAAGCTGAATGCCGCACTGGCCCACGACGCGGTGGCGCGGATCGCCGGGGCCATGGGGATGGATGTGCTCCCGGCAGCCGCCGGTATCCACCGGATCATCAACGCTCGCATGGCGGACCAGATGCGCCTGGCCTCGATCCGCCGCGGGCATGATCCGCGGCACCTCGTCCTCGTCGCCCTCGGCGGCGCTGGACCGGTGCACGCTGGGCGTCTGGCCCGCGAGCTCGAGATCCCGACCGTGCTGATCCCGGAAGCCCCGGGTGTTCTGTCCGCGTTCGGGCTACTGGTGGCGCCGTTCGAGCACGACCACCGGTACCCGTGCACGGTGCGCGCCGACGCGCTCGACTTCGACTACGTGCACACCATCTTCCGTGACCTCGATGAGCTCGGCAGCGAGAAGATGCGATCGGACCAGATTCCGTCGGCGGCGGTGACGGTGGTGCGGTCCGCCGAGATGCGCTATGTCGGTCAAGGCTACGAGCTCGAGATCCCGATCGAGTCCGACGTGACCTCGGCGTCGTTGCCAGCGCTGCTCGGTGCATTCCACTCGCGGCACGCGTCCATCTACGGCCATCACAATGCGGGAGCTCCCGTGGAGTTTACCGGATTCCGAACCGTGCATGTCTACCAGCCGCCGCTGCCCAACCCACGGCAGCCGTCCGGCCGAGGAGCGGCGAGGGGGGCGGCAAAGGCGAGTCGGACCGCGTACTTTTCCGAAACCGGGGCGAGGGCGACGCCGGTCTACCAACGAGCCGCTCTCCCCGTCGGCGCCCGGTTCGATGGGCCGGCCATCGTCGAGCAGGCCGACACGACGACGGTGATCTATCCTGGGCAGCACTGCGAAGTTGACGGTGCGGCCAACTTGCTGATCCGCACAGGAGCGGGGTCGTGAAGATCGATCCGATCACCCTCGAAGTTGTGCGGAACCGCCTCGACGTCATCGCAGAAGAGATGCAAGAGGCCCTGCTGCGCAGCGCGTTTTCGACCATCGTGCGAGAGGGGCAGGACGCCTCGGCGGCGCTCTTCGACCCGCACGGCGAGGTAATTGCGCAAGCGTGCGCCAATCCAGCGCATCATGGCATGCTGATCCCGGCCGTGAAACGGATCGTCGAGGTGTTTCCGCCGTCATCCATGCGGGACGGCGAGGCGTTCATCCTCAACGATCCGTACGATGGTGGCACGCACCTACCCGACATCACCATGGTTGTTCCCGTCATCCACGACGGCGAGACGGTCGCGCTTGCGTGCACGATGGCGCACCACCAGGACGTCGGCGGCAAGAGCCCCGGCAGCGTGCCGCCGGATGCCACCGAGATTTACCAGGAGGGGCTGCGAATTCCGCCCGTCCGAATGTACGAGGGTGGGCGGCCCGACGCGGTGCTGGAAGCGCTGATCCGGCTCAATGTCCGGATCCCCGACGCAGTCATGGGGGACCTGGCCGCGCAGTTCGCGGCCAGCCAGATCGGCCGGCGCCGCCTCGCGCGGCTCTTCGAGGAGCACGGGCGCGAGACGATGGACGCGCTGATCGGTGAGTTGTTCGACAGGTCGGAGGAGATGACCCGGGCCGCCCTGCGCCGCATCCCGGAAGGCACGTATGCGTTCATCGACTACCTCGACAACGACGGCATCGATCTCTCCTGCCGCATTCCGATTTGCGCGGCCATCACCATCAAGGACGGAGACTTCAGCGTCGACTTCGCGGGCACAAGCCCGCAGGTGAAGGGCCCGTTCAACGCCGGGCGATCCTCGGTGATGGCGGCGGCATTCTACGTGATCCGGGCGATCACGGATCCGGCGATACCCAGCAATGCGGGATGCTACCGGCCGGTGCGGCTCCACTTGCCGGTTGGGAGTCTCGTTAACCCGGAGTCGCCGGCGCCCGTGAATGCTCGGGGGACGACCGTGAAGCGGATCGCCGATGTACTCCTGGGCGCGCTCGTCAAGGCGCTCCCGGACCGGATTCCCGCCGCTCCCGCCGGGGATCTGCTCGTCGTGTCTATCGGCGGGATCGACCCCGCGACCCGTCGCCCCTTCGTGTTCGGCAATTTGCTCGCGGGCGGTATGGGTGCGCGGCCCTCGAAGGATGGCATCGCCTGTATCGAGACCGATACGACGAACTGCATGAGCAATCCCGTGGAGATGATCGAGATGGCGTTTCCGGTACGGGTGGTCCGCAGTTGCTTGCGCCCGGACTCGGCAGGGGCGGGGCGGTACCGCGGCGGGCTCGGCTTCGATCGCGTGTTCGAAGTCCTCCGCGGCGAGTTGACCGTGACGCATCGGGGCGACCGGCACTTTACGCGGCCGTGGGGCCTGTTCGGCGGGCAGCCGGCGGCTGGCTGGGAGTCATGGGTTACGCGACCGGACGGGAAGCGTCGCCGCATCCCGGCGAAGGAGATTTTCACTCTGCGCCCCGGCGATCAACTCCAGATGCTCGGGGCGGGCGGAGCGGGGCATGGGGATCCGTTTGATCGGCCTCCTGATGTGATTCGTGAGGATGTTCGGGACGGCTTGATCTCAATAGCGAGCGCCCGCGACGATTACGGGGTGGTGTTGCAGGCTCGCACACTCGAAATCGATGGTGCCGCCACGCAGCGGCTGCGCGGAGAGCGCACGGTAGCACGAGGACCGGTGACGTGGACGTACGATCGCGGTGGTGAGGCCGGGAGAGAGTGACCCTACACAAGGAGGACCCGATGGGGAGTGCCGTAAAGGGCTATTCACGTCGAGAGTTTGTAAAGTCGTCGGCGGTCGGTCTCGCGGGTCTGAGCGCAGGCTTTCCGCGCGTTCGGAGCGCCTCGGCGGCCGGGAAGGGCGAAGTAGAGCAGGTGACGGTGGGTCTAGTACAGGAAGCCTTCACCGTAGACCCTCACATGAACTTCAGCCGCTACAACCTGGACACGGTGAACCAGATCTTCGAGCAACTCGTGCACCGGGACGCGAAGGCGAAGATGGTTCCGGGGCTCGCGACGGGATGGCGGCAGACCGCCGAGCGGACCTGGCGGTTGGATCTACGCAAGGGCGTCAAGTTCCACGAGGGCGAGCCTTTCGATGCCGAGTCGGTCAAGTACTCATTTGATCGGATTCAGGATCCCAACCAGAAATCGCCGCTCACGCCTACGCTTCGCCTCGTCGAGAAGACGAGCGTCGTGGACGCGCAGACGATTGAGATCATCACGAAGCAGCCAGCGCCGGTCCTGCCCGCCTACCTGAGTCTCTTCACCAATATCGGCAACAAGGCGTGGCTCACCGCGAAAGGTGACCAGTTCGCGGCGCGCAACGCCAACGGTACTGGGCCCTTCAAACTGGTTGAGTGGCGGAAGGGCGACTTTACACGCCTGACTCGGTACGATCAGTACTGGGGCGGGGCGGCCGCCATCAAGAATGTCGTGCTCAAGCCCGTGCCGGATGCGAACACGCGGGTGTTGGCGCTCAAGAAGGGCGAAGTCGACATCATCCAAGAGCTCCCTCCTGCGCTCGCCGATGAAGTCAAGAAGTACCCGGACCTTCGAGTGTCGGCCGTCCCGAGCATCCGCGTGCACTTCCTGTACCTGCGGCCGGACGCCAAGCCGTTCGACGATCCGCGGGTGCGGCAGGCCGTGAATCACGCCGTCAACAAGGACGCGGTCGTGCAGAAGCTCCTCCGTGGATTCGGACATCCGCTCACACAGGTGCTGACACCGGACATCTTCGGCTACAACCCGGCCGTCAAGGGCTACCCCTACGACCTGGACAGGGCGAAGGCACTGCTGCGGGAGGCCGGGCACCCCAAGGGGTTCTCGACGGAGCTCTCAGGGTATCCTGCGCTGAAGGAGATCCTCGAGGCGGTCGCGGGCAACCTCAAGGAGGTGGGGATCGACGCCACGATCCGAATCGATGACTACGGCGTCCACTTCGAGAACATTCGCAAACGCAAGGCCTCCCCAATGACCTATCTGACCTGGGGGAACTTCAACCTGTTCGACGCCGACGGCACGCTGCCCTACCTGTTCCTGCCCGAGAGCGAATGGAGTTACTACACGCCCCCAACCCGGCTCGTCGAGTTGAACCGCCTGGCGGCGACGTCCGGGGATCAGAGAAAGCGGCAGGAGGCGTACCACGAGATCATGAAGATCCTCCAGGCCGAAGCGCCCCTTCTGCTTCTTCACCAGCAGTTCGACATCAATGCGGCGAACATGAAGACGACCTGGCAGACTCGGTCCGACAACGTCATGATGCTATACGGCGCCGAGAAGGCCTGACGGCGGCGCTGCAGCTTTTGGGCCGGGCGGCGAGTGCCGCCCGGCCGTTACCCGCGTTCGATGCAAACCTATATTGTCCGCCGTGTCCGCCAGAGCCTGTACGTCATCGTGGGACTGTCGATCCTCGTCTTCGCGCTCCTGCATCTCACCGGCGACCCCGCCTCCGTCCTGCTGCCCCCCTATGCCAACGCAAACGAGAGGGCCGAATTCCGCCGCCAGATGGGGTTCGACGCGCCTGTGTACGTTCAGTACCTGAGGTTCGCGGGCAACGCGCTGCGCGGCGACTTTGGCACGTCGTTTCTCCAGGGGCAGCCCGCGCTGGGGCTGATCCTCGAGCGGGTCCCGGCCACCCTTGAGCTGAGCGCCGCCGCCATGGCGTTCGGACTGGCGCTCGCGCTGCCGGCCGGCATCGTGTCAGCTCTATGGCGGGATGGGTTCGCGGACTACTTGTGCATGACGATCGCCCTGCTTGGACAGTCGATCGCGGTGTTCTGGCTTGGCCTAATGCTGATGACGCTCTTCTCCGTTGGGCTCGACCTGTTCCCGGTGTCGGGTCGCGGCGGGTTTGCCCACCTGGTCCTTCCCGCCGTGACGCTGGGCAGCTACACGGCGGCGCGAACGGCCCGGCTGACCCGTTCCGAGCTCCTGGAGGTTCTAGGACAAGATTTCATTCGGACGGCGCGCGCCAAGGGCCTGTGGGAGGGGATCGTCGTCGTGAAGCACGCGTTCCGGAACGCGATGGTGCCGGTCGTGACCATCGTCGCGCTCGAGATGGGCACACTGCTGGGCGGGGCGGTCATTACGGAGACGATCTTCTCTTGGCCGGGAGTAGCTCGCCTCATGGTGCAGTCCATCTACGAGCGAGACTTCCCGGTCGTGCAGGCCGGGGTGTTCCTGATCGGCGCGACGCTCGTGGCCCTCAATCTTCTCGTTGATGTTCTGTATGCCTTTCTCGATCCCCGCATCCGGTACCGTTGACGGTGAGGGTGGCCTCGTTGCGACCTCGCTGGCGGCGGGCGAAGCTGATGGTTGGTCTCGCCGTCGTGGGCGCCGTCGGGCTTTCCGGTCTCCTCGCTCCCCTCGTCGCGCCTCACGATCCCCTGAGGCAGAGCCTGGCTTTCCAGCTCAGACCCCCGCTGACGTACGAGCCCGGCCACGGCGGGCACCTTCTGGGCACCGATCACTTAGGCCGCGATATCCTCAGCCGCCTGCTGTACGGTGCGCGCATCTCGTTGGCCATCAGCCTGTCGGCCGTGCTGCTGTCCGGCGTCTTCGGCACTCTCGTCGGGCTTGTGGGTGGTTTCCGGGGTGGGTGGGTCGATGACGTGCTGATGCGAGTGGCCGACGTGCAGCTAGCCTGCCCCTTCATTCTTCTGGCGCTCGCGGTGGCGGCCATCCTGCGGCCGACCGTCCAGAACACGATCATCGTCCTCGCGGTTACCGGGTGGGTGGTCTATGCGCGAGTGATCCGGGCGCGCACCCTACTCTTGCGCGAAGCGGAGTTCGTGCAGGCGGGGCGCGCCCTCGGAGCCTCGAACGCTCGATTAGTCGCCCGGCACGTCCTGCCGAACGTGGCGTCGACCTGCATCGTGATCGCGTCCACCGAGGCAGCCCGCATGATCATCCTAGAGTCGGCCCTGACCTTTCTCGCGTTGGGCATCCAGCCGCCGACGCCAAGCTGGGGCGGGATGCTGACGGACGGCAAGCTCTACTTCTCGTCCGCGTGGTGGTTCACAACCTTCCCCGGCCTTGCGATCCTCGTAACGGTCCTCGGCATCAACTTGCTGGGTGATTCGCTGCGCGACCTGCTCGATCCGAAACTCAAACTGTGAGGAGACTCCATTCCATGGACGCCGGATTGCCGTTCACGCTTGAGGAGCATCGGCAGCGCTTGAGCCGGACGCGAGACGAGGTGGCTCGCCGCGGCCTCGACTTGGTCTTGGTCTCGATTCCGGAGAACGTCTACTACTTGACGGGATACGGCAGCCTCGGTTACTTCGCGTTCCAGGTCATCGGTGTGCCGCGTGATGGTGAGCCGTTCATGTTCATGCGGGAGATCGAGGCGGACCACCTGCTCGCTCTTGGGCTTGTCACCGACGTGACAACCTATGCCGACCGGGATGATCCGGTGGTGGTCCTCCGGGACGCGCTGGGTAAGCGTGGCCTCCTCGGGAAGGTGATCGGGATTGAGAAGGACGCGTGGTTTTTCCCACCGGGGCGGGCGGAGCGGATGCACCAGGTGTTCGGCGGAGGCGAGTTGCGGGATGCGGCGGGTGTCGTCGAGGGTCTTCGGATGTTGAAGTCTGACCAGGAGATCGCCTATATCCGCCGCGCCGCGCAGATCGCCGACGAGGGGATCAAGGCCGGGTTCGCTGCCGCGCGGGCCGGCATCTCGGAGGGCGAGGCTGCCGCCGCGATCTACACGGCGCTCCTGCGGGCCGGCAGCGAGTATGTGGGGCCAGTGTATGTGATGTCCGGCGAGCAGTCCGCCCTCGCGCACTCTGGCTGGTCCGAACGGCGCATGCGGGCGGGTGACGTCGTCTACCTTGAGGTCGCCGGCTGCGTCCGACGGTATCACGCGGCGATTCGGAGGACCGGTACAATCGGTCCGCCCAGCCTTGAGGTTGCCAAGGCGCACCGCGCGTGTGTCAGTGCCCAGCGGCGGGTCCTGTCGATGCTACGGCCCGGGGTCATCTCCGGTGATGTGTATCGCGCGCACGACGAGGCGCTCACCGCGGCCGGGGTGAGCGGCTACATCCGGATGCGTACCGCCTATTCGATCGGTGTCAGCTATCCGCCCGGGTGGGGCGAGTGGCACATCATGGACGTCAAGGCGGGTGACAAGCGACCGCTGCAAGCCCGGCTGAGCTTGCACTCCGGCAGCCAGATCGTGTTTCGCAAGCGATTCGGCATGGGGTTGAGTGACACGGTGATCGTACGGGACGACGAGCCGGAGATCCTGTCCTCGGTGGATGAGACGCTGCGCGAGCTGTGACGCGCCAATCAACCGGAGCAGGCAGGATGGACGGGATTCGGCTGGGAGCCAGTGAACTCGCGCGGCACATCTGCATCGGGGCGGTGTCGCCGGTGAAGCTGGTGGGGAGCCTCCTGGAAAGGATCGAGCGTCTCGACCCCGTCATCAAGGCCTGGGTCTCTGTCGACGCCGAGGAGAGCCGGCGGCTCGCGGCGGTGCGGGAGGCGGAGGTGCGAGACGGGACGATCCGAGGGGCGCTCCACGGGGTGCCCGTTGCCCTGAAGGATATCTATCACGTGGCCGGCATGATGACGGCGGCGGGAGCGGGTTCCTTCGGCCATGAGCGCCCCGTTGCCGATGCCACCACCGTCGCGAGGCTCCGCGCCGCCGGCGCCGTGATCCTCGGTAAGACGTCGACCACCGAGTTCGCCTACCGGGACCCTACGGAGACACGGAATCCGTGGAGTCTGGATCACAGCCCCGGTGGCTCCTCGAGCGGCTCGGCGGCGGCCGTGGCGGCGCGGATGGTTCCTTTCGCGCTCGGCACCCAGACCGTCGGGTCGACGATCAAGCCGGCCGGCTACTGCGGAATCGTAGGGTTCAAGCCAACGTATGGTCGCATTAGCTGTGCGGGTGTCGTCCCGCTCGCATGGAGCTTCGACACGGTGGGTATCTTCTGCCGTCACGTGGAGGATGCCGCGCTTGGGCTCAGCATCCTGAGTGGTTTCGACCCGGCGGATCTTGCGTCCGTGGACCTTCCGACGGGATCGCCCAGCACCGTTGCCGAGACGCTACCGAGGCTCGGGGTACCCTGGGGCCTCGTCCAGACGGCGACCGCGGAGGTGCTGCGTCACCTGGAGGGGGTGGTGTCGGAGGCACGGCGCGAGGGTGTGCATGTCGGCCAGTTCGCCATGCCCGCGGCCGCGGGAGACCTGCTCGCAGCGGGCGAGATTGTCGTGAAGGCCGAGGCGGCGGCCTTCCATGCGGTGAGGTTCAGCAGCGGAGCCGAGCGCTATCGGCAGCAGCTGCGTGCGGCGTTGACGAGTGGAATGGCGGTCCCGGCTCGCGACTATATCCTGGCGCTCCAGCACTGCCGGAGGGTCGGCCGGGAGTTGGCCGTCTCGATGCGCGGTGTCGATGCTCTCTTGCTGCCCGTCGCCCCCGCGACAGCGCCCAAGAGCCTCGAGACCACCGGCGACGGAACCTATTGCGCGCCGTGGAGCTACGCCGGCCTGCCGGCGATCACTCTGCCGGCGGGCCTCTCGTCAGAGGGCCTGCCTCTCGGCATTCAACTCATCGGCCCTCCCGGGAAGGATGAGCATCTCTTGGGGCTCGCAGCCTGGTTCGAACGGCTTTTCGCATTCGATGGTGAGCCCCGCAACGCCCGCTAGGAGATGCTTTGCCTGAGTATTCGACGTCGTCGTTCGAGCTCCGAGGAACTACCAGATTCTCTTTGCCTTGTCAGGCGGGCGACAAACATCGGGCAACTAGGACGAGCAGGACGGGCAGGAAACCGTCAAGACTAATGTAGCGCCTCCTGGAGGCCAAACGCCATCGTGCTGAGGGCCGAGCAGGGTTGTATCCGTGATGCCGGGATGTCCGCGCTGCGTCTTAAGGACTACCGGCCCTTCAGGTCCGGAGTGTCTGAGTTCGGTGCAGGCTGAGCGCGAAGGTCCGCACGCTGGAGGCCTGGGTGCACGTCGAACTGATAGCCAAGCCGGTCGGCTCGCGAAACAGCGCGCCCGGTGAGGATCGGGACTGCATTAGACCCCAGCACGGTGTAATCGAGCACGAGGGTCGGGAAGTCCCGCGTGAGTCCGAGCGCGGCAGCGTCGCCTGCCGTGACCGTGTCGCCGGTGACGCGGAAGCGGACGTGGTCGATGGAGAGGCCGTTGGTCACCAGGAGAGGGAACAGAAACCGGTCTTCCGTGATCTGAGGTCGCAGCGCGGCTGGCGACACACCCCGGAGCGACCGCAGAACAACACTTGGTGAAGATCCTCATTCCAAGCGGGTCGGTGTCGGCGCTCCGCCAAGAGTTGTTTCGATGCGGGATTGTCGAAACCAGCGTGTTTCCCGACCTTGACGGCCTGAGCCGGGAGCTCAAGTGGCAATACACATCACCTGTCGGGGCCTCAGCGGCGTCGACGGTAAGTCGGCGGTGACAATCGCGCGCAGGACATGAAGGCCCTACCGCATTCCGACATCTGATCTCAGCCGCCGCCTTCGCCCGTCGTCGATGTTGCACGCGGCTAGAAAAGTTGCCGCCAGCGTAATCTGGAGAGCAAGGCCATGCCCACGAAGGAACCAGAAAACCTCTCAGCTCAGACGCTTCGCCTATTCATCCCGAACTACGGGCCGTTGGCCGATCGAGATGTCTACCGTCGACACATCGTCGCCGGCGAGCGGGCTGAAGCAGAAGGAATCGCGACCCTCATCCCTTCGCAGAACGCCAAAGCCGAGGATCTGCTTCTCGCCCCCACACCCGAGTATGTCGAGGCGCTGCGAAGCGGTCAGCCCGCCGACCTGGCCTCAACCGGTGGCGAGTGGTTCCCGGGCAGTATCGATGTGTCGCTTTCGGTTCTGGGGGCATTTCTCGGCGCCATAGATTCGGCCCTAACTGATGGGGTGGCCGGGATGCTTGGCGGCGGCGGTCATCACGCCTATCCCGACCACGGCGGCGCCCTGTCGCCCGTCAACGATATCGCCATCGGAGTTCACCACCTGCGCGGGCGGGGAATCAGGCGGGTGTTGGTTTTGGATCTGGATGCCCATTTCGGCAACGGCACGGCGGCGTCCTTTCCGAATGATCCCGATCTGTTTCTCTTCGACTTCCACGGGCATGCCTCGGACTTCGGGCATCCGGACACGCCGCATCTCTTCAAGGGCTTCCGGGACGAACCAGACGCCCGGCTCTACTTGCAGGCCCTTCGGAAAGACCTGCCCAGCGTGCTGGGTGAGTTCCGGCCCGAAGCGTGTCTCTACGCCGCGGGCATGGACGTGTTCTCAGGAACCCCGAACCCTCCGTTGCGTCTGCGCATTCCTGACATCGAAAAACGTGAAGCCTTTGTGTTCGAGACGCTATCGAGTCGGCAGGTGCCGGTTGCTTACGTCCACGCTGGCGGATACGCCAGCCTTGACACTTTGACAGCGCTGCATCTGATCACTGCTCGAGCTGCACATGGGGCTCTGTCCCTATGAAGGCGGCTGTGCCGTTGGCTCCTGGGTGGCCATCGTTCGAGAAGGCAGCTCCGCGTGGAGCCGGGAGCGGGCACGTCCAATAGGACCATCGAAGTCGAGCCTGTGACACGAGGGTAGTCACGCCGTCACATGGGCCACTCGGGCCACGCGGAGCCAGAGCTAGGTACGTTACCTAGCGCCCGTGGATGCAGATCATTCAGGGGTGCCGTGGGACTGGTAGCGGCGTTGCCGTGCCCTGAAGGCATCCTCGCCACCCTCAAGAATTCGACGGGCGTAGGACGCAACATTGGTATCCTCGAATCCCCCGATGGCCTCGATGCGGGACCGGTCCGCATCGGCGTCAAGGACGACGACAAGCTCGGCGTCACCTAGAACTGGGATGTTGGCGTTATGGGTGGCTACTATTACTTGTCGCGTCTGGCACACCTCGGCGAGGACTCGAACGATGTCCTGGTAGATGTGTTGGTTATCAAGGTCGTCTTCGGGCTGGTCGATGATGAGAGGCTCGGTGCTACTTAGCAGCACGAGCGCAAGAAGGGCGGTCGCCCGTTGACCTGGCGATACAGAGCTAACTGGCTTCCAGTTTTCCGCACTCCCCACTCCAAGGTTCACCTCGGCAGAGATGCGGTCCGGTGACGCGAGTTCCTCTAACTCGCGGAGCAGCTTGGCGTTGAATCGTTCCAAGAGCTTTGTTGCTACCGAGAGAGAGCAACCTAAGGCAGTGAGCGAGGCAGCGCCCTCGCGAACCGCTTTGGCAAGTGTAGCCGTCGGATTCCCGGCGAGCTTCTGCAACTGTGTTCCCGAAATGCCGGCGCCCTGCGTCAGCTTCCTCAGCCACTCCGCGATCTCGTCTTTATCAGCGAGAGGTTCGACCACTACTCGAACACGGCCGGTGAGTCGTTTGTTCAACGTGCGCGCTGCATCTTCGACGATGCGGGACTTACGGCGAGCGACGTTGTCGAGTTTCTCTAGCAGGGACGCGCGCTCGGCCTCGACCCGAGTGTGGTTCGTCTTCTGATCAGCGAGGGTGGAAAGTTCGGCCTCCAGTTCGGCGACCTTGTTCTGAATGCGTGCAAGTTCGGCTGCGTCAGAGATGCCGAGCGCCGCCAGAGCCGCAGTGATGGAGACGGAGGCCGCCTTGACCTGCTCATCCCACGCCACGGCTGCTGGTACGAGAGCTGCCGAGACAGCAGTGATGTCGCGATGGAGATCGCTGGTTGCCGTGGCAATGGCGGTCGCTAGCTGGTCAAGCTGCTGTCCGATGATGGCCGGTACGCCATTGCCAACGGGTAGTTCAGGTCTCGGCAGGTGGGCTGCGAGAGCAGCGCGGCTCGCCTCTACTTCGGATGGCCAGCGTAGAGCGGCCTGGACTTTGACGTTGAGCGAGGTGAGAGTGGAGCCCTGCTTGAGCAACTCGTCGGCCCCTCCTCTGCGTGCCTGCTCCAACTTCTCCCTCAGGTCCGCGAGGTCAGCCTCTTTCTCCTCCAGCCTTCCAAGCGTTGTTTCTAGAAGATCGAGACGGGCATTCGCGTTTTGAACGTCGTGCCGGATCTGCCTCTCTTCAGTCTGGACCCTCTCGGATTCGTCGCCGGACGTCGATGCTACAAACTCTCGGAGGATGGTCTGGCCGTCAGCAAGCTGCCGCAACTCGCGCTGGCCAAATACCGTGACCTTGAACCGACGGGGAACCGAGACGCCGGTGTGGGCGCCGCCGCTCAGAAGCTTGGCAGGAGTCTCGTTGCCGACGCGTGTGGCCGTGTAAGTCTGTCCCTGGGGATCGACAAATGTGATGTGGCCTTCGGCATTCGCGCGGAAGTTTTGCTTGCGATTGTCGATGAGCTCCTTTTCATTGGTTGCACGGGCTTCGGTCGTATAGCGGATTATTTCGACCAGCGCGCTCTTGCCGGTGCCCTTGCCTCCGATAATGGCATTGAGACCTGGAGCCATCTCGAAACGGAGGCCGTCGTGGAATCCCCCCGTCACCTGCGCTTGCGTGATTCGAGACCATGTAGGACCTGGTTGGGCGAGAAAGTTCACGCCGAGGACGTGGCCCCAGGCAGGCCGGAGCGCCTCCGGTAGGCGGATGCGCGTGTCAGGCATGAGGAATGCTTGCCGGAGCCCCTCGAGTGAGGGCTCGGCACCCAGCTTTAGGTAAGAGGTGCGCGTGCCCACAGAGTCAAAGGAGCGAACGTCGCCGGAGATGAACCAGGCGACGGGGAGGTCAATGAACTCGCTCTTTGGGTTGCTGAGAACGTCGTGTCCAGTGTTCCCGAAAACGTCGAAGCCAACGATGAGATTCTTCTTGATGACCTCAGCACGGTTGGTGCACACACCCTTCGCGAAGAAGCCGATGTCTTTCTGGGTGGAGTGGGGAGCGAGGACAAGGCCCTTGTGGCGAAGCGCGCGTTCGGCGACATCCGCCACTTGCCCGATGCCGACTGGGACCGGGTCACCGTGTGATGCAAAGCGGTCGGCTCCCGGTGCCCAACAGGAAGCGAGGAACTGTTTGGCTAGCTCATAGCCGTCGTCGTTGCGCTCCCACACGATGAGGAGATGGCATCGGTTGACGCTGACCTCCACGCCGGGGAAGACGTAGACGCCCTGCTTGTCGCCTTCTTCACGGAGCACCGGGTACCAGTCGACGCGGTTGTGATCCGTGACGGCGAATACCCGTACAGCGCGTTCCTTGCACGTCTCGATGAGCTTCTTTGCGAAGGACGGGTTCGGCGCCTTCCCGCCCCAGTTCCCGAACGCCTGCTGCGGATCTGCTGGCGTATGGACCTGCAAATCGGTCAAGAAGAATCGAGAGTAGGGCATTCTTGGCGCGGGTTCTCAGATAGGTGTTGTTCGTGAAGCTGCCGCCCGAGTCGCTTACTGCCTGTCCAGTTGGAAGCGGAGGATAGTCTCGCTGAACGATTGCCAATCTGGTTGCAGAAAGCATCTTTGCGGTCTTTCGAGCCGGCTGTCAAGGGGAGCTGAGCCCGCCGGAGTTTCGATCAACCCCATGCTCTTGACTATAGACGGCAACTGACTCTGCGGTTGCCGACGCGGCCGTCGGCGTGCACGCTCTCCGGTAGCTCCAGCGCGCCAGGTCAGGCGCACGCCTCGGCCGCGGGCCCGCTCGCGGTAGCGCGGTCGCGGCCACCCGCGCGCCCCCGGGCCCGCGAGCCTGCGTCGAGTCGATCGGATCCCCCGTCCGCAGGCCTGTCAAGCGTATCGCCCCTTTTGCCCCCGTCAACCCCTCCGGCTTCGCCTCCGGGGTCCTCCGCTTCGCTCCGGCCCTTCGGGTGACAGGGGCGAAACCGGGGGGAGGCGGGCTGATCGAGTTCATGTCGCGCGCCGGCCCCGCCTCGCTCCGTGCGTTCCTCTTCCGCGCTCGCCTCCGGTGAACGCGCCAGCGCCCTCACACAGAGGTGAGACCGCCTCCCCCCTGGGGCGCTAGCTGATCAACGCCTGCGGGCGGGGCTCGCAGGGGGCCGGCGTCGGTGC